>Ga0099822_1012190_pt1 | contig 10326 bp, 5 predicted proteins | sample CowpeawhiteBW_FD_76839 | JGI IMG/M metagenome (GOLD analysis project Ga0099822, IMG submission 76839) | Root nodule microbial communities of legume samples collected from California USA - Cow pea white BW | ecosystem: Host-associated > Plants > Roots > Nodule | place: USA: California | collected... | reverse complement strand
TGGTTAAAAGGACTAAATTCACGCATTTTGAAAGATGAAGGACTAAATTGGTCAAAAGTTTTGATGAGGGACTAATTCCAAATTTCGCTCAAACTTGAGGGACCAAAAACATATTTAACCCAAAAAAAAACTACAAAAGAGATTTTGGATAGCAACTTTTTCGAGTTTGGATTCTCTGATTATTTTTCTCTATTGTATATTAAAATTATCTTACCAAAATATTGTTTTTAATACTTAACAGATGATAATAAAAAAAATTAGAAGAGAAACTGGACTCAATTTTTTCGCTCACGATCTCTTAAATCATTTCAAATACACTGAATACTCGTTCTCACTCGTTCATCAAGAGTAAATGTGTTGAAATTTTAAGGCACTTGCTAAAAAAATAAAAATAATTTTTTTTTTTGCAATGCATTAATTGTGTTTTTGATGATTTTTGTGTGTGTATATTTCTAAATGAATTAAAACCTTCTAGAATCCAACGCTTCTTCGATATATCCCTCTCTACCCGTCACTTCATTTTCTCCCTCATTGCTTTTCTTTTGGTTCTCTCCATCTCAAAGTTTCGGTTATGTCATCGAAACGCATCGTTAAGGAGCTCAAGGGTTTGCAGAAGGATCGTCCTACGTCCAGTGCAGGTGAGAACCCTTTTCTCTTTTCATTATACACTCTGATTTTAACGCTTCGAGTTCACTTTCAATTATTTAACCCTTTGTGTTGTTGTCTCTGCATGCATGACCTATCTTGTTTCGAATCGTTCGTATTTTTTTTTTCTGGTGTTTTGGTGCTTCTTTTTAACACTCGTGATGTTGGACTGATTCAACAAAACATAACCTAAATCGTTGTTTGCTGTTTTATTGTATGGTTCTTGTGTTTGCTTTTTATTTTACTGAGCCTGATGTGGTTATACTGATCTCGTAAGAATTTGTTGTCCAAAATGGCTTGGGGATGAATAGGAGACATGTTTCAAATTGTTGTTGCCGTCGTGTCGCGATTGTTGATTTTGAGGATAATTACAGACAAATGCTGCTTAAGTGATATCAATTACAGTTGTGATGGTGTTGTGGTGTCTGTTAGGATGCTGCAGGGTAGCTTAGGGTTTGTAAAGGAAAAAGACAGAAAAGGCATAAGGAATATAAAAACTTTCGATTTCAATGGGACACTTTGGATTTACCAAGACATATATGAGGTTGGCTTCCTCTTTCTTTTGGGAATTAAGGCATTAATGGCTGTGTACATATTAAATGTGGTGTCCGTGAAGCATAGTATCAAGCAATGAGTCCAGCAGGTTTGCCCATCTCATTCTTATTCTAGAGATTGTTTGGGGTTATATCTCCCTTGATTTCGTTACTGGATTGACAAGATGATGCCACTGTCACAGGTTTATAAAGTGATTTTTGGTTGTTGTGAATTGCCGAACTAAATGCACTCACTTCATTGCCTTAAAGCATCTTTACACAACGTGAATGGTGGCATATTATTTTATCAAGAATGTTGCCACTCTACATGATTTCCCAAAGTTGATTATAAGTGATAGGACCCTCTTTTTTCAGTAAATTCTAGTGAGTTATTTTGACTTTAGTGAATGGTTTTGCACATAAGCACCACTTACCATCCTGGAAGGATGGCTTAACAGAGGTGGTTAATCGATTTGCAGAAACCTTCTGTTCTTACGGGGCTGAAATGTACGTGTAAGACACGTCTACAACAAACACTACTCAACTATCGTCTTCTTCTCAATCCGATATGTATTTGGTTATCTTAGTGCAAAGGCTGAAATGGCCAGCAAACTTGAGCTTCCAGACTTCGGTTGTATTCACCTGATATTTCATTTTTCACAGTTGAAATGATCAGTGAAGAGTTGTTCTGCTACTACAACTTTGCCTTCAGGGCTGGCTGTTACTAATTTGGAGCCCCCTAGTCTTGAAGCTTTTTTGGCTACTAGGACAGGCAACAATGTCAGGAATGGCTGATCCTGTGGAAGTCACAGTCTGCAGAGGAAGCCTCATGGGAAATGGCAACTTCTATTATTGAGAAATATCCCAATATTTGCCTTGAAGACATGGAAACTTTCATACGGGGTGGTATTGATAGGAATCTACCTTCTAAGTGGGATAGGCCTTTTTAGACATGCCATCTAAACGCATAAACAGTATGGGGCGTAATATTATCTATTAGTGGAGAGTTAACTAGAGGAGAGGAGTGTTGTGTGGTTCTTTTATGTGGTGATCCAATCGTTTGTGAGGGGATGATATCAGATTTGGAAATAGACATTGAAGACAAGGGAACATTTCTCTGACTTTGGGGAGATTGCTCTATTGATTCTTCTTTCTTTGTTATTTTCTTGTTTTTCTGCAGCACCTCTGATACAAATTGTAGCTTCTTCTCTTTTCTTGCAAATTTAGTGAAGAGTGGTCTTGGAAAGCATTCCTAGTAACAAATTAAATTGTTGGATGATGTTATTACAGTCTTGATTTTCCTCATGTTAAGAATTTTTCTGTTCTTTGCTTGTTTCAGTCTCCTGTCTTTTGTATGCATAATTTTTCTCTTTGATATGGGGACTGATGATCTTAAGCACCCATGCTGGCTGCTAGTCAAGTTCTTCAATATCTGTCAAGTGTTGTAGTTTAGAAATTCTGAATTTAACGTCTGAGTAGTGCAGGTTGCCTTTAAGACTAGGTATTCCACCCAAACATCAACAGTAATGGAAGCATATGTGTTGACATTCTAAAATAACAATGGAGCCTGACCTTAACCATTTCTAAGGTTTGATATTACTTGTGTTTCGTGATTTTTTATGATTTTGCATAACGGTTTTAGCATTTGTAATTTCTGTGTTACCATATCCTCTTATTTTGACATTCGACATTGGAATAATATGTATTTCTGGCATATTATTGCTCGTGGCTACAACATAAATACAAACCTTGTTATGGCCCTGTTTGGATACATTAAGGTATGAACTTTTTTTTAGCAGAGGAACTCCCAAAGTCACTTCTACTTAGGCTTGAAATGTTGAGAAATTGGAGCTTATACTCAAATCGAGGAGTGAGATTATTTTCAACCATAAAAATTGTCTATCATGTACTGTAACTTGTTTAGTTTCTATTGATATGTGAAACTGTTGTGTCATGATGTTTTTAATGCTTCGAAATTTAACTAAAGACTTGTTTACTGCTTATGTTTAAGAATTATATTGAAAAAGCTGTGAACCTTCTTAGAAAGAGTATGGTTATTTTCTTCCCTCTTAACATCCTCATCTCACTATGTACGGTAAGGAGAGAAGTGTGGAATAAGTTGAGCGATGTAATGGAGGATGGAGAAAAAAACGTCGTGAGAATGTAAAGTGGGAGATTGTGGAAATAACATTAGCTTTTGTAAATTTATTGATTTTGCAAGAGTTCGTTGTAGTAATATTTTAGTTACAGAAGTAGCTTAAAATAGAAGTCTGTTCTTTCCGTTGACTTAAGATATAATTTTCAAGTCAACTTAATGAGATGAACATATGATTCACAGATATTTAACTTCTTTAATGGGTCTGCGTAAGGAATAGTGTCAACCGCATGAATGACAGTTGGACATAGAAATATGCTACGGGATGATCATGCTCCTCCTGTAGCAGCTCAATCATGTTCTATGAAGAAACAAAAGATACTTTTCGTGAAATATTGTCTTTACTTGTCAGTGGAACTGAACCATGGTAAGTGAATTAATTATAACTTATGAGTATTTCCTTCGAAGACATCGGTCATGGATGAAATTGTATTATAATGTCCCACAAACTTTCTGCTTGTGACATGCTATTCCAAATGAGTGGTAATTAAAGAAACTATAGTTAAGAACATGTATTGGACCAATTGCCTCTTGAAGCCGAATTTTACTTTTTTCATTTTCTGGTAGAAACAAAAGAATTGTCACAATTTGGTGGAATTGAAAAAAAAAAAGAAAAAGAGTTGTCCTTCTGGAGAGAACTGTTACAATTCTGTGTTCGCAAACTGAAAAATTAAACGAATGGGAAGTAAATTAAAAGGATGTCAAATACTACTATTTTTGTTCCAAATTCATGCAAATGAAATGAAAAGATACTGAAGCACTGTTATACGGTATTGGGTTGACCTCAGAATTTAATGTCTAGTACAGAAACATGCCTGCTGGAAACCACTGGGCATGCTGCTGCACGACAGAGACACGTTCAAGGTGAGGTCACCACAAATAGCTTCAATTCAAGTCAATGGTAAATAATATAATAAGACCAGTGGCTGATAAAAGCAGTGAGAGTCGTCTCTTAATTAACAAGCAACAAGTAAAGAAGGTGTGATTCATCTGTAAATGCAATGAATCTTGTGGCCTCAACGTAGATAATATGACACGTGCTCGACTAACTAGCACGCTTACTTGTCTTTGCTTCCTCTTCAAGCCAAAACCTAACCTAATTAAACTTTTTGAGCAAATTCCTCCTCCCTACAATACTTGGACCCTTCTTATGATGTTAACGTTTTCTTTCTATTGTTCAATTCATTCATAGCTATTGTTCATCCGCCTCTTTCCTCATGATGTTCAAGCATTTGAGCGCTAGACAAGTGGTTCAAGCATTTTTTAATAAAGACTGTGGGTTCAAGTCATAGGATCAAAGTTGCATGTGTAGCATTAGACTTTGTGTCTCTAAATTACATGACAATATTACATTGTAGTCACCCAAAAGTAAAATTGCACACTAAAAAAATTAAAGAAACCTTGACCTTTTATCTTTTTATTTGTATGCTTGATTGATATATTCCATCTCAGTCAGGTACTGTTAATTAAGTAATCCCGTTCGGTGTCTGACAGAGAATAGACAAACTCTGCAAAATATTGTACTGAAAGATATTACTGCCATCTGCAAGGTCATCATGGGTTGGATAAGCCCAATGCTCAACGGTATACCATACTTTCCACTACTCACCCATTTCTTCCTTTTCCTTTTATTTTTCTTTTATTCATGCCATGCCACGCTTTAAAACAAACTATAAAAAGTCACGTCAATTTCATAGTTTCAAGGTTTTGCTTCCCCTCCTTCTACCTCCCATTATTCTCTAAATCACCTAATTACAAAACTTCACCATCCATGGAACCATAAGAATTGCGTGGTTTCAGATTCACCGACGTGGAAAGATTCCACGTTCTTTCTTCACACCTCGCTTTCCTACAATCATTTTTCAAATCCTTATATAAAATAGAGAGACATTCTATTGTAAACATTCAAGAAACATGTAAACATAATACTAAAATACATACTATTAAGCACGTTTTGAGTAATGCATTGCTCCCTGAGTTGAAGGAACAAAAATTGAAAATGCTTTTGATAATAAAATGAGATTATAGTTTAGTTAAGAGTAATGGACACATAAAATAGTAGAAGACGTGAATAGATTTTGGTGGCAAAAGGATTTTTGTGTTGCCGACAGCGACATGAATGTACACACAAATACACAGTGATTCATGACCCTCCCCACTCAGACCCTCACTCACTCACTCCATTTTCCCTCGAATCTTCTCTCTCTCCTTCAATTCGTTACCCAAATCAAATCCCTGAGCTTCACGAGAAAAATATTTGCTTCATCCTCCAATGGGGACACACCCCGTGCTGCACCATAAATACCCTTTAATCCTACCTCACTCACCTTGGCTTTCTTCTCTCCACACTCTTCGCCTCTTTCCCGCCAACCTCTCTAACAACATCTTCTCTCTCTCTCTCTTCCTTACCCTTTGGAATAACCACCCAAAACCCCCCTCTTTCCTTTTCCCTCTTCCTTCATGCAATTAAAACCATCACCTTTTCCCTTTCTTCATTCTCTTTCTTAACATGAGTGACACAAACCAACCTTTCATGTCCCTCCAACCAACCATGAATCTCCGCCACCCATTTAACCCACCAACCTCAAGCTCTAATTTTTACACCCACCCACCATGCAAAACCCCCAAAAAACCCCAACCACCGCACAAGAAGCTCCTCCGAGTCATCCTCACCGACCACGACGCCACCGACTCAGACTCCTCCGGCGACGATGAAAGCCCCAAAAACCCCTCAAAACACAAAAAAGTGAAAAGAGAAATCACCCACATCACCATAAACTTTCCCTTTCTCCCAGAACCCCCAACCGTAACCCCTTCTTTTTCCACTAACCCGACCCCGTTAACCCAACCCGAGAAGCGGCCCGCCGCCCCTCGCCGCCGGAACAAGTTCCGAGGTGTCCGGCAGAGACCATGGGGACGATGGACCGCCGAGATCCGCGACCCGACCCAAAGAAAACGGGTCTGGCTCGGCACCTTCGACACGGCGGAGGAAGCAGCCGCCGTGTACGACGAGGCCGCCGTGAAGCTCAAGGGGCCTGACGCTGTCACCAACTTTCCCCTCGCCGCCGGTACTGGAAAAAGAGAACTCCGCGTTTCGCCCCCGGAGGCGGCCTGCTCCGGTGACGGTTTCTCGTCGCCGACGTCTGTCCTCACTTACTGCGACGGAGACTCCTCGCCGTTTGACGGTTTCCGTTTCGGCGAGGTCGATGCATTCGGGTTTGACATCGACGCGCCGTTTAGTCTGACGGACGTTAACATGGGCGTGCTGAATCAGCGCTACGCGAAGGAAGAGTTCGGCGAGTTTGACCCGGACGAGTTCCTGACGTGGCCAAATTAAGCGTCATTTCCTCCTTTCTCAAAAAACTCAGGGACTGTTTAGTAATTGTACTAAGTTTTTGTCGTATTCGGTTTTGTATTTCTTGGAATTCCGAAACTACCCTCGGGACTAAGTTTTTGTGCAGCGTAGAAGAGTGGAGAGTGTAGAGTGCTAGAACTATAGACGTGAGCATTTTGGTAATCTAATTAGAGAATTTTGTCCTATGCTAATTTGTGTAATTAATTTCAATCTCATGGAAAAGAAAGAAGATGAAGAGTGAGTGAATATGATGCAAAATATTAGAGAAGGCCTTTATTGTAGTTTGTTATATATATTTATAAAGTACAATTTTTATTAAATATTATTACTTTTTCGTCATTCTAATTCCTTGTTTGGTGAGGGCAAAACTAATGATTGGCTTTCTGTTTGGAAGATTTTGATCCTATGATTGGTCGTTTGGGATTCTTTGGTTAGTAGGAGGGTATCACAATGATTTCCCTAATATTATAATTATTTCCATAAAGAATTTCCGATGTACAATTTTTCTTTAATTTATTTTCTTTAAAATCGAGGATGGAGTATAAGTAGAGCAACTTATATATTAATATAAATAATTGAGATGAAGAAAATGTTTTTATGGGAGGAATTGAGATAGACATTGTTCTATGAGTGTTTCTTTAATTGTAAGGTAAAGAACAATCATTAACATAAGTCGCCTCAACTTGCTATTTTAAAATCTCTCACTTTTTCTTTTACCTTTAAATAAAAATCTGATTTAAATGTAAAAGTTGAAACTCGTGTATTTTATGAAATCAGCATAAATTTTATTTAATAAAAATGACTGTAGAAAAAAAAAATGTTAAAAACATTTTAGAATCATTTCTCTTCCTTTTACAAAATATCTTTAGTGAGGGTTTTGCTTCCTCAGAGGTGACCTTTCACTTTCTTATCTGATAATATTATGTAATCTTTATATACTTTATCCTGCCAAATAAAACGACAAAAATTAAAATAAATGTTTTATCTATTTATATTATTATTACAATTGTCATTTCTTTTGCGTATACTTTCTCAGCTAGATTTATGAGTCATAATTAGATTTATTTATTTATTTCTTAAAAACAAACTTCTAAAGATTTTTTTCACATTCAATCAATTATAAATAGCTATTATGTACTCTTTTTCCGTACATATTAGAAAATCTATATAAGATCACAGCACAGCTTCAATAATTTAAAGAGATGATATATCCTTGAATGAGATCTAGGCCATTCATTCAAAATGGAAAGTACAGTTTTATCATATCTTAGATATAATTCTATAGCGTGTATAAACTTAATACTTATGACTATTTTTCAAATTATTTTCAATATTGTTGAGAAAGATTTAAATTATTCGAAGATAATTATAAATGTGGATAAAATTTAATTTTTTAAATTGGTGTTCAAACGAAAATAATGATACGTATTCAATAAATATTTAAACGAGTACAGCATGGATGTTTGGTTTCTCAAAAATAACAAAATGTGCCTGGTTTCACAAAAAATAAATTTCATATTTATTGAATATAGAAAATAAAATGGATATAAACTTTTACTTCAATGAGGAAGACGTCATCGTCATCTTTCTAGTGTATAACACATAAATTATAAAATAAATACAATATTAAAGTTTTTTTATGTTTTTATTTATTATTTAACTGATCAAAGTTTACGGATTAGTCCTTCTGATAGCTGATACAGTCAAGATTATTAAAACCAAATAATTTACTCTTCTTCACAAAACATTTACAAAATATATTTTACTCTTCTTCAATCATCTTAATCATTAGATTACGAATTTCAAAAAATAATTTAATAAAAAAATATATTTGTAACCTAATGTAACAAAATAAATATATGATTTTTCTATTAATATATCTATGAGTTGCTTAACATATATAATACTATTCAATTTTGGTTTTTAATATCACAAATGTGAGGACAAAAATAAAAATTGCCATTTAATACACGTGTCATACTACATGCCAATTGTGACGTTATCATGCAATATACCAGCAAATAAATAAATTATAAGAACGAAGAGATTAAAAGAACACTGATAATACTAAAATATAACTAAATCTTAATTATATATTTGTCATGAGTTTAAGAAACAATTTTACTTAAACGAGATAGAACTATTAGAGTTTAATAGTTATGTATCGAAAAGGGAACTAACTTTACATTATGAAATCACACATCATAATTAATATTAAAGTAGTTATTATGAAAAGTAATAATCTTCATTTTTTGGGCAAAAAGTTAATATATGTTGAGGAAACTAATTATAGCATCTATTGTAAAAAGGTTTATAAAACCTGAAAATGGTTGATTTGGTGGGTCCTATGGTTGCTCACAAAACAATCTCAAGTGAAAAAAAAAAAAAAAAAAACAATCAACTAAAAATATGTCTAATAATTATATAAAATTAAGTAATTTTTATTTTTTAAAAAAAAAATTATAATTATTTTTTATATAAATATTAAAATAAAATAATTTATAATTGTTATGGAAAAAAGTGTAAAAAAACAAAAAAAGGTTTATTTAGGAGGAAAAAAAATTCGCAAAAAAAAAAATTTAAATGAAAAAAAAAAAAAAAATCCAAGCCACCATGAGAATTTCTAACAATTTTTTCATATGTACTGATTTTAATTTATGAGAAAAAAAATTTCAATTTTTTTTCTAGAAATACTTAAAATAAATTCATCTATGCTAACGATTAGTCATACATATAAATGAATTAGGATATTCCTTTCAACTTTTATGTCGAATTTACGAGTTTCTATAATATATACACTTTATCTCGTTGATTATTATGCTATGTGGGACTTGAATTTAGAATGGAAAATTAGTGTCATTATATATATGATAGAGTGGTGAGAACTCAACTGCAGAAATTTGCAACAATGGTGACACATTGTTAATTTAGGAAGATTTGAATATTGATAAATTGATAGCATTTTTGCAGGTTGCAGTTGCAGATAAGATTAAGAAGAGAAAGTGGCAATGGTTGATTGGGTGCTTGTGTTTGTCTCTTACTTCACTCATTGGATCCATTCTCCACAACAAGACAAACTCACCAAAAACCCTTTTTTCATTCTAACCATTTTCATGTGCTTCCTATTCTAGCCCTCATCACTTTGCTTCAATCAACAATCAACCAAAACATATCTAGTGCTCAACATGTGACATAATTACAATTTCAATTACATGTTTCTTTGTTCTTTTTTTTTATGCTTTCAAAAAAAAGGTAACTAAGAGTTAATTTATAGGGTTCATAGGGCACCCTAAGATATAGCAATGTGAGTGTATATGTTGCATTGTCACTCAACATATTGATGGAGAAGCCATCATGTAATAATACACAAAGTTACACATTCACTTCAAATTTTGGTGACAATATCAGGATCACCAAAAATAATAAATCATATATAGAAAATGTAGAGTGATGATAAATTATTATATAAATTTGAGATAGTTGATATTAATGATTTAGGCTGATGTGATGTGATGATAAGAGATGTTTAAGGTTAATAAATAGTATGATTACTATTTTTTTTTTTGTCATTATTGTTAGAATAACTATATAGATAAAACAATTTCATAATATATATATATATATATATATATATATAT
>Ga0099822_1012182_pt1 | contig 10333 bp, 7 predicted proteins | sample CowpeawhiteBW_FD_76839 | JGI IMG/M metagenome (GOLD analysis project Ga0099822, IMG submission 76839) | Root nodule microbial communities of legume samples collected from California USA - Cow pea white BW | ecosystem: Host-associated > Plants > Roots > Nodule | place: USA: California | collected... | reverse complement strand
CCTGCTGATGGGAATGGGAATCCTGTTGTAGTTGCCATCAAAAGACTTAACAAGGATGCATTACAGGTATGAGATGAGACTCAACAATTTTCTTGGGATGTAATTGGTCAGAGACTTTTGCATACAAATTCTTATGTTTATGGTTCAAAGCATTTAGAGTCCAATGGTTACCATTTCCGGTGTCTATGTTAGTGTTAGTGTTAGTGTTAGTGTGAGGGTTCCATGTCGTGTCATACACATATCTATGTCTATGTCTGATATGTATTGGATGTTGTGTCGTACATGTATCTGTGTCGGATATGTATGAGACACAAGCGTGTCTGAGCTTCATAGCATATCGTCTTGTTGTCAAAATTCTTAGCCTTGGATTCTTGGCCATCAGTTTAACTACAAGGGTGATTTTCTTTTTCTCCTATATAGCATTTAGGATCAACATTATCTATACTGCTATCTGTTTTATCATATACACCAATCCACTCAAATTTATGCAAAGTATAGTCAAAATTGATATTCCTCAGCCTCCATGGATCAGAGTTTTTGTCTCACCCAATAAATTAAGTAATATCATCCGCTACACTATCTATCTACTATTTTAACATTTGTAAAAGCAGGGGGATTGGTTGGTGGGAAGATACTAATTTCCTCTGTTATTCAATTATCTCAAAACTAACTGATAATACCTCATTACATAGTCTGTGTTAATGTATATATGAATGAGTTAAGTTCAAAAAGACATCAATAGATGTCTATGCATTTCTAGTTGCTTCTTTCATCCTTTAGGTTCAAGATGAGATAGTTAATGTTGGAAATGATGTTCTTTTTAGTGGCAAAGAGCTCTCACTTATGAGTTGTATATTTACTGCTAGTTAATGGGATTTCTTCAGGCAATTCAAACACATAATCTTCTCTTAGAAATATTAATAAGATGCTTTTTCTGATATATTTGTTGCCATATTTTCTACTAAAAACTTTATTGGATTGAATTTAATGTTCAGCATGTTAAGGTATGATTTACATATACAGACACTGTACTGTAATGTAACTCCATAGATGATTTCTGCATGTCTGGTATAAATTATTTATGATACTTCTTAATAAAAAAACCATATATCATTCTTACTTTACAGTACAGAAGGATTAATTGATGGATCTCTTACTCTAACGTGCTAATTATATGTAATAGACAAGATTTCTTTCTTGCTAAGGTCCTGAAATATCAAATATATTTTAAAAATTTGTTATTTATGCATGCTGAAATTTGTTAGTGATTGAATAATTGGATATGGTGATACGAGGATATCCCTTTGACTATTTTTCCTTCTTTCATGTAGGGTCATAAGCAATGGTTGACTGAAGTTCAGTTTCTTGGTGTTGTGGAACACCCAAATCTTGTCAAGCTTATTGGGTACTGTGCTTTGGATGACGAACGAGGCATCCAGAGACTACTCGTGTATGAATACATGCCGAACAAAAGTTTAGAGTTTCATCTTTTCAATAAAGCTTATGATCCTCTTCCTTGGAAAACTAGACTTGAAATAGCACTTGGAGCAGCTCAAGGGTTAACTTATCTTCATGAAGAATTAGAAATTCAGGTTAGAGTTTAGGAATGTGAAAAGTTAGTAACATCTTTGGCATACTCTTTTGAACACACTCTCTATACTGTTGGCTATAAATTGCAAAAATTGTCTGTCCAACTTCTTACATATTTAATCACCCTTTATGATTTTTTTTCCTTTTCTTGAAGTTTATGTAAACTATCCATGTTAATTGGAACTACCCTTTTTGGAAAAGGATCATGCAGCTATTACATAAGCTATAGTAGAATACATATAATACATAACTTCAGATTATAAAAGTGGCAACTCAACGGACTAATACCATAATCTTGGATTTCACATTATTAGTTACCATTTTGCAGATCATTAAATTGCTTTTATCAGTGTTGGATAGCTTTTAATTTGTATTTATATCTCATGAACTTTTCTTCCTCTGCTTTTAACAATTTGTATGCAAATTCTCTAGGTGATATATCGAGATTTTAAATCTTCGAATATATTACTGGATGAAGAGTATAAGCCAAAGCTTTCTGATTTTGGACTTGCTAGGGAGGGACCAGTAGCTGGTGATACTCATGTTTCAACAGCTGTAAGTGCCATGCCATATTCAGCACAGTTATCACATTGCATGCATTCTTCCTCATAGATTCTGAACTTAGTTGTACTATTTGTAAACATGACTCACCAAATATTCAACAACAAAAGTCTTATCCTACCTCATGAAATCAGCTACATGGATTGCATGGCTTCATTGAACTTGATTATTCACCCCATGCTGCCTCTCAATTTTCTCTCATTCTTCCTTTATCAATGTCAAACCTGTTAGAAATCCAAGTATGAGTTGGAAGTCTTGAATAGAAATGAAAAATTGAGTAATATATAAGAAAAACAATACCCACAAACATTAAGTCTTCAACATTCAACAGCGGTGTCAGAGCTTATGGTTTGTCTTGGTGTTCAGTTTAAGCAGAGACAAATATGTCAAATTGTGGTAAAAACCCAACTATAGTTAGGGTCAGTGATTTTGTTGAGATAAATGTATGGACAACTCATACCTCAGAGTTGATCAATCACTTCAATCTATTCAAGTATAAAAAATGTTCCAACAGAACCATTATCTTGTTTATACAATCAATGTCAAAGTTATGTATGATTATAATGTTGTTTGCAAAAAATTTTTCATGTTAGGTGATGGGGACATATGGTTATGCTGCTCCAGATTACATTGAGACAGGTCATCTCACAGCCAAGAGTGATGTGTGGAGTTTTGGAGTGGTTTTATATGAAATGCTTACTGGCAGGCGTTCAATGGAAAGAAACAGGCCAAAATCAGAGAAGAAACTGCTGGAGTGGGTGAAGCAATACCCTCCTGACAGCAAGAAGTTTGAGACAATAATCGATCAGCGACTTCAGGGAGAGTATTCCAAGAACGGAGCAAGAAAACTGGCGAAACTCGCTGATCATTGCCTGCGAAAGAGCGCGAAAGATCGGCCGACGATGAGTCAGGTGGTGGAGAGACTGAAGCAGATAATGGAAGACAGTGATGAGGCAGATGACAGAAGTGTTGAGGTATCAGAAAATGGTGAAGCTGAAGCTGAAGTGAAGGGAAATCAATTAGGCTCTTCAGAGTTGTGGAAAAAGAGGATGGAACATCTTGCAAAACTTGGTGAACGTGTGGAGAGTGCTAGCAGAAAAAGATTTATGATCCTTCAGAGAGCCAATGTGTCCTCATAGTTTCATCTCTAGCAAAAAAAATTAATTTTGCCTGAGTTTAGGTGAGAACAAGGTTCATTCTGGGAGATATTGTCATGTATGTGTTTACATGCTCTCAAGCCCATCTTTATGTGATATCTTATCAACCCTTTTTCTCAAAGTGAAGCATGTGATTATTTATGTTGCATATAAAAATGGTTTAGGATCTGAGATTGGAACTTAAAGTTCAAAAATGAAATGTGTCATTGGAAATCTTCTATTACAAGTCACAAATGTGTTAGGTTATATATATTCTTTCATATATGGGTTATGGTTATGTGAGAGATTGTGGTTCTAGATATATATGACATTAGTATTACACATATAAGGTATTTGACACCATTTTTACCCCAAAACCTTAAGACAATGGTGTTATGGGTCTTTATTTTTATATAGTGTTTAATTCTGTTTTTTCTATCTAATGTGAGACTTTTTGACTCACACTTGGATTATTCCCAATAATCGGTGAGTCTCTTGTTACTTTTTTTTTTATATGGTATGTGATTCTTTTTGGTTATGGTTATGCGGTCTGTCACCTGAACCATCGACTTTGATATCATTGTTGGGTTATATATTCTTTCATATATGGGTTATAGTTATTTGAGAGATTGTGGTTCTAGATATATATGATATTAGTATTACACATATAAAACATTTGACACTATTTTTACCTCAAAACTTTAAGACAATGGTATTATGGGTCTTTATTTTTATACTTGGACTATTTCCAACAAAATTATATAGTGAAATAGGATACATTAGGAAATATATTATGAAACATTCCATATGGTTAACCCTAACAGAATATATTTCTGTGATCGGAAGAAATTATAGACTTCCAAATCAACAAGATTATATACCAAATCTTCTAATGAAATGTTATGATTCATATATCTGCTCACTATATAGTAACAAATTAGTTATAGTTTAAGGTTCTAAGATTATCACAACAAAATGAAACTATACTTATTCAAGCAAATCTAAGAAAATCTAGAGTTTGGATATTTAAGGACATAGTAGAAAATCATTTCCAAGACTCTTGTAAAGAGGAATGTGCATTATTACTTCTTTCTCTTCAAATATTTTAAGATAATGGGTAACTATATATGGATCTAAGTTCCCAGTTTGAAATGGGAGTTTTTCAGTTCCTTGTTTTAAGAGTTTCTTGAGCATTGCTTCTCGTGTTATTGTTGTATCAAATGTTCTTTTTGAACTATTCAAATTGTTCAATTTTGTTTTAGAAAATATCATCTTTCTTCTTAAAGTTTGTGCTTCTTTTGTATGTTCTCTCCAAACTTTTACTCTACTCAAGAAACCTTTACTTTATTTAATTGTGTTGTATAATTAATAGTAAAATATATATATATATATATATATATATAAGTTTAATTATTATTTTTTAAATAAAATTTAAATTCTTTAATTTTAAGTAATTTAATTATAATTATAAAATTTAATTAACATACTTTTTGGTAAAGTATTTTAAATGATCAGTACAAAGAAATTATCTTTTAAACTTTCTCATCCAGACACATTATTACAAGTCTAATAATTTTTTTCCATTACTTAATCATTTTATTTTTCCAAATCAAGCATACCATAAGTATGGTTATGGATAGTGTGTATCTTTTCACGTAGACAACCGCAAGAATAAAATTTGAGTTTCTTTTACTTTTATGTTCTACTAATGTAATGTGAATTTTTGAAATAAATATCACAAAATTTAGTACTTTACTTTGAAAGGAAAATTACTTCTGATAGAGAATTCAACTCGTAAATTTAGTAATTATTAATTTATTTCGTCCAAACACATCATGATAGTTTTTGGGTTCATAAATGACTTAATAAGTTATTTCTTGAGGTGGAATAATAGATTTGAAATTTTGTTTTGATTTGAGATACACAAAAATAATAACTGCTCCTTGTTAAATAGTTTATCTTGTGTGATTCTACAATAAAAACACTGTGTAAATTATTAATATTTAGCTAGAAAATAAAGTTTATATAAGTTTACTTATATCAAAATTATTTGAATTAAATTTATAATTTCCTAAGTTTAAATATAAAAAATATATATTTTTTAAATTGTTGTGAATTTCACAAGATATAAAAGAAAATTACATACGATGTTCTTAAGAATATTTTGTAAACGATCGGTAAAGATAATTGTATTAATTTTTAAAATGATTATATTAAGAATAATTATTTTAATATTATTTTATCATAATATTAATATTAATGAATTTTAAAATATTATCATAATTAATAACAATATACAAATTTGCGATTAAATAACTGTTAATAATAATAAAAAATCACTTTTTTATTATAAATTTACAAAAAAAAACTTAAAAAATCCAAATTCTTTATGAATCTATCAACATTATTAGAACAATTCAACTACCAAATTTGTATACTTTGATTACATTCCAAATTAAGAACTAAAGCAATAGAGCAATTACAATTTAATTGATCAAAAACAGAATCAGACTTCGAAATCATGATGTATTTTCATTGATCAAGGGTCAATTTCTCGATAAATTGACAAGATCTTCCTAAAAATTATAATTCAATTTTGTATAAAATTGAAAACTATGGCCTTGTCTCTGTCATATGAACAGATGGGAAGTTAAAATGAATTTAATGTTTGGTACGTTTCTGTGACTGACTTATTATTGTCACTGTTATTATTATTATTATTATTATTATTATTATTATTATTATTATTATTATTATTATTATTATTATTATTATTATTATTATTATTATTATTATTATTATTATTAGTATATAAAAGCTTACACGTTAGACCTCATTGACTGCGATATTAATTAGGTAAGCAGATTCATCAACTTCAATTAATAATTGACACCAATAATTAATAAAAAATTATAAAACTAAATTTCCTGTCACATTTTCCTTTTGTTCCCTTCTGCTAAATTTTCATGCATTAAATTTGGGTCAACTATTCTAATAAAAATTAAAATAAATAAATGGGTCAACCAAATGAACACCACCACTTTTTCAACTGCGTTCTTCTTCCTCCATCTTGTGAGTTTAGCTAGAATCATTGACTTGTTTGCAGATCCACAGCTTCAATTATTCATGTCCTACTCTTGTTGCCAAATTATGTTCATTTCTTTATTAACACTTGCTATAGGTTACATCAAATTTTGATTTCATATCATGTTATTGATAGAAAGCTTTTATTAATTTTTGTTAATTAATGATTTATTTTTCTAAAAGATTATGTATATGATACATATGGATGACGTTGATGATAGGAAAAGATAAGATAAAAAAAAAAAAGGAGTACTAAGCCATGGCAGAAAAATATTGTCATGAAAAGTTTAGCTAAATGAAGAATATTATAGGATTAAAGTTTATTTGAGGTGTTTTCAAATAGAATATAGTAGCATCTCAATAAAATATAGGTTTAATTAGTTGGATGATACTCACTTTTGTTCAAATGTGTCAGTTTGGTATCTGTTTTTAAAAATGTGTCAATGTAGTTCTAACTTTTAAAAAGTGTCTTAATCGAGTCCATTTCAGACAAAAATTACTAAAGTCGTTAACTTAATTCATGACTTTTATCACTCAATTTTAATATAAATATCAATACTTAATTTTGTAAGTAATTTTAAATATCAATACCATTTACGGTGTTAATATTTTTTTACTGAAAATGACCTAATTGGGACATTTTTTAAAAAGTTGGGACTCAATTGACACATTTTTTAAAATATGTACCAAACTGACACATCTAAATAAAAGTGGGTATTATCCGACTAATTAAACCTAAAATATATAGATTGAAATATTATTAGGACAAAATTAATCTTTCATGTCATATTAATTTATATAGGATTTAGAGAAATATAATAAGAAAAAATCCGCAGTAATATATTTATAGATAATTATTGTTTTTACGTTAGATTGTTAGGATTCTCACATAATTTATATTGGACTAATTATATACTGGTTACTTTTGGAAATTTTAATTACAATAGTTCATGAATGTGTCGTTGATTTTTGTGTTTTTAACTTGTTTTTTGTTTATCGTTTTGTTTTCAGTATCTTAAAATTTCGTTGTGTCCATTTTATGGTGCTTTTACCATAAAATAAATAGGAAAAAAAGGTTTTGTTATAGAATATTCAATATGACAATGATATCTAGTCTTCAATTATTAACATTTTTCAGATTGAGAAAGTCGCAATGTCTAGAGAAAGTAAAATAAAATTAACTAGTTACCTTATTTATTTAATTATTTATGGGTTAAATATATTTTTGTTCCTCAAAAATTGAAATTAGTTTCTCTTGCAAACTTTGAATTAATTTAGTCTTTTATCTTTAAAAATGCGTGTATTTAGTCTTTTAAACCAACTTTTTTTAAGTTTATTTGACGTTTCAAATGCATTTTTTAGTTCACATTGAAACAAAAATATGTCAAACGGCATAACAAACTAAAATATTATAATGAAATGTGTTTGAAACGTAAAATAAACTTAATAAAATCTTGTTAAAAGGACTAGATCCACACATTTACATAGTTAAAATACTAAATTGGTCGAAGATTTTCAGGAGGGACTAATCCTAATTTTTACTTAAAAAATAAAGATCAAAAGCATATTTAACCCTTTATTTATTTATGTAAAATAAAAAGAATGTAAATTAGGGTTCCTTCGTAATTGATAAAGCACCGTAAACAAGTGGTATACAAGATATGCAATTCTTGAGAAACACCACTATAGCACTAAGTTGGTGTGAGCATTTAGACATTGAAAAATTAATGTCCATTATTCCATGAAAAGTTGCATTAGTGAAGTCATATACAAGTGATCTTTTTGAAAAAGAAAATATATATATAATTTTATATTTATATTCCAATAATGAGAATCTTTCACCAATATAATAAGTTTTATTAAAGTGATACTCAACTGAAACCCTTGTGAACCTAAATTAAATCAAACTTATCAAGTCAAATTAAATCAAATTTAACTTCAAAAAAAAATTATATTATATGAAAGAATTTTCCAGTTGAAAGATATATAGCTTTGGCTGCTAAAACATTCATAGTGAAAGAATAAAGATGACAAATTTGACCATTTAACTTTCTATTTAACATTTTTATTTTCATTTGCGAAAATTCCCATATACCATATACCCATTTTAAGGATCCAAACTCTTTCCATATGGACAAATTATCGTAGGTTGTCAAGATCCAAGAAAAAATAAATAAATTTTGTTTGATTGAGATTTGGGTTTATATGAAATAAACTTTTAGTAGAAAATAAAATTTGCCATGAACACAAGCTTAGAAGAATGTAGCAAAAGTTCACTCATCTAGATCTTGGATGAAGAATAATCTCTTATGCTTTTTCTTCATTTTCTCATCGATACATCCATGATGTTTTTTTTTTTTCTTTTTCTTATAGAACACTAGAGAAAAAGAGTAAAAATAAAAGGGTCAAATCAAATATTACCAAAGAAAAAAACAGAAACAAAAGTAGCCAAAAATTCTTGGTTGGGTTTTCCTATTCCCAATGGAAAAAATAAAAAACCCAACTTTTTTCTTTACAAAGACAGAGAAGATTCATCCCGGTTTCATCAGAATCTTCATGGATTATTGATTGCACTTCATCATCTTCCTTTGGAATTCTCCATTCCATCTTTTTCACTTCAAAAAAATTGAACCCTTTTCCTCACTCATCTTCATCAATCATAATCATCACCATCATCATGTCATGGATTATTCCTTGATTATGCCACTGCAACTGTTCCTGTTCTCACAGCCTTATTGGTTGTGGAATTATTTTGACTGTTCTCTGATTTTCTCACACCCCTTTTGGAAGAAACTTTCCAACTTTTCTCCTTTGCCTCATCAATCTCTATTTGCTCCTGTCTGCACTCTTTGCTGCAAAATGGTGTGTTCCCTCTGCAAAACAACAGTTCCAAAACCCTCATCACAAATCTCAACAAATCACAGAATTTCAATCTATCAACAATAAAACTTGATTTAAACCATTCAACTTGTAAGAAAATTGAAAAAGAAAAACAAATCTTGGACTTATTTATTGAATTAAATCAGCCAAAAAAAACCCAACAAGTATGAATTAACCCAGCCACAGAAATATTGCAGGTGCTTTATTCTAGATCTGGAAACTAAGGTCCAGAACACAGCACCCCACATGGAAATTCAGTGTAAAAATGGAAAATTTCCATTGAAAGTTGAAGAATGAACAAGAATCAGCATCTGGGGTGGGGTGAAAGAGATGAAAGAGGTGGATTGAGTGATCTGAATTGACCTAACCTGTACATGAAGATGTCACGGTTTTGGCCTAGTGGTTTTCTGCAGAGAAAACAAGCTTGAAGAAAGTGAGGTTCCTCATAGTGGTTTTCACTTCTAGCATAGTAAAACATGGTGGATCTTGGAGAAGGGATTGAAGAAGAAGAAGAAGAAGGTGAAGGAGGAGAAGGAAAAGTAGCCATGGATGAAGAATTGAGAGAAAAGAGAAGAAGAAGAAGAAGCTAGAAAATGCAGGAATGGAACCAAAGAAAAATGGCTATTATATAATGAGAGGTTCACTTCAATTGGATTATATAAGGTAGTGCACATTGCAAACTATGCTCCTACTCTCCACCAATCATGAGGCTTTAATATTATATTAATACTATGTTCATAATTTTTTTTTTAACCCTATTTTCCCTTTTCTTTACAACACAAATGTTTCTACCTTCTTCAAATATTTTCAAGTTGCTAAACTTGAAAAATTAGTCAACTGCTGAATTAATACTTTTTTTCTTTTAAATATTATTTCTTAAAAAATAAACTATTGCTTTAATCATATTACTACCTACTTATACTCATGTTTGATCATAAAAGGTATAACTTTTCTTTCATAATATATATATATATATATATATATATATATATATATATATATATCTTTTTTTTTTTTTTTCATATGAGAAAAAATATATTTTATTTTTATATATATATATCTGTTTTTTTTTTATATTTATT
>Ga0099822_1012173_pt1 | contig 10341 bp, 7 predicted proteins | sample CowpeawhiteBW_FD_76839 | JGI IMG/M metagenome (GOLD analysis project Ga0099822, IMG submission 76839) | Root nodule microbial communities of legume samples collected from California USA - Cow pea white BW | ecosystem: Host-associated > Plants > Roots > Nodule | place: USA: California | collected... | reverse complement strand
TGTATAATATATATATCATATATTTTGTCTTGTTATATCTACAAAAAAAAATAATATTAAATATATATATATAAGACATCTTTTATGTGATATATATATATATATATATATATATATATATATATATATATATATAATTCTTCAAATTTGTCAGGTTATTATAGGACTATCTATTTATGCAAGCATGATTTGGACATATTAAATGCATAAGAAAGCCAACTTTTGGAATGAATTAGAAGGTAGAAGGAAACACAAAGAGACACATTTGAAGAACATTCACATGCTGTCATACTAAACTGTTACTAGTATTTTATTCGATTTAGTGAAGCATTATTCCATCAATCATTCAAGGATTATTCTTGATCTCCTCGAGATTAGACAAAAGAAAAGCCAATCAACAACCACTGTTCACTGTCCATTCAAACAGACAGACCGTCCTCTCCTCTTTTTCTTCACTACCTCGTTATTGGCAGAACACCCTCCTTTTATACACTTCCCTCTTTTCTTTTTTTCACCTTCTTTTCTCTTTGTCTTTCCATCATCAAGTTTTGAGCTTATTTGTCACAAAAGCAATTATTCCATTCACTGTGATTAAAGCTACCTTGTTGCTTTGCAACATATTTTATAGTACCACAAGATTGAATAGAAGCAGCTTTTGATAATCCACATAACTTTTACATACATACCAAAGAGAGAGAGAGAGAGAAGAAAGTTGCATCACATGCAATCCACTTTCACATGCAAAGCCAAAATTTCCCTCGGCAACAAGAAAGGCACAAAACCCTCATCATATCAATGGCGCAGACACTAGTCTTGGTGTCCTCAAATGCACTACCATGAGCTACCACTATATATATAAATATATATCTGCATCTTCCTCATACTACCACTATCTTAGCACTAAAAATTCATGATCCCAGTTGAACCAACCAAACCCCATTTAAGTTATTTCTCCCAACCATAACCAAAATACTGAGATCCATCAAGTTAGGTTTAATCAAAACTCCAAATTCTCTAACCAAAGTTTTGGAAAGATGAGAGCAGGAGTTTGCAGCATACAGCTACAAGCTTTGACACCAGAGGCTGCAACCCTAGTTAAACAAGCTGTTACTCTTGCCACAAGAAGAGGACATGCTCAAGTCACACCTCTTCACATTGCTACTGTCATGCTTGCTACTTCCACTGGCCTTCTCCGCAAAGCTTGCCTTCAATGTCACTCTCATCCTCTCCAATACAAGGCATTAGAACTTTGTTTCAATGTTTCCCTCAACCGTTTACCAGCCTCCACACCAAGCCCTCTTCTGAGTGCTTCATATTCCACCACTCCCTCACTCTCCAATGCCTTGGTTGCAGCCTTCAAGCGAGCTCAGGCTCACCAACGCCGTGGATCCATTGAGAACCAGCAGCAACCCATTTTGGCCTTGAAGATTGAGGTGGAGCAGCTCATAGTCTCTATCCTTGATGACCCTAGCATTAGCAGGGTCATGAGAGAAGCTGGTTTTTCAAGTGCCCTTGTCAAAACCAGGGTTGAACAAGCTGTTTCGATGGATGTTTGTTCACAAGAACAAGCTTCCGAGCAAAACACCACCAAGCTTCAAGTTCTTGGTGGCAGCAACACGTCCCCACCAAGATCTTTTAGCCAATTTGGAGGCTCATTCATCAAATCTATGGACCATGTTAGTGATGAAGTTGCTGGTGTAGATGATGTAACCAGTGCTTTGAATGCACTTGTGAGCAAGAGGAGAAACACGGTGATTGTTGGGGAGAGTCTTGCTAGTGCTGAGGGAGTAGCTAGGGGAGTGATGCAAAGGTTGGAGAGAGGGAATTTTGTGCAATTTGTGAGTCTTCCTCTTTTCTCCTTCAGGAACATTAGCAAGGAGGAGGTTGAAAGGAAGCTGCTAGAGCTTAGAAGCCTGGTAAAAAGTCATGTGGGAAGAGGGTTTATTCTATACTTGGGTGATCTCAAGTGGTTGTTTGAGTTCTGGTCAAGTTATTGTGAGCAAAGAACAAACTGCTACAGTTCTGTGGAGCACATGGTGATGGAGCTTAAAAAGTTAATCTGTGGAAATGGGGAGAATGGTAGATTATGGCTGATGGGGATTGCAACTTTTAGAACATACATGAAGGGCAAAGCATGTCACCCCTCCCTTGAAACTATTTGGGATCTTCACCCTTTCACAGTTCCAGTTGGTAGCCTGAGCCTGGGTTTAAATTTTGATAGGTAACTAACTGTAAATCATTTTTATTGTTTTTACCTGTATAGTTTCATATAGTTTAGAAGTCAAGGCTTAACTATGTATATATATCATTCTTATGGTTACTACCACACTTAATTTCCTACATTTCTCTGCTTGGAATGCTTTTACTGCTATTATTATTATTACAAGTGAATGCCTCGTAGTGATATATACTTTGGTTTTGTTTTTCTTTTGTTTCAGTGATTTTCAAGTTCAGGAGAGAAGCAAGGCAACATTCAAGGACGAATCTTTTGAAGAACGGGCCAAAGTGCGCAAACATTTAACTTGCTGCAGAGATTGCTCATTGAATTTTGAAAAAGAAGCTAAAAGCATCGCCAATAGTATTACTATAAGCAAGAGAGATTGCACTACCAGCTTGCCAACATGGCTCAAAAATTGCAAGGAAGAGAGAAGTCACGTGATGGATGATCAGGTAATTATCACAATTAGTTAATCATTCTTCATTCAAAATACTCAATGATAAGGTATTAATTTACGAGCAAAAGTCTTTACATGTTTATGTGTTTTTGTTTTGAACCAGGAAAATGCTAAGCTTAAGGAAATCTGCAGGAAATGGAACTCATTCTGCAGTTCGGCACATGGTTATCCCTCCAATATTGAGAAACAATTTTTGTTCATTTCATCTTCACCTTCACCTTCACCTTCGTCCCCTACTTCAGCCTCTTCACATGAAAGAAAATCTAGCTTCAATCTTACACACCTAAATTGGCCAGTCATTTCTGAACCAAAAGAAGTTTCTAAAGAATGTCAGTTGTACACTGAGACTACTGTGAGTGATGAGTGTTATGAAGGAAACTTGATAATGTTCATGCCAGAGAGAAACATTCCAAAGCCAGATCTTTTGTCTAATCCCAATTCTAGTCCCAATTCTGCTTCTTCAAGTGAGGCAGCGGAAGGTTTGGATAGCACTCAAATGTTCAAGGAGCACAATGACGAGAATCTAAAGATTCTCAGCGATGCATTGCAGAAAAAGGTTCCACAAAATAAAGAAACGGCTAAGGAGATTGCAAGCACTGTGCTTCTTTGCAGGTCAGGGATGAGAAAAGAAGAGAATCATCACTTGGTGAAGAGAGAAGATAGACAAGAAACTTGGTTTTTCTTTCTAGGTATGGATTCTGGAGCAAAAGAAACGGTCTCAAAAGAGCTAGCTAAAGTTGTCTTTGGCTCTTACACCAACTTTGTCCCCATTGGTGTAAGCAGTTTTTCTGGTGGTGATTCCACGAACGAGGAGTCCAAAAATAAAAGACCAAGAGATGAGTTTGGAGGCAGTTATCTTCAGAGGTTTGGGGAAGCTGTGAATGAGAATCCTCATAGGGTGTTCTTCATGGAAGATTTGGAGCAAGTTGATCACTTTTCGAAAAAGGGTGTGAAGAAAGCTATTGAAAATGGAACTATAACCCTTCCTTGTGGTGAATCTGTGCCTCTCAAGGATGCCATTGTCATTTTCAGCAGTGAAAACTTTAGTTCAGCTCCTGCAAGAACTACTTCTCCATCTTCTGATGAAAACATGGATAAAGAGAATCTTAATAACTCAGAAGAGAAAACTCCATGCCTTTCTTTGGATCTGAACATGGCCATTGAAGTTGATGCGCAAAAAAATGTGCATTTAGATGAAGCCACTGCTGAGATCGCAGAGTTAGTGGATAAGCAAATTAAGTTTCATGTATGAATAGAGAAATAGTTTTCTATGTTTTTTTTTTCTTTTGGGTGCATACATATATTTTCCACTTGTTTAGTGTTGCTTAGTTAGACAGTGGTGAGGGAAAGTAAAGCAATATATATAGGTACAGTTTAATGTTTAATTTTAACTTTTGAATGGGGGTGGTAAAGTTAGGGGATGCATCTGTATATATATGTTTAAGTAATCTGATCTTAATTTTTCATGCAATAGTGTGCCTATTGTTTTATGTTAATAAATTATGCATTTTCATTAATCTTATCATTTATTTGCATTCTTACTTTGAATATATATGTATAAATGGATAAATCAATGATCATATATAACATTGGCGTTTAAGCGTGACACAGAAAGTTAAAGATCAGTTCCAATTTTAAGCAAATTAATTGTATGATCGTATGTAACCATTGGTGTTTAATTAGCATGCACAGAAAGTTAAAAAAAAATGTTCCAATTATATTTCTAGATATTCAGAGTGCTTCAGCATGTGAAGGCGTATATAATTTTGATTATTTAATACAGTTTTAATTATTCACGCGTTTGAAAAAAAAAAAAAAAAAATGATGTCTTTTACGACGTTCTCATATGTAATCTATATTGATAAAAATTATCCTCAATATGAGAAAAATCAATAGCTGATAAAGATAAGATTTATTATGCTAAGATCCGTGATTGAAAGAGTAAAAAAGTTGAAAAACAAAATGGTGTCTAAGATAAAAACTACCTTCTTGATAATGTTTGTGTGTTTAGCCAAGAGACATTTCGAACTATTAACTAAATAATTCTTTTTTAGTATTTTCTGTTTTTTTTTAAGTATATTTAATTAAAAAAAGTTGAACATTTTTTTAAATATTTTAAAAACAGGTTAAAAATTAAAAATAAGAAAATTTTAATTAAATTTAAGTTCCACATAAATTTTGGGTATTTTTAATATAATTTCTTTTAAATTTCAATTGTGTATATCTCCTTTAAATTTCTTATTAACTAGGGGATCTAGCGGTTATTTTAGATCGTTTTGTTTATTTAATTTTACATGTTAAAAGATATGGGATTTTGTGATTAATTTAATATACTTATATCAATAATGAGAACAATAACGGTCTCATGATCAATTTTAGTGATGATGTGAAATCATCGTAAAGTTTTTGAAGTTAACATCTATTATTAGATAGATAAAGTCATTTTAAAGTATGTAAGTAGGTTCATATTTTATCTTATAAACTAATTCTGTGAGATTGAGTTAAATTTCTAATTTACTTTTTAATATGATATCAAAGTATCGTTAAAATTTATCCTAACAAAATTTGTTCTTTGTTGAACATATTATTTTATCTGTTATCAGGTCACTATCAGATCACACATTAATGTTTAGCTTCATACACGAAATTTGTATACCTTAATGTAAAGGGAAAAGAGTGTTGGAAGTTTGTTTTATGAAATTGAGTTAGGATTAAAGTATATTTCTTAAAAAAAAGTATAATGGCATCGTTATTTAATATGTTTTCAATGAAATTTAAAGGTCACTTTCATTTTACATTAACCAATATTCACAAAACCTCATAGATGATACCACATCATTCAATCAATGGAAAAAATAAACAACAAAGATTAAATGAAAATAAACAAATTTTGAATTCTCCATAAAACAAAAATTTTTAATATAGATTTAATTAAAAATACCTAAATTTATGAAAAACTTAAATTTGATTAAGCTAAAAAATATCATTTTCATTTTGTAATGTGTTTGTCCTGTTCTTTTTGCAAGTAAAAATATTTTCCGAAACAAAGCACGACATAGAATTCATTCATTGTCTAGCAATAAATTAGCTTAGTGTCTTAACAATAATTATTGATAATAATTAATATATTAAAAAAATTTAAAAATAGTTATATAAGTGGATGATTGTTTCATTAATTGATTAATAATCTAATTTATTGATAACAGTAGTGAATAAGGAAGGGTACAAGAACTTTAACAAGTCTTAAACATACTAGGAACATATCTTATTCCTATGTCTTGGTAATAAAACCACTAAGATGTGTTCATTATTAACCTCTAAACTAAGATTATTTACTCCACGTAAGTGGGCACATGAGATATGTTATTCCTTCCCACTTTATCTTATAGACAGTTCAAACAAGTCTTTTAAGGAAATGAGACTTGTCAAAAGGGTATATGCATCAAAGAATGATTCATAGCGTAAGCATTCAGCAAAGGAAAAGGGTTACTAACTTCTCAAAGTACATAAAAAAAAAAAAAAAGCACTTTTCACAATCAATAAGTCAAAAGTTAAATTCGTTTAAAGCTCATGCATCAGGATCTAATACTTCAAATACCAAGCAAATTATAGAGAATAAGTAATAAATGAGTGTGTCCATGTTATGTTTATGCATGATTTCGTATTGAATCTTAATTCCCATGCATGAACATATATATGTTTTTTATTCAAATTAAAATAAAATGTTTCATTTCTCTAATAGTAGCCAATAAGAGAAAGATTAAGGAAAGAAAATGAAAGAAAAAAGAAGGTTTGGTAGAAAAACAGAAAAGAACAAAAAAGTTGAAGATATTATGACTAAATCATAATTCGTACATTTTTGTGTATTTAACTTAGTGAGACAACCATTCCGTACTAATGTTCCTTGAGTCAAAGCAGAGACGATGTTGAGAAATGTTTAGCCATTCAACCATGAGTCATGAGTGAAGGTAAGTGCTTGGGACACCTCGTCCTTTATTATTCTTGATGTACCTAAATAACCTTACAAGAATTTTAACTAAATATTTTCCTTTGGTGCTCTCTGGTGTACTTTATGGAAATTGCCAAAAGTACCCTCTCTTCTTTACTAAATAAAAAAATGCATAATATTGTAGTTTCAAATCATGTTTCAGGTTATCACAAGACTGTCACCGTAAGAAAATCATATTAGTAATTAAATTTTGTGACAAAATATAATTAATTATTAAAGTGACCAATTTAAATACTAATTTATAAATTAAAATTATTGGTAATTAAAATAGTTTTTAAATTAGTCATTATAATAAATTGTTTTCTAAATTAATTATTAACATAAGTTATCAAAAGAATTGATCTTTAAATTTGTATAAATTGATCACTAATGAAGTAAACAGCAGTCTCTTTACTGGTTAGGAAAAACAATGACGCGAGAACGAAAATGTGAAGGTAAGGTAAAAAGTTTGTAAGTTTATTAGTTAGTGACCAAACATAAAATGTGACTTTTTATATTTGATGTGTAGTCATATATAAATTTATGTCTTGTTTGAGATATCAAACGTAACAAGTCACATTTTAAGTCTGATTCCCGAGATATGTAAATAATGCCGTAATAATTATAACAATGTCATTGCATATTTTTTAAATTAATTACCTCTATGTCAGACTTAAATTCAAAGACGTAAAAAATTCTTTTTATTAGTATTTAGTATCAAAATTGAGATGAATTTAGACAGTACATGCCTAAATAGATTTATTTTTCATTCTTGATAAGAATATAATTGAGTATAAAGACTTTTTATTTAATTATTAATTGTAGTATTTAGTATAGTATGTAATTTAAAAATATTAATAAAATATGAAAATATATAGATAAAATAATTCACATATATTATTTTTTTTAAATGAGCGCATAAAATAAAAGGAAAGTTCAAAATAAAATACTTTCAGATAAAATGTCATTACAAGTTTTTACAAGATTTATCATTCACAACCTTCTACACATTATTTTGGTAGAACTAAATGTCAATATATATATATATATAAGGTTATAATTTTTGTGAAACCACTTTTAAATATCACTTTTAAGGAGAAAAACATGTTCAAACAGAGTCATGTCTTAAGTGAAATACACTCTTCGGTACCTTGTTCATATCCTTGTAAGCCACATCGCCATGAACAGATCTCTTAATGCCATTTTTACACCACCATGTTTTTCACACTTCAACGGTGTAATAACTACACCATTGTGTCAACACAAAAATTATAATAACAAGTTTTAACTTTTTTTTCATTTGAATTTAATTTTTATAGTCTTTAACTAAATATTAAAATATTTATTTATCTTTGCATTAGTAAAAGAAGACTGTGTGAAAGAAACACTGTAATATGATTTGTGGACAATAATTGTTACATGATTTGAACCAGAGCATTTCTTCGACACTTTTTTACTATGCATCATAAGAACTTTTTTCAACTAATTTGGAAAAATCTACCACATATAAAGTATAATTCCTCTTTCTTCTTTTCAAAATCGCCCTTTAAGTTACTTTAACTTGTAAAAGAATAAAAAAAAAACGAATTATCATAATTACTAGCATGCATTAACCAAAAAATTTAATTATTTAATCCTTCGTGTTTAAGAGACAAAAAGGGCAAAAGAAATAACATAAAATAAAAATTTGATCTTTAAGCTTTTAAATTTTCTATAATTTAATCCAAAGGGAAGTTCCTTACCTACCTTACAAGAAACCTATACCTTCCTTTTTCCCGAAGATTGTGGAACTTCTCAATTCTATATCCTAAGGTTTATTAAAATTTTCGACAACAATATAAATACATTTAATTATTTATTTATATGTATGACTCAAACATAAAGAAAATTATCCATTGGGAAATTTGTTTAGGGTTTATTTTTTGTATTTAATTGAAAAAAAAATTAGTACAAATTGAAAATTCATTGAAACTGAAAAGTTGAGAATTGAAAAATCAAAAAGTGATAATTTGGTAATTCAAGGTTTAAGGTTCAGCAAAATTAAGTGACCAAAGCGTATAAAATCATGTAAAAAAACACACTTATGAATACATGAGTATATAACAATTAATAAATTTATATATAAATATTTATTATTGATGTTAGTAATCATATTATGTAATATATATATATATATATATATATATATATATATATTTATTGAGCAAAAATCTTTCACTTGAGCGAAGATAGAAGTGAGAGTAAATGTTGATTTCTTTATAGATTGTCTCACTTAAGCAAAAATGATAGAAAATTAACTCCATGGTTAGCTTAGGTTTATATTGTATATCTCTTGTAAGCTTTGAAAGAAGGAAAGCTACTCCATACTCTTCTTGTATACATCATTATGAGCAGCTAACTTCTTTCTAATTGGGATTGGATGTAACTTCTAAACTTTGTATAGTGCACTTGGTTTGATATATATTATGCTCTTGTCTTTACGTGTTAGTTATTTAATTTGATGACTTGATCACTTATCATACTTCATCAGCACTAGATAATAAAGACATGTGGTTTAGTGTTTAGATCCAATCAAATATCCTAATACTTAGCATATACCAGACATGGATATGCGACTTTAGTTGATTTAAAGAGTCTTGTCTTAATGCAAGGGTTCCTTCACCTAGATGGGGACATCCTACGTCTGATACCCTTAGATTGTAATACTACACTAGTGCAGTAAGGGCTTTTTGCCTCGGTTATTTTCCTCATTTTGCCTCGGGTCTGGAACCGAGGCATATTGGAACGAGGCCTAAAGGCACCTCTTTTGGTCTCGGTCGTTACCCGAAGCCATAGAGTTCCTTTTATGCCTCGGTTCTAAATGAACCGGAGCCATAATGTTAAGCTTCCTCGCCGGCGTCACGCTCAGCAGCACCACCGTGACCGCGAGTTCCGGCACCGCAACAGTAGCCTGCGTTCCGCAACAGCAACAACAATGTCTGGACCTGCAACCACCAAGGCAGCACCTGCAATGTTCACCATCAACACAGATCCACTGCCTGCACGTGAGCCAGATTCGAACCATCATCAACGTTGCGTAGATCTACAACTGCGACCAACACCTCCATTGCAGCAGCGAGAGCAAGACGAATTCTCTGCAACGCTCCAACACTGATATGCACCATTAACGTTCACGCAAAGCTTCATTGCGCCGCGACACACAACCTGCAATAGCAGCGTCAACGAGCCATGGAACCTGCATTATTAGCCACCGCAACTCCACCATCTCCGTCGCACAGCCACATCACAGGAGAAGAAGAAGCACAGGCAGCAGCGCATCCAACCATCACCACCGCGCCTGAAACAGCCATGCCAAAGGGAGAAGAGAAAGGGTACTGTTGCAAAGAGGGGCGCGGGGAAGAAGAAGAGAAAGGGGGCTCGCGAATTTGGTGTCCTAATTAAACCATATGGCCTCGGTTATTAATTGAACCGAGGCATATAGCCCTATTTGGCACCGATTCAGACCCACCCGGGGCCAAAGAGGTAACGACTAGTGGGTTTTTGGCTTCGGGCCTATGTAACCGAAGCATATGAGCCTCCTTTGGCACCGGTTTTTGGCGAACCGAAGCATATACCTCTCTTTTGCTTCGGGTTAAGCTGAACCGAGGCATAAAAGTTGTCTGAAATTGCAAAAATGCC
>Ga0099822_1012162_pt1 | contig 10345 bp, 3 predicted proteins | sample CowpeawhiteBW_FD_76839 | JGI IMG/M metagenome (GOLD analysis project Ga0099822, IMG submission 76839) | Root nodule microbial communities of legume samples collected from California USA - Cow pea white BW | ecosystem: Host-associated > Plants > Roots > Nodule | place: USA: California | collected... | reverse complement strand
CACACACACACACACACACACACACACACACACACACACACACACACACACACACACACACACACACACACACACACACACACACACACACACACACACATATATATTTTTTCTTTTTTTTCCTTTCTTTTAATTTTTATTAGTTACAATAATAACTTTCTCATTGACTTGTTATTCAATCCACTTTTACTTCGTTTTCAAAGATTTTGCATTTGATTGTTACCCGTTTTCCATTTATTCGTTTTGTATTTATTCAAACTTTTTGTATATAAATTCATATATCGATTATTATTAAACGTATATTCATAATTTATTGTATTATTAGTTTCAATAATATATATATATATATATATATATATATATAATATTCAACCATCATATAATTTGTTAGTAAAGAATTATTGCCTATATGAATTATCTCATTATATCAGTACAATTTATTTTGTAAATTTATAGCTAGCAAATATTATAAGTACTATCAACATTTTTTTTATGCATAAAATGTTTTCTCATTGAAGATCTTAAATATAGTTTCTTTAAAATATATTGACTTGATCAAAAAAAAAAAAAATTGTTAATAGTGTATATAATATGATTATTGGAATTTTATTTTGTAATGTTAGAAATAATGAAGATAAAAAGTATAACTCCAATACATTGTATAAGAAAAGTAATCTATCATTAACTTTTAGGTGTTACAATAAATGCATGAATTTAATCCTTTTAACCAAATTTTGTTAAGTTTATTTGATGTTTCAAACGTATTTTCATGATAGCATTTGAGTTGTTTATCCCGTTTGATATATTTTTGCTTCATGTTAGTTGAGAAACGTGTTTGAAACATCAAATAAACTTAACAAAATTTGGTTAAAAAGACTAAATTCATACATTTCTAAAGTTAAGAGACTAAATTTTGTCAAAATTTTGAAGAGAAACTAATTTCAATTTTCACAACAAATTAAAAAACCAAAAACATATTTAACCCATAGATATAAATACTAAAGATAAATAATATTAATGTTAACTATGTCGACGCGAATCTTATTTTATTTTTTAATATTAGAAACCCAATAGTGTATTTAATTGAACATTCCATTTGTCTTATTTCTTGTCATCAAGAACCGTAAATTTAAAAAAATGTGTTCGTTGAGACATACCATAATGATTGTTATGAAAGAAAAATATATCTTCTTTTATCATGATTGCAACTCTTCTTATTCTCGATACCAATTTGTTAGGGAATCAAAGGCTGCATGTTACAAAATAATGAAAGGATAACAAGAAGAAGCAATCAAATAAAATTATCTATATTATCTTATATATGTATAAAAGTGTACACCCCTTATATAGCCTGATCTTATGCTGTATATGCATCATCCTTGCTTTATTTCTTTTCAACTCCTTTAACTTTGATGTGATGTGACACTATCGACTTTTTCAGTAAATTTGACAAACCTTTTGACAAATTACTGTAAAAAAATATTACAATATTTTGATTAAAAAATAAAAAATTAATCTATTCAATCTTATTTATAAAAACTTTATCAAAAGTTTGTTAAGAAAGTTTGTCAAAAGATAATTTTTCTTTATGTATCATATGGTGGACGCAAACTCAAGAAATTTCTATTGTTATAATAGAGGGGACGTGTACATGGTGAGGAGAAAATTGATAGAGATATATTATTATGTTGCAATTCTTTTAAAATATAAATATCTAGTAACGTTTAAAAAAAATAATCATACTTCGCAAAATATTAATATTGATAACCAAAAGTTAACCCTAATTAATAAATAATGTTATATCTAAAATCATTAATTTTTGGAAACCGATAGCATGTAATGTTGAATAAACTGATAGTAAAATCATTAATAATTAGTTTTATAAACAGTGTTTCCTGTAGACCGATATTTTAATTTCTAACTACTATTTTAATAATAATAATAATAATATTTAGTGAAGCAAATAAGTATTTTGATTGTATTATTATAAATTTATGTGTTTTCACAACTACGAATAAGAATAATAAATTATTTTTAATGCAAAACTTAAATTTAAAATAAAAAATCTTCCTACTTATAATTTTGTTTTCTTATTTTATATAATTTTTCTCATTTTTTATATAAATTTTATCACATTTATTTGTTTCGTACATCGTCATCTCCTCCATGGATACTCATTCTTTTCGTTCATGTTCATCTCTTTCGATTAAAAACTTTTCTTTTGTCTTTTTTGTTTAAGTTTTGTTTTTTCATTGAGAATGGATACAATTTTTTATTTTTTAAATTATTGAAAGTTGTGTTGGACACATCAACACAAATTACATTAATAGTGAAAATATATTTCATTCAATGAGAAGATTTTCATCTCGAAATATGTACCTCGATTAAAATAATTTACGATTTATTTTGTCTTCACGAAAACATACAGTTTGATAAAACAAATTAGCATTAATATTAAAAATATATTATATTAATATTTGTATAATCGATATTAATTAACTAAAATTAATATAATTTTAATTGATAGTAAAATAAATATAAATACTAAAAGTAAATAAGATTGATTTTAACTAGGTCACTTTTATTTTCTTAATATTTATTTCAGGTACATGGCCCAGTTTATTACTTCTTTTAGTACTAATCTTTATTTTAATATTTTTTACAATTCACTGATTCACATTTGGCACTTGGCCATAACACACAGGGGATTCTTCTTATACTGCGTAACTCCTGGTAATGTTTCTGTATCAATGTCTTCGCTCTTCATTCCTTCCGGCAATTCCCAGTCAAAAGAATAAAGAAGATTACCAAGAATGACATCGAATGTTGCAAAAGCCATATTCAAACCTGGGCAAATTCTACGACCAGCACCGAATGGAATAAAACAAAAATCTTTTCCACGAAGATCTACAGTGCTGTTTAAAAACCTCTCTGGTATAAACTCTTCTGCATCTTCCCAAGCATCAGGGTCTCTATGAATAGCCCAACCATTCACATAAATTATTGTCTTCGCTGGAATTTCATAACCATCTATCATAACTTTTTCCCTTGTTTCTCTAGGAAGAAGTAATGGTACTGCTGGGTGCAATCTCATTGTTTCTTTTATCACTGCCTTTAAATAGGGAAGCTTCTGAACATCATCTTCATCTAAGAAAGGTTTTTTACCACTTAAACTCCTTATTTCTTCTTGAACCTTCTTCATAACTCGTGGATGTTTTAATAGTAAAAGTCATTGCCCACACTACTGTGACTGAAGTTGCATCTGTTGCTGCAATCAGAATGTTCTGCAGAAGAAAAAAAATCACAAGTTAATAATTGGACGAAAATATTAGATTACCTGATTCCTTAGTTTAATACTCAACAAAGAAATGAAAGGGATGATGTAAGCTTTTTTCTGTGAAAATTGAAGTTGACAAAGCAAAGGGAAGGAATGAAATTGAAAGAAAGGGAAATTCAAACCATGAGCACAGCTTTGATGTTATCGTTAGTGATGTCGATGGAAAACGAATAGTGTTTCTTGAGTTGAAGTAAGACATCAACGATGTCCTGTTCCTGTGGGGTCTTTTTATGAGAATCTGCCATGTGTTCCTCAATGACTTGTTGGTAGAACTTATCCATCTCCTTGAAAGTTCGTTCAAGACGTGCATGCAGTCCCCTGAGTGTATCATCCCAACCCATGAAAGGAATATACTCAGAAACAAAGAAGGAACTCATCATGACTTGACACTCACTGAACAACCTGTGAAACATGCTCCTTTCGGTTCCTTCCTCTTCATACCTTTTCCCCAAAGCAATTCTACATATAATAGAGCTACTAAGAGACGTTAACACTTGATTCAGATTTGTAACTTCTGAAGTTGAGGCATGGTGAGATATTGTTTTTATCATCTGCTTCACCTCAAAATTTCTCACTGAGGAAAAACATGAGACACGTTTGGAGTTAAAGACATGTATAACACAGATTTTTCTGATTTCTCTCCAATAGCTACTGTATGAGGAAAATGCCATGTCTAAGCCATCATTGGACAGTTTCTGTTGGCCAAGTAATTTAGGTCGATCACAACACTCAAGGTCATGGTCTTTCATTACCACTTTGGCTAGTTTTGGTGAGGAAACAACTATTACACGTCTTAAACCAAATTGAAGGGAAAATAAAGAACCATATTTCTTTGAGAATTGCCATAGCTGCATGTGAAGAGAAGAAATTTCTAGTTGGTGAAGGTTTCCTACTATGGGAAGACCTCTAGAACCAGGTGGAAATGGTGGGCTTTTGAAAGTTGTGAAGTATTTGAAGAAGAACGGCAAAAACAAAGGAAAAATTAGGCAAAGAATTAGAAGAAGTGATGAGAACATTGTGTATACGACCAGAAAGAGAATGCTTGATTGATAGGAATCTTACTTTTGACCGATAGAACTCCGTAAGTTTTAGCTTCCACGTAAGGTATTTATAGATGAGGAATCCTGAGCACACGATTTTTTCACAAACTTCCTTATTTTGGTTAAAAAATATTATTTTATTATTTTATTTTAATTAAAAAATAAAAATTAATCAATTTTAATTCTAATTTTAGAAACTTGGTTAACTTTATCAAAAAATATAAAATTGTCAAAAGATATTTTTCCTTTTTAATACAATGCATCAATAATGAACTCACGCATCCTGTGTTGTGTGACTTATTAATTTGTTTGCAGCATCAACATTGTTTTATTTCTTTTCAACTACTTTAACTTTAATGTGACACTATCAACTTTTTCAGAGGTGTCCTACACCTAGGGTGGCAGAGGGGCCAGTCGGCCCATTATCGCCAGGTCTGCACGTACGTCAAAAAAAAAAGTCAGATCGGATAGGTCCGTCAGCAAATGAGTATGGATATTATAACATGTCTCCTTTCAAATGGACTGATGGTTCGGGCTCGCTTGTATTTTTTTTTTTGTTTTATAAATTTTTTATACATATATAAATTTATTTATATAATATAAAAATTAAAAAAAAAAAGTTAGCAGACCAGGATGGATTAGTCCATTTTGACCCATCAAATTAGCGGATTAGACAAGTCGAGCTATAATAGATTAGGGAATTTCAACTCGGCTTGCTTTTTTTTTGACGGATTGACGAGCCGTCTAAATGGATCTGACGCGCTTTGACATCCTTACATACACCTAAGTAGCGAAAGATTAATCTTTCATAAAATATTTAATGATACAAAATATTATAAAAAACAAATATTTAAAACAAATTTTAACTAATTTAATATTAATATTTTGAATTAGAAATAAAATAATATTATTTTTGGCTAGAAAAATGAGTTTATTAAGAAAAAATAATAATAACTTGACAAATTTTTTATAGATAGAATTAAAATAGATTAATTGTTTATTTTTTTAATTAAAATAAATAATAAAATAGTACTTTTTATTTAAATTAGTCTGTAAAACTTTATTAAAGTATTATTTTCCAATTGGAGTACTTTAATCTTTGAAACTAGGACATTATGAATGATTAGGTATACAAATTCACGTGAATAAGGAGTAAATCAAGTAAAAAAATTTCAATTAAAAAAATTATAAATTATAAAAGATGATGTATATAAAACTATTTTATAATTTCAAAACATATGTTTTAAGAAAGAGCATTTCAAAATGAATTTGAAAACTAAATTCAGTATAATATAAACTAAAAGAAGTTAAAACAAAAAGGTAATTAAGCCAATAGCAAGTTTGAACTTGAAGGTTGTATTAAGAAAATAAATAGTTTCATGTGAAAAAGGATTTAAGTTGGCGCTTTATATAGCTTGGGGCTATATGAATTATGGAGGCAATAACATAATGAAGTGGTAGACATCCTAGATAAGATTATGTGTGAAAGGTATGTGGTAGACAGCACCTAAGTTTATCTAATGTAAAGTTCTATAAATTCTATAAGAGATTCTAGAAATAATCGATTATATTCGATTAATACTATGAAATAATTAAAAAAAATTAAATTTAATATCATATTACGAATTATGTGAAGCCTGAAGTTTCTGATAGATATTAGGTTCCTCTTACGAGGTCCTTAGAGAGCTCATATTTATTTACAGGTGATTATTCCATATCTATTCCTAGAGAAAAACTCATTCTACCTTTATACTAAAATTTAAAAAGTATTACCGAATAATAAATATATACTCGTATCAGTATTTGTATTTATTTTTCTACTATTTCAATATCAATTAATTAATTTTTATAAAATAATAAAAAATTTATGATAAAGGAAGTATAATATTAATAAATATTTAATATTAAAAGAATTGTTTATTTTCAAATATTAAGAAAAAAATTGTAATTATATGCATTTCAAATTAGAATACCAAACAAAAAAATTCATAAGAAGCAAAAACATTTATTAACAAACACTAATGAAACCTAGTTGATAAAATTTAAATATATCTTTTAAAATATATAAAAGGAAAACTCTTCCTTATATACACTAATAAAAGTTATAGGCTTAAATATACATTTCCCTATTTTTGTTGTTTTTATTCAATTTGGTTCTCATTTTTGTTTTGTGTTCAATTAGATTTTCATTTTCGTCAAATTTGTCAATTTGGTCCTTTTGACTAACGGCGTTTAAATAGTTAACGTTTTTGAACAGTACATGTCACGTGTCAGCTCTTGTTTTTTTTTTTAATCTTTTTAAATTTTTTTTTAATTTCAAAAAAATTATAGTCTCAATATTTGTTATTTTTGTTCAATTCAGTTCCTACATCATTATTTTTGTTTAATTTAGTCACAATTTTTGTTAAAATGAAACTATTTAATTTTTAAAATTGACATTATTATTAATTATTTTTGAAATTCAGTTATAAATTATTATATTTAATTATAAATTGAATATAATTCTTAGATTCAATTGTTAAATAGAATATAATTATTTAAATATTATTAGAATAGAATTATTAAAATTTTAAAAATATATATTAACATTTATAAAATTGACATTTAAATATAAAATATTTAATATTTTTAAGGCATTTTAGATATTAAAATCTAAAATATTTTATATTTAAATATTAATTTTACAAATATTGGTTTACTTTTCTAAAATATTTTGAATATTTAAAATACTTTTAAATATCAATTTTAAAAGTACTTTAAAATATAAATATTAAAAGAAATATTTAATAATTATATTCTTATAATATTTTAAATAATTATATTCTATTTCGCAATTAAATATAAGAATTTTATTCAATTTATAATTAAATTTAATAATTTATAATTGAATTTAAAAAATAATTAATAAAAATGCCAATTTAAGAAAAAATATTAATATAATTTGTATAAAGGATATTAAATTTGATGTCAATTCGAAAGTGACAAAATTGATTTATTTTAACAAAAATTGGAATTAAATTGAACAAAAATAACAAATATATGGACTAAATTAAATAAAAAAAAATAACGCAACCACAAAGTGACATGTGACACTAGCATTGACATGTGGCACACTTGTGACTTGACACGTGGACAATTTTTTTGAAATTAAAAAAATTAAAAAAAATTAAAAAAAAATTAAAAAAAGGAGCTTACATGTGCCATGTATTGTTCAAAAACGTTAATTATTTAAACACCGTTAGTGAAAATGACCAAATTGACCAAAATTTAACGAAAATGAGGACCTAATTGAACACAAAACGAAAATGAAGACCAAATTGAATAAAAACAATGAAAATAGGGACCAAATGTATATTTAAGCCAAAGTTATAATATATCACTTGATCAAAATCACACAAAGAACAAAGATGTTTAACATAGATAATAATAATAGAATTTTAACATTGATATTTCATTTTTTGAACTTCGATATTATCGCAACCTAAATCGCGACGGGACGACGAACTAAAAATAAATTAATTTGGTATCAGAAATTAGAAGTCGCCACCATAGTTTAGTCTGCGAAAACCAAATTTAGGGTCTGAGAGTCGGTTACACGTAGGGAAGGTATTAGCACCCTACAGCGTCCGCCTAAAGGCGGTACCTTTAATTAAATTTGCAAAAGAGATGTGTTTATTTTAAATATTTATTTTTCCCATAAATATGAAAATATTGAACAAAATTGTTATTTTTTTATTAAAAATGACCCGACAAGGATTCACCTTGGTCCTACATATTCTCATTAAAAAAAGAGAAATCATGGTTACGTAATTCTTTATAAAATTATTTGAAAATAATTTGGAAAACCTTTTGATTTTTGGGAAGTGAACCTGACAAGGACTTGCCCTGCTCCTACGTATCTCCATTCACAATGAAGAATCAAGGATCACGTAGTTCTTGATAAAACTTGATTATAATATTTAATTTTTAAAGTTGTCTTTTGGCATTTTTGAAATTAAGTGTCATGCAACACGTGCAGCCGGGTTGACACTAAAAACATTTTTATATTTTGTATTTTTGAAAAGGAGTGTCGTGCGACATGAGCGGTCGATTAGATACCAAAACATTTCGATAATTTTTATATTTTGAAAAGGAGTGTCGTGCGACGCAAGCGGTCGATTAGACACAAAAACTATTTTATGATTTTTATATTTTGAAAAAGAGTGTCGTGCGACGCGAACGGTCGATTAGACACAAAAACCATTTTATGATTTTTATATTTTGAAAAAGAGTGTCGTACGACGCGAACGGTCGATTAGACAACAAAACAATTTTATAATTTTTTTATTTTGAAAGGAAGTGTCGTGCGACGCGAATGGTCGATTAGACACTAAAAAATAAATAAATAAAGAAAATAATTATTAACTTTTATTTTTATCATTTTTGAAAACTATTTTAATTTTTATTTCAATTGAAAATATTTTTATTATTTTTGAAAATGATGTGATTGAAATGTGATATTTAATTAGGAAAAAGGTAAAATTGGAACTAGAAAATGAGAGTGCATAAGTGAATATGTGGGTGCAATGAGAAAAAACTACACACATGGGAATGAGGTGCATATAGAGAAACACATGGTGCATAAAGTAAAGGCATCCTAGCATAAAAAAGGAAAATAAAGGAGTGGGGTGTGTGCTTAGTGAAAACGCAGGTACATAAAGTGAAATAAAGGGGTGTGGAGTTATTACATTTTGGAGTGCATGAAATAAAGAAAATAAACAAAAGGTCCAATTATGATACAAATCTGCAGAGATATAGAAATTAAATTATGGAGGTGCAGACGAAAACATTTGAAGTTATTAACCCAATTAATCGGTGGTGCGAGAGTAAATTATGGGGTGCATGCCAAATGATTGAAATTAGTAACTCAATTAAGATGGTGTTGTAAGAGTTAATTATGGGGTGCACAAAGAAAATATTAAATCTATCTCAAAAAACCCTAAGCTATCTCACGCTGCCACCAACCACAGACGCTACACTCACTGCCAAAGCCGTCGGCGACGGCCTTGATCGGCATCGAAAGCCTTGTCGCTGCTCCGTCTTTCTTCCATGATCGCGCCTCTATCGCAGTCCTAGAAAGCCAACGCCAGTAGCGCCACTCCGACGTCGTCGAGTTGTCGCTGTCTGCACTGCTGCAACATTCGAACGACGTTGCCATCTCCTACGAACGGCACCCCTCTTCTCTCTCGTGTTAGGGCTAAGTTTCTTATCCACATCCAACCCCAAAGTTTTCTTCTCCAATACTCCTCACGGTGCCATTCCAGCAACAGAGGAAAGAAAGATCATGCTCAACTCTTCTCTGTTTCCAATCTCCAACCCAAATCTTTTTTACTATTACTTTAATTTTTAGTTGGATGATTAATTATCTCATGTAAACTCAATGTTCAATTTTATTCTTTTCTTGTAAATTCACATTGCATTTAATATACACCATCAATATAAAGAACACAACATCATAACGATAGAAACTGTGCACCTTATGTTTCAAATTTGTCTTTGCGTTTCCTTCGTTCTTGATTCTGAATTATTCAGTTATCCTTTGTTGCAATTCCAAGTTTTCTGGTCCACTTGTTGTACTATTGTTGTTTACTTTCTATTTTCCGCTGGTTTTTTTGTAAAAAGGGGTCATTTTGACCAAGAATTTGTAAAAATGGGTCCGTTGAATTTTTTTTTACAAAATAGGGTCAAGTTGTCCGGAGGACGACATTAAAGGTGAAGTCGTCCTCCACCGTGCCGGTTTCTTTTTATTTTTTCAAAAAGCGAAACCGTGCTCTGAGAAGCCGATTTCTATATATTTTGAAAGTGAAGTCGTCCTTGGACCTGACGACTTCACTTTTTGGTTTTTTTTTTTTTTTTTTAAACATTCAGCTTTTTATATTTATATATTTTTATTTTTATTTATATATATATATATTTTTTTTTTTTATAT
>Ga0099822_1012155_pt1 | contig 10348 bp, 5 predicted proteins | sample CowpeawhiteBW_FD_76839 | JGI IMG/M metagenome (GOLD analysis project Ga0099822, IMG submission 76839) | Root nodule microbial communities of legume samples collected from California USA - Cow pea white BW | ecosystem: Host-associated > Plants > Roots > Nodule | place: USA: California | collected... | reverse complement strand
CAATTATAATTTATTTTAAAGTATTTGATATCGAAGAAACAATCATCCTTCTAATATTGAATATTTGATAATATTATGTTTCCTTTACCATAATTTTTTATTATTTTATAAAAATTAATTAAATTAATATTGAAGTAGTAAGAGAATGGGTATGTGTATGGGTATGGGTACGAGATTATACCCGTTACCCGGTGGGGATGGGGATGGGACAAAAGTTTGATAACTGTTGGGTTTGGGTATGAGGATGGAGATACATTTTTCTTACGGGATGGGTATGGGATAGCGAAACACGTGCCCGCCCTGCCCCGTTGCCATCCCTAAGCTCAAGCACCACTTAGGCAACGCTCAGTGCTAAACATTTCGTATTTTTCAATGCTCAACGGTGAAGGCTACTACTCAACGTCACACAAGATATCAAAACTTTCAATTTGTGGTCCTTGAGTAATCTGGACTTGTTTCATGGTTCCAATTGGTACTTCTACCTTAGGTACTGGTCTAAAATAGTTTTTAAATCCTTGTAATTAATACCAATTTGATCAAGACTCAAATTCCATTTTCCTCAATTGCCACTATATCAAACAAGTAAACAAAATCCAAAAGATCACACCAAATTTCACACACCATCCACATGCATACCAATAAATCTATCACAGCTGCATAATTACTCATAAAAAACTGAAAGAAAACAGCCACAATCTGAAACATCAAACTTACGCATACTGACATTACTAGCTTCCCTTACCTTGATTGCTCAATTTCAAAATCCTAAGATACCAATCTTCCTTCAACACACAAGGTGCTCTATCTACGCATAAAAACATCACAACCATAATTAGACCATACCCTTATGATCATTTATCATTAGAGACTCAAAAAGAAGACTAAAGGAACATATGCAACCTTATAGAGAGACACATGCAAAATTGATCAAAATACATAAAGGAAAAGCTGAAAATCAACTTATTCAAATTGAGAAATTGATCAGATAGATTTGGAGATCTCACTGCAAGGATCACACCAATGGTCTCCGATCTTCAAACAAATGATCATAGGGTTAAATGGTTTAAAGAGGGTAGAATTTTCTTAGAAAAGTATTTTTAGATAGATGGTGTGTTTTTTAAGTAATGAGATCCTTTTACGAAATTTCTATTTATACATAAGCTTTTTATTATTAAAATAATAGGATCTCATTATTTTAAAACACAGCCACTCAAAAAACCTAATATACTAGGTTCTCACATTCTCTTGAACAACAAAATTTTTGACCTCGAAAATTGACTTACTAGAGAACATATGTGGGTATGACTACATCACATCCTTCTTTAACTCCTTTAACTCTCAAGTAGATTCACATGTTCTCGTACCCCAAACAACCTTGACAAGACTGGTGGATTTTCCTCTAAGTTGCTTTGTTTGGTGATCCACTATACCAATAGGTTGCACCTCGACTTAGAGATCTTCTTTGACTTGCAATTCCTCTATTTCCAACACATGAGAAAGATTAGGCGCATACTTCCTTAACTTAGAGACATGAAATACCGAATAAAGATTTGCTAACTAAGGAGGCAAAGCAATCTAATAAGCCACTAGTCCAATTCTCTTCAAGATTTGATATGGGTCAATGAACTTGGGAGAAAGTTTCCTTGAACGAATAGCCGTCCCCATAGTAATGCTTGGGGTTATTTTCGAGAAAACATGATCCCTAACTGCAAACTCCTACTATGTGATTCCTTTATTCTTTCTTTTATCTTCTTTACTTTTTCCATAGTCAACCGTAGCAACTCTAGGCCCACCAACACTGCCTCTCTATCTTGATACCAACATAAAGAGGTTCTGCATCTTCAAACATATAAAGCTTTGTATGAGACCATACCAATACTTTCATGGTAACTGTTATAGTAGGTAAACTATACTAAAGATAAAATTTCATCCCATCCACCCAAATGATTAAGCTCACATGTCCTCAACAAGTCCTCAAGTGATTGAATTGTTCTCTCTAACTACTCATTAGTTTATGGATGATATGATGAACTCGTTTTCAACCTATTACCCAAAGCGCCTTGCAATGTTTGCCAAAATCTACAAGTGAATCATGGATCTTAATATGAAACAATTGCTCGAAAGTACTCCATGCAACCTCATTATCTCCATGATGTACAACTGTGCTAGTTTAACCATAGGCATCCTCAGATTTACAACTGGAAAATGAGCATTTTTTGTCAACCGATCTATTATCACCTAAATTGCATCATGACTCTTCATAAATCATGGTAAATGGATAAAAAAATCCATAGGAATGTTATCCTATTTCCACTCTCGTATTTCTAACTGCTAAAACATCCCTTTTGGTCTCTAATGTTCCACCTTTGCTTTTTGGCAAGTCAGGAAAGTGGCTACAACCTGAGCTCCATCGTGCTTTATGCCTGACCACTAGAAAGATTCCATCATGATACATCTTACTCATGTCATAATGCATTCTAAGACAACTCTTGTGCCCTTCTTCAAGAATTATATTCTTCAATCCTATATCATCAAGTATACAGACCCTACCTTTGAACCTTATCACACCATTAGATCCCATCGTAAAATCCTTAACTTGCTCGATGCCAAACAACCCCATTATTTTTTGCAACTTGAGATCTGCCAACTACTTACCAACCCAAGAAAATCACTAGATATAATCATATGACTACATCTAAGGGCATCTTCTCCTAAAACCACATGTAACTACATATCTTTAAAATTCTCCACCAGTTCAAATGTTGAATCATTATATGAGATACGTGCATTGTTTTCCTACTCAAAGCATCTACCACAACATTTTCTTTCCCTGGGTTGTATAGTAGTTCGAAGTCATAATCCTTTAGGAATTTTATCCATCGCCTCTATCTCATATTCTACTCTTTTTTATCAAACAGGTACTTCAAACTCTTGAGGCCATTGAAAACTTGAAAATGCACATCATACAAATAGTGCCTCCAAATCTTCAAGGCAAACACCATTGTTGCCAACTCCAAATCATGAGTAGGATAGTTCTTCTCATGAATCTTTAGCTACCTTGAAGGATAAGCCACAACACTCTTTTCCTACATGAGCACACACCCTAATCCTTGATGAGAAGCATGATTGTAAACCTCAAAGGATTTGCCTATGTCAGGGATTATCAACATCGGAGTACTTGTCAACCTCCACTTCAATTGACTAAACTTTGTTTTTGGATTGAATCCTAAGTTCCTAATGTAACATGCATATTATTTATGCATCATTTATATGATTCCTAGACATTGTATGTTCTTTACAAGTATCGTATTTATCAATAACTTGTTGTAGTAGTTGCTAAACAAAATGATCAAGTGAACCAGTCATTGATTTAAGGGGAAAACTGGCTTAACAAATTCTTCACAAAATTTATATCTAGATTTGACATGTTGCTAAGTTTTTTCCTCCAATAAACTCACAGGTTATCTTGGTATTCTCTACATCCAATTGTTAATATAGTTATAATGAATCCTCCATTTGGTATTCGAAAAAAAAGGTGCATATTTGGATTTTCTTTCTGTTGCTTTGAAGGTAAGCTAAAACATCAAACCTTGGTTATAAAAGCATGACTGATGAAAATTCTAATATTACCTATGTACCTATATTGCTTTGTCAGGTTGCTTCTCTAGTTGTTTATTTCTCTCTTGAGACTTCAACAAGAGATGTTGAGATCTTGAAGCATGTTCAAATTTTTATAACTTATTATCTCTTATGCCATATATTAGTTTATTTTGTTTCCACAAATGTATATGAAGCCATAAGGTATTGACCATCCCATTCTACTACTTGAACCTCTGCACTTGATTTTCACTAGTGTGGTATCATTCTATCAAGATTATTCTATACTACGTTCTAGTTATAGCTTTTGAATCTAGCTTGCATTTTGAGTTGAGGCATAGCATGAATCAATTATATAATTTTAGACTAAAACAATTAGATGGTTCAGGTTGTGGGTTTAATATGAAATTTAGCATTTTAGACTAAAATGGACACAAAGTTTGACGTTGCCCCACCTTACATGTTTCAACTTTGTTTTAATAAAAACATAACATAACTAGGTTAAAAATGAAAATTGAAACATTGAATTACACATACACCTATTAAATATATAGCCAAGTATTGGGTAGAGTTTGATTTATTTTAGGAATTGTCTTTGATTTAGTTCAAATACTGTCTCACTTCAGCATTTAAAGCACAATTGTTATGAAGCAATAAAATTATGAACTATTTAATCTTACATAGATTGATATAATATTTAGTGCATTAGAATTCAATTTTTTTGAACTAGAGAAGCTTTTCTACTTAAATGTTCCAAAACCTGTTGATAGTGGTGGAAAATCTAGAGAGCGGGGCAAGTCTGTTGGATCTAAAACTAATAGAGTCACCTTAGGCTTTGTTCAATTGGGTGGATGGATTTGAGGGAGAGGGAGTGGATGAGTTTGAGTGGATTTGAAAGTGAAATGTGTGTTGTTGTTTTTAAGGGATTTATAGGTGATTGTGAGTGAATTTGGAAGTTTGAGAGAATTTGTGAATGATTTTATTGATGTGATAAATTAAAAAAATGTTTAAATAGATATAAAAGATAGATTACCATCTTGTCCTTTGTGTAATAAGTAGTATAAATTAGTATTTGTATTAGTTATAATTATTTTATTTATTTTTTCTGCTATTACAATTGAAAGCAATAAATTATAAAAATTAATAAAATAATTTAATTTTTTCATAATATTGTAAAAAGTGTTACACACACAAAGGGATCAGATCCACGAGTAAGGGATCGAATCCCACTCTCCAAGTAGACTAGATCCATTACAAACAAGAGGGGATCAGATCTACCAAGTTGGGATTGGTTCCAACCGTACATGGGATCGATCCACTCTACTATGAAACTTCTCATATCCGTTCCAAACAACCATGGGATTGGATCCAACAACCCATGGATCGATCCTTGAGTGGATTGGCACGACACCGTGAAAGTCATGAATAATACGTGGATAAATCGTGACTCAAGATAAAATTGTCTTTGCTGCAATGATCCCTCCAAATCTGTTATACTCCCACAAGATTACAAAATACATGCATCCCGCAAATCGCTGTAATCACTCGCCTTTAAGTCATCTGAAACGAATGCCATAATAACCCGCTAATCCATCTTTTGATTTCTATCAACACCCAATTTCGTCCGGATTATAATTTTATTTTATTTATTTTATTTTTATATTTATATTTATATTATTTTATTTCATTTTTTTCTTGTCTTATTTTAATTTTTATTGTGTTATATTTTGTCCTTTAAACTTATTTTATTTTTATTTTTATTTTTTTTACTATTTATTATTTTAAAAAAAGGGAAAAAGAAAAATTGATTGAAAAAAAAGAGGGATAAGATAAAAAAGAAAAACAAAAAAAAAACAAAAACAAGGAAACATAAACAAATTTGAAAAAAAAGAGAAAAAAATGCATTCTCTTGATTGCCTGGCTCTTTCCTTATTTGGTACCCTGAAACGTCCATTGGCTGAACTGCTGCTACTTACCATCCAAAAGAAGAAACTGGATCAGTGAACCATGGTGATAGACCGGAGATGAATGGATTGATTGAAAAGGAAAAGTGCTATGCTAGAAATAGAGCAATGGGGAAGCAACCGCCACTTCCCACCTTACGTCTCTGGATCGTGAACAAAAAGGGACAAGCTCTCAGAACAAAAAAAGAAAGGGGAGAAAGCAGATACATAGAGGGATGAGAAGGGATATACTCTCTGGATAGACCTCGAACAGATTGGAATTACAAAAGGATTTTAAGAACAGAGAGGGAGAACAAGGAAAAAAAAGGAAAGAGAAAGCAGCTCGGGGAACCGCAAACTTGAACGAGCAAACCCAAGATCACCCAGAGGAGCTTCTAAGAGGTAAGCACTGAGCCTGAGCCTTCAATACTTATGTGTGTGAGCATGATTAGTTGTGTGTTGGGTTAGCTATATTTGATCTATTACTGGTTCACGGTTCCAATATGTTTATGTGTGGAGACCGTTGTTGCATACACTAAACTCGTCCTCCATTCAACTCATGCTTCACTCTGTCGTCACTGCCAACTCCTATGCTAACACTTTCACCCCCTTCCTCAATGCTATGCGTAACCAACACACTAGCATAGACCACAACCCCTATTCTACACATTTTCATCATCTCCATTTTCATTCTCCTGCAACCTGCACATAACAACATCCATCTTTAACTCATCATAGCAGTATCACATTTCACTCTTGTCTTCTACCAACAACTAAGCACCCACACTCAGTCCTAACCAGTGCCACTATCCCTTTCGGCTTTCATCTTCAAGCACGAACTCCAACCTTCATCCAACACCAAGCTTTTCTTCCTCATTTTTTCATCACCATCAGATTCATGTGCCCATAGTCCACTCCACTCACCCAAAATCAGCCCATCCCATACGGTCACCAACGGGCATCATCACCTTCGCCTACGCGTTCCACCTGCACAAATACAGATAAACACCAAATTCCTACATTATCATTTTCACACCTAACCACAAGAACAAAAAACTGGAACCTCAATTCCAGTGCCAAAAACTTGTTTCATCTTCCCAATTGTTCATCCAATCGAAACAGAGAAACAGAGAAGAGAGAAAATTGACGCCGGCGAGTCGAAGATTTGGATGGTGGAGTGTGGTCGCATGACGTTTTTGGACGTAGTCGCGGTGTGGTCGGCACAGTGGTGGCGAGTTGAGGGAGTCATGGCGCTTTTCTCTCTCGCGGAAGAAGAGAAGCAAGGATAGGAGATGAGTGGACGACCGATGACAGTTGGAATCGCCGACGGTAGTCTCCGGCGGGCAGGGCTGCGCAACCGCGAAGGGGTTTGGTGCAATTGTGTGGTCATGCGAGGAAGAAACTGGTCCTGTCTTGCGCGAGAGAAGAAACGATAATGGAGATGATTTGGGGAGTTAGGTTCTTACCGGTGATGCTTCCAGTGCAATTGTTTTATATTTTACTCGTTGCACCCCATCTTTTAATACACACACCTCATTTACTTTATGTACCTCCCACTAATTACTCATGTATTCCCATATTTTGTTTCCCACTTTTATCCTTCTAATAATTTCATCCTTTTATTTATTTATTCTCTTATTATTAAAAAAAACAAATGTATTTGAAAATTATAAAAATTAAAATGTAGAAAAAAATCAAAAAACTTATCTTTCATTCTTATTGTGTTTGTCCGGCTGCTCGCGTCGTATGACACTTTCTTCCAAATAATTTCAAAAAAAAAATATCAAAAATGGTTTTCTTTCTCTTTTAGTGTCTGTCCGACCGTTCGCATCGTGTGACACATATTTTCAAATAATTCAAAAAAAAAACACCAAAAAATATAAAATTTAAAAATTATAAAAATATCAACATTTTCAAAAAAAAAAACAATATCTTTTTAAGAACTACGTGATCCTTGATTCTCCATTGTGAGATACGTAGGAGCAAGGCCCGTCCTTGTCAGGTTCACCTTAAAAAAAAAACTCAAATCATTTTCTCAATTGTTTCCAAATATCTTTTAAAGAACTACGTAACCCTGGTTTCTCATTTTTAATGAGAATACGTAGGACCAAGGTCAATCCTTGTCGGACCCAAAAAATTAAAAAAATATTTTTGTTTCTTTTTAGCAGTTTAGTCTTATTATTTTTGGGGAAAATTAACATTTTGAAAATCACATCAACTTTGCATTTTTAATTAAAGGTACTGCCCTCGGGCAGACGCTATAGGGTGCTAACACCTTCTCTACGCGTAACCGACTCCCAAATCCAAAATCTAGTTTTTCGCAGGCTTGTCTTATCTTTATGGTGACGATTCCAAATATCTTTTTAAACCCGTTTTCTTTTTCGGTTCGCCTTCTCGTTGCGATGTCAGTTGCGACAATTTCTTTTCAAACAGAAAATCTGTTCAAACGAACATGCCCTTAGTATTATTCTACACACTCCATCTAGAAATATAATTCACCATGATTTATAGTTTTACTTTACACCTTGATAGCTGATTCATTTAAATTTAGTATTGTTGATTGTACTAAATTACGTCAATGAAAAATATTGTTCTATTATTGTCACTTCTCTTCATTGTCTCTTCATGTTCCATAATTTAAAATTCTGATAATGTATATTTGATGAATTGTAAGATGATATTGGTGCAATTTTTTTCTTGTTAGTGCTTAAGCTAACATAAACTCATTTACTTGATTTTTATTTGATTCCCTATTAATGAATAGGCACTGAAGTAGGGTTATGAGATGTATCTCGAAATGGATTTATCATTTACAAAATTATAGTCATTTGCGTAGGCTAAGTCGACACTACACCGACGATAATGCGTTGAATATTGAAACATTTACAGTTTGTCACATCATACGTGGATTTGGTCGAGGCATCAAAAATTAATTATTATATTTTTAATGCCTTCACGTCAATCAAGTTGACGATAATCAAGAAGCAACTTAATTGGCCGACAAAAGCTCTCTTTGCATTGGGGGTATTGACGTGGTCCACGTCACTATCGTTGGATCAACGTTATCCTGCTCTTAGAGTCAGCTTTGACCTTTTGACATCCTATTTTCACCGACGTCAAATGTCAACATTCTTGTAGTGATTAAAATAAAATTATATATGGTCATGAACATGTGTATTTTTTTACTATTTAATAAAAAACCTAGATAATCGAATGACTTTATATATATATATATATATATATTATAAATTATATTTATATATATATATGTTATAAATTATATGATTAATTTTTTTTAATACAGTCTCAGTTAGTTTTTATTTTAATATAAGTATTAGAGAAAAGTTATTTTATACATGTCGAAACTAATTAATAGAAACAATATATCATCAAAGTGATCTCATATAAATTACTTCATTCTAAAATAGAAAAAATTATAAACTTGTAATCTTTAAAGCTTTGATCCTAATTTGTGTTTGGCACTTGTGGTATTAAATGGTTGTTGGGGATCTTTCCATTATAACGCGCTTTATGAGTATTGAGCCTTTGGCACTTTAGTTACAGAAAGGAAAAAAAAAAGTATTTCAAACTTGAAGCAAAAGCACGTCCATATATAGTTCATAAATATTTATAATATTCCAAAAAGAATTAATCTACCAAACATGGCATGACAGAACGCTAGAAAATTTGCTTTTGTATAGTAAACGTCGCTTTGGTTCGTCTGCATTAAAGAAAAAAGTAATAGCACAACCTAAAGAAGCATTTCACTGCTTATCCCAAAACAAAAATTTGTTCTTATTTTCATGTCTCCTTTTACACCTACTTTTCTTTTAACAACCCAAACTTATTTTTCCTTTTCCTCTCTTCCCATTCATTATTAGTCCTTTACGTTTAGAAAGAAAAGAAAAGAAAAATTAAATAGTGAGGTGTAGGAAGTGATAGGTGTTATTTTGATTTACCATAATATTATGTAATATTTTTATTTATTGGATACGATATATCATATCTTAATAAATTTATACACCTATTCATACTCATTATTTAATAACTCGGCAATAATCTACTTTTAAAGTTAATATAATAATTTAAAATTAAACTTTTATCTATATTCATATATAAAAAGAAAACTATTTTGGTGTATACATATCTTTTAAAAAGAAAGCATTTGGCCATGGAAAATATTTTCTTACGCTTACTATATTCACCACACCAACCTTATTATGTGCCAGATTGTTTGAATTTGCACACATGACTCGCTAATAATGGTAAATTTCATCACAGACCCACCTATCTCAAACGTCAAACACATTTTTGCGGCAGCATACAAGAAGTACACGGATGGTTGACGCAGAAAGGGTTCATATTTTTGGTCCAAATTCAAAACTTATAGCAAAAATATCAATTCTTTCCCCCTTTTTTTTTCAATTTAATATTGAGTCCTTTCACATTGGAGGACTAGGGATGGCAATTAGGGCCTGGCCCGCGGGCCCGGCCCGTAGGCCCGCAAAAAAAACGCGGGACGGGCCAGGATATTGAGCCCGCAGGCCCGCGCGGGCTCGGCCCGCATAGGCCCGCGACCCGCACGGGCTAGCCCGCGGCCCGCGCGGGCCGGCCCGCAAGCCCGCATAAAATTTAAAAAAAAAAAACTTGTACTTGTGTATATTAATTACTTCTTTTATGGACTATTGCATTAATATTTCAAATTCTTGTATAATTGGAAAAGACAAGTATTATGTAATTTTTAATGTGCTAAAATTTAAAGAATACATTGTGTATGTCATAGTATGAATATGATGAAAATGTTGAAT
>Ga0099822_1012154_pt1 | contig 10349 bp, 4 predicted proteins | sample CowpeawhiteBW_FD_76839 | JGI IMG/M metagenome (GOLD analysis project Ga0099822, IMG submission 76839) | Root nodule microbial communities of legume samples collected from California USA - Cow pea white BW | ecosystem: Host-associated > Plants > Roots > Nodule | place: USA: California | collected... | reverse complement strand
TTTATATATATATATATATATATATATATATATATATATATATATATATATACATTTAATTTTGTATTGATTAGAATATTAACGACTACAATTAATTTAAATATGTCAACAAACTTATGATCGAAACATATAAATAAATATAAATAGAAAACAAATCGATTTTAAATAGTTAATTAAGATTTAAACCACAATTTTTTAGAAAATATTAATCAACATCAAATCTACCCGTCTCTTGAGTTTTCCATATATAAAAATTAATAATATAATTAATATCAACCTTTTAAATGGTTTATTACATAAAAGTTCTATAATAAAAATATTTATTTTTCATAATTACAAAACTTATTTAACAACTTTTATCATAATAATTTTACTCATACACTATAAGAAAATCATGTATTACTAACATACACAATATGTGGATAGTAGCAAAATGTCATTGATAATTCGAGTTTATCGATGAATTATCGACAACTAAAACATTGTTAATAAAATTATCGTTGATAAATTTTATAAATGGATCGCGAAATCAGTCGATAATTATTAATAGCCTAAAATTCACTAGTACATGATGTAATTTGGTATTATTATTCTTCTTCACCTTTCTCTTTGTTTTCTTCCTCCTCTACTCCTCCTCCTCCCCCTTCCACCATTGCCATTGTCGTCATCCTATTCTACTGTCGTCACTAGGGATGGCAACGGGTCGGGTCGGGCACGGATAGTATGATACCCGTACCCAACCCGCTAAAAAAAAAATCCGCCTGTTATCCGTCCGTTTACCCGCCGGGTATCCGCTTAAAAAATACCCGCGGATATTTTTAAAACCCGCGGGTACCCGTGGATACCCGATACCCACAAATATTTAAAAAAATATGAATTTTATAAATTTTTTTAATATAAAATTATAAAAATAAAATATAAATTAAATTAAATTATAATTATATTTATAATTATAATTAAATTTGACATAATAAAATATACTGTTACTTCTAATTTTAATTAAATTTAACTTAATAAAATATAAATTAAATATTAATTTTAATTTTTTGCGGGTAACGGGTACCTGCGGGTACGGATATTATGATACCCGTACCCGACCCTTTTATAACCGGGTATTAAAATACCCGTTACCCGCTACCTGCGGGTAATAAATACCCGCGGGTAGTAACTATCTGTCGAGAATTTTATCTGCGGATATCTGCGGACACGGGTATTTTTGCCATCCCTAGTCGTCACCTTCGGTTGCTTCCCTTTTTTTTTCGTCTTCCTTTTCTGTTTCTCCTCCTTCTTTTCTTCTTATTCTTCCTCATCTTTTATTCTCCTTATCTTTTTCTTTCACTCATATCCTCTTAATATACACAAAAATATAATCAAACTTTACAAAAGTTTTGTTTTACCGACGAATTTATTAACAAAAAAAAAAAAGACATCAAACTACTCGAGGAATTTATCAACAAATTCTATCAATAATACAAATTCTAATTTACTAACAGATCTTATCGATAAAAATATGTGTTGGTAATTTAAATTTTAAAATTGTTAATAAAATCAATTAGTAAATTGAGGTTTATCGATAAAGTAAGAATCCATCGATAAATATGAAAATTTTTATATGCTAATAAACCATTAAAAATTGATTAGTGGAAGCATTGAACAAGAATACCAATGAAATACAAAGTACCTTAATTAAATGAGACCTTTAAACTTCCACTTAAAGAAACTGATAAAAATATATCCTTGTGTGTTTGCAGATTATGCTGTAATTATAATATAATTAGGGTTTGATGTAAGATGATGAAGCCTAGGTAGAGGTTGGTGATGCTACGTTAGTGGTGACCTATAAAATTTCTTTATCTATCCCTTTCTTTGTGGGTGGGGCAACAAAGAGTGGTTGTGGATGCACACTTTAATGCCTACTCTGCATACTTCTACATCAAATGCTACCACCAACTACTCTTAATCCGGCGCAACACTATCACTAAATTAATATTTCATAATTAAAGCTAATTACTACTTAAGTTTTATCTAAGAACACAGGTTAATCCTGTCCATTAATCGGGGATCTTACAACAACTACGTAAAGTAAAATAAAATAGAGGGAATAGGAACATGCAGAAAATATAGCTTTCTGTCTCCTTATGCACCGTCTAAGGTTTTATAATCTATGTTGTTGTTGTTGTCGTAAACATTAAAATAATATTTACTTAAATGGTGTAAAGAGCTGCATAAATTCAGGAGTTTCATTGGATTACTAAGAATTTTAACCTATGCTTAGACATTCAACTTCTGATTACACTTAAAAAATCCAAATTATTGACTAATCGTGGAAAATAAAAACAAGTATTAACCTAGTAGATTACTAGAAAATAATTAATTTTAGTAACAAAATTGCCGCACACAATATATTAATATGCTATGATGCATGAATACGGTACGTGTATTGGATACGACACTTATCTAATATGTCGATACGTTTATTTTAAAAATAATAAGACACGATACATGATAAATACACGATATATGAATATTGAAAAATAAGTATAATAATTTTTACAAACATAATAAATATATGATTATTATTATGTAAATCCAAATTAAGACTATATGTACTAAAGTTATCAATATAAAAAATATAAATTATTGTCATCATAAAAGTACCACGGTAAGAAAGCTTTTAAAAAATGACTAATTTGAGTAACAAAAAATATGTTAGAGACCAATTTTCTAATTGGAGACCAATTTATAGACTAATTATTTCGGTAGTCAAAACCTTGGTAGCTAATGCTAATGACTAATTTAGAAACCAATTATTTTGATAGTCAAAATCTTGATAACTAATTTTAGTGACCAATTTAGAAATCAATTCATAATAAAAATTATTTTAATTATCAATTTAAAGACTAATTATGATTTTTTGAAACTGTTTTAGTTGTCAATAATTTTTTATTTTTAAATTGATACTTAAATTTATCATTATATAATAACTAATTATTTTTGTTACTAAAGTTGATCGTTTAAAAAATTTTCCTTACTGTGCTTCGATTTTATATATTAAATACTGATAAATATAAATTTAAAGTAACAAAATTGCCACACACAATATATTAATTTGTATGTCATACGCTATATAATTACGTTTTCACATCCATTTGCCACACTTTCATAACCAATTTATTTCATCGTATATATTATATAACATATATCTCACAAAGCCCAAAGCAGAAACCGTGAAAATTTTTCCCAAAACAAAAGTTAAATGAATAACACATATTTTCTATTTTTTTTTTATAAACCGGTTCACTCTAGCATGCCAAATATCATAATTTGGAGAGCCAGATTATGGCTTTCAATTTTAATCTCACGAAAAACTCGATCGGAATTGAATTCTCATCAAACAAAAATTTCGTTTGGTTTTCTTTTTTTCAAAATTTAAATTTGAAGAAAATTTTGAAAAAAATTAAAATAAAATTATTAATTAATAATAATTAAATTAATTAATTTATAATTAAAAAATCTAACAAGTTATTTATATAACATATGAAGTAATATATACATGAAAATTCAATAACATATTAAATTAACGAAATAACTTTATTAAAATTAATGATTTTGACGTATTTTTTAAACTTAAGAAAAATGTATATTTTACCCAATTAATTATTCCAAAAAAAATATTATTAATTTCTTTTATACATACGTGTATATATATATATATATATATATATATATATATATATATATATACACACACACACACACATATATGTATATTTCCCATTTTATATAATTAAGTTCATAAATTCAATTAGGTATAGATTCAATTAAATTAATATTTTCTTTTCATCAATTAATATTGTTGTGTCTATATCTATAAAGCAAACTAGAGTTACAAATTAACGAAGTGAAACAACACACAATATTTCAATATTAATAAGACGTCGAAAGAATATTAATAATACTTTACTTTTTAATGTTGTTCAAATTAAAAAGTGAATTAATTTTAAAAAATGTGGGTGTTAGACGCATTATGTACACTACTTTTGTTTACATTAGTGGTACTTATGTTAGGTTTGAGTTGAAATTGGAATAAAATGAGTGTGTTTTCCTTTTCTTTATTAATTGTGTTTAACTTAATTTAGACACACTATATTTTTCCTTATCATTCCGGTGATTTTAAAAAGAAGACATTTCAAAATTATAAAAAATATCCTTTGATTCACATCATTATTTTAAGAAAATATGAAATTTGTAATTTTTATTATCAGATAGCTAAGTAATGTCACACAATACTAAGCCTAGTAATTCCCTGGTTTTATTTCCACCAATAAGAAATGGCTTAGAAAGATAAAAGAAAATGAAGATGGATAAGTGGGAAAAGAAGAAAAAGAGCGTTGTTAATGAAGTGGGAAAAAGGAGTAGCGTGTTGAGGAGGTACGACAAGGACCAGCAGATAGATATAATAGGAAAAGGGGAATGAGAGAGACAGTGCAGTTTATGACAAAAATCTGGGACTACTATTTATGATTAGGTAACTCAAAAAAAATATCCAGCCTCTGCGGATAAAATATAATGGGTAAAATATAAATATTGAAAATAGATATTCGTTGAAATTATTTTTTATATCTGTATATTAATGAGATAAATATATGTATTATAATATTAAATAGGTACTATGATACCTTATATATACGAAAGAATTATTACCCGTACGCTATCCATCCCGTTTATATTCATATTTATGACACTCTCCTTTCTCACTTTCTCTGTACATTTCACCTTGCTTCTTCCTCTTTCAGGAACCCTTACACTATAACCAACTACTCCATCTCAAGTTTTGAGGTTCAAACCTTTCTTTGTTACAAATAAATACCTTCACTTATATATGATAAAAAAAAATTATGAATTCATCGATGAATTCCTTCTTCCAAACAGACACATTATTTAGTTACTTATTAAGTCCTATGCTTATCATTATCATTATATGGTCTATTTTTTTATTTATTTATGAGCAACAATTAATGTATTCTTATAAGATTTTTTTTTATATTTCAAATAATAATTAAATACATCCTGCAACATAATTTATGAAAATCTGACTTACCAATTAAAAAGAAATAATCAATATATCTTATATTAGATTTGCTTACAACCAACATAATATAATTTACGAGTACGATAATCAATTTTTTTTACACATAAATAATGGACAATTAATTAATGTTACTAAAATATTTTTGAATTGAACTTATACATGAATAAATATTTTAATATTTTAATAATTTAATAATTTAAATATTATTCTTAATATTTAATGTATTTAATTTAAAAAATCATCTTAAATGTATCTTTGACATTCACTACAAGAAAATCTTTGAATGATGATCAATTTTAATGACAAAAAATAGCTAGTTATTATAGTGATCAATTTAGATATCAATTTATAAATTAAAAATTATTGGTAACTAAAATAGTTTCAAAAAATTATAATTGGTAACTAAAATCATTTCTATTAAGAATTGATAATTAACATTAGCTACCAAGATTTTGATTACCAAAAGAATTGATCTCTAATTAGAAAATTAGTCTCTAATAAACATATTTTTAGTATTAAAATTTATCACTACTTAAGAGTTTTGTTGTAGTCATTATGTACTTTTTCTAATCAACTATCAATATTATATAATTCTCCTAATCCAAGTATTGATGTAACACTTGAGAAATACAAGAGGAAGGATTGTCACTTGGATGACATGAAAAATTCAAGCAAGAAGATTTCAAATAAATTATGCTTGTATTAGAGCTAGTATCATTTAAGAGATATAATATCACTCGGTATTCAAGGAAAAAGTGTAAAAGATTAGTCGAAGAAGAAATTATTTTACCTTTATTACCTTAACATTTCTTTTATCGTTAGTGGGGAGTCAATTTCATAATTATCTATACACATATCATTATTGGAATGTTGTCATTCATTTATCGAAGCAAATTAAAAATTTTGCTGAAAAATGATTGTTATATGTACACAATAATCACCTTAGAGTTGGGTATTATTCAAGTGTTGATTGTTTCCTTATGACAAGCAGTATTTGGTGTTTTTATAATTTGATCTCTTAGAAAAATAAAAAATAAAATATTGTAACAAAATCTAATGTAAAAACAAAATATAGAGTTATGAATTCAACTATTCGTGAACTTGTTTATCTTAAAAATTTACTTAATAAATTACGATTTAAAAAAGGTCACTCAAATAATATTTATATATAATAATAAAAAAAGTCTTCGTATTAACTCAAATTTCGTCTTTCATAAAAAAAATCAAACACATCGAGAATGATTCTTATTTTATTTGAGAATATATTGTATAGGAATAAATAAAGACTTAGTTTGTTAATTATGATGATCGACTAACATATGTGTTTACTAAATCATCCGCATCCCTTCTTTTTATTCACTTCAGTTTTAGCTCTTTATTTTTTCATTTTTACGAGTAATTTATTAATCAGGTATTAATTTCGTAATTCTAATTACTTACTAATCCACTTCATACGACTATAGAACAAATCTAACAGTTTTTTTTTACAGCAATACTCTTGTACAGTGTGAGCATAATCACTGAGAAATTTTTACTAAATGTTAATCATGGAAAATGAAAACTGACAAAGTCGGTGGTTTAATTCACATAACTAAAACCGAATACTTTATTTAAGAAAGAAAAAACGGATTACACAATATCAACAATTAGTTGTGACATCTCAGTTGCGTGTTTGAATTTCTGTCAAACAAAAAAACAAAAACCATAAATCGTATGAACAATATTTAAATGTTTTGCAGAGTATGAACTTGGTATTTGGCTGCGATGTAATATATGTCCGAAAAAAATAGTAAAGAAAAAGAGAGCACAAATGTTTAAACGCAAAAAATAGTTTGATATTGGAATAATAATTAAATACTAGATTTTGTGCTCTCTCAACAGATTTTCTTGCATAGTTTATGGATTGATAAATCATACCCAGTAGTTGTCACCATCTGAGTGTGGAATAAAAAATAAAACAATTAGTTTGAACAAATTCTGAAGCGAATAGATAACAAAATTGTGGTCACGAAACCTGCCGACACATAGTAATAGTGTGCACATGTTTGGTTCAGAGGAAGAATACAAAAAAGAACATAAAAAACTTAGCAAACAAAAAATTTAATAAACAAAAAACTAACCTATTCATAAAATGACGCACTTCCTCGATCTGTGCAATGTCGGCACTTTGTAGTTAATTCTTAAAACGACATTTTTTTGCACAAAGTGCATGGAACAAACAGCTATGTGGTCAAGTGTGTCAAAAACAAAACCTATCTGGTTGGGACCTTCGCCATCAATTGTTCTTTTTTTTTCGAGGAAAATGCTAAAATCCCAACCCTAAAATGTAATTTCTGATTCATTTTGAAGATCGGAGAAAGGTGAACTAAAGTTTTTGTTTTTTTTTTTTCTTTCAAATTTTGCTATCATGATTCTAGTTATAGCTCTGGTTGGTTCTGAGTTTGAGTGCTTAGCCCTGGAGCCAACAGTGATACCTAGACCTTATCTGAACATATTTTTTTATTAATTTATTTTTGGACTTTTATTAAACATCTCAAATTTAGCATAAACTTTTTAATCTCATTGTTTTTTTAATGCGTTTTTAAGTGTATTATGGGTGATGGATATAGACTCGGATGTGAATTTAATTGAAAGTTCTGTTTATATAATGATATATTTTGGCATTAGATAGAAATTCGAAATATAAAAAGTAAAAAAAAAGGTGATATGTACAATTGTAATTTACTATAAGATTCTAGAATAGAATTAAAATAAAAATTGAATTAGTGATAAGAAAAAATGATGGTGAAGGTGATAAAGGTTGCTCTTTTAGGTAAGGCCCATAAAGAAAGTAGGTGTGAGCTGGATGATAGGGACAAGTGGGTCCAAGACTTAAAAAATGGGTAAATTTTGGGACCATTCATAGCCACTAAGCTCTATACTGTGATAGCTTCATCTTGCAAGATATTATGCCTTAATTCGTTACTTCCTCCAATCACTTTGATTGCTTTCAAATTATAGTCCACCTTCTTTTCATTTTTTTTTTTTTTTATTCCTTCTGTGCTGCCTATAAAGCCTATAAAATATACTGGTTTTAATAATTTATTTAATGTATTTTAAAATATTAAAATAAATATATTTTGAAGATAAAATAGAAAATAATATTAAAAATTTAAGAGAATTCAAATTTTCAAAATTATTATAGAACAATTAAGCAAAACTACTAGTTTTAAATTATTTTTTTTACACTAGTTCGTTTAATAAAGTAGAACTACTTACAATCTTTTATCAATAAATATAGATGTTTCATCATCGGAGGCTAACACTATAAGCTACAAATTAAGTATTATTTGGATTTGGACAAAGTCAATTTTGGTTACATAACAATTTATCTTTGGACATGATCATTTTTTCTAAGCTCAAACATTGTTAAGACTGATCCAAAAGAAGATTGTGATGTAAAAATGATCAAGGGTTTGTGAGATCATCTTGAAAAAAAACAAAGAAATAAACATTCTCTGCACACATAGATTAAGCAAGAATAATTTTCAAAATGTACTATGAATGTTTGGTCTATACATGAACTTCATCTATCATAGCAAAAAGTTATCAAACAAAGTGTACGAGCAAAAGGTTTTGTGTTTATGTTTGTTTAGTCATACAAAGCTATATGCTTAGATTTGTCCTACCAAACAAAACTATGAGGACATCATGCTTGTGGTTGTAAGGAGAAATGAAGGTGCAAGCTGTTCATATTTTTGAAATTCTTTAAAAGTCAAATTATGTGAGTGTCTTTTAATAAGTGTGCATACCATATTTTTAACACATTCTTTCCACACTTAAACAATATCAAATTGAATAAATTATAACTAATTTTCTTTACCTAACAAAACTTTCTTTGTACTCTTTCAACTAAGATTCTAATATCCAACCTTGTATCAATAACATATCCTCTTTACAAAACATTAAAAAAAATTATAAATAAATTGAATCCAAATAAACTATTTACACGAATCAAGAATTTAATAAACTATTTACCCAAATCAAGATTAATTTAATCGACTTAATGAGTTGATCTTCTTGTTTCACATTATGATAATATAACTTTTTAGTTATTATCTATTCTTAGAAGTTAAAAAAGCAACAACTTAAAATAGATAAAATTTATAATTAAAGAAAGAATAAATATATATAAATTATTTATGAGCTTTGTTTTTTATTTTATTTAAAATTTATCTTTATTTAATCTCAAGTCTTATAATAAGAACTTTACTTCATTATTAAATATACTTACTTTTAGTTATTTTATTCATAATTATTATGTTAATTTGTATTTACTATATTTTATAAAAATAATTAATTTGATATAAATATAAGAGAGATACCATATAGTTCTATTTTGAAGAAAAAAAATTGTAACTAAATTGAATGAAAAAATATATATGAAACTATACTGAAACAAAAAGAAATATCCGAAAACTATATTAAAATCAAGATAACGACACTTGTTAGTGACATTGACATATAACACGTGTTATACTAAAATATTACATATGATTTTTTTTTCAAAAAATTATACTAAAATATTACATATGATTTTTTTTCAAAAAATTATAAATAAATAAAATTTAAAAAATGATACATAGTGTTGTTAATATTTTTTTAAATGACTTTTTTAACAAATTGATACGTAATTGAAATATTTAAAAAAAAATCAAATTAACACATGCCATTAAATAATCATTTGACTAATTAAAGTTAACATTTTTGTATGTTTTATGTTTGTGTTTTATGCATCTATGTGGCGTTCTACGTTGGTCGGCGACTGCAAAATTTGCTTAAACGACGTCGAAGATGTTGAATTGTGGACCATAAAGATTGCTACTTATTTGTTTCTTGGAAGACATAAAATGAGGAGTTGAAATCAGATCCAAGGAAAAATCATGGAAATATATATATATATATATATATATATATATATATATATATATATATATATATATATAATTATAATGTCACAAAATTATTAATTCAAAAGTTTAATCTTTCTAAATGTGGATTTAAGTGATTTAAGTGGAATGTAAATTTAAATGAATGCTAATGATTATCATAATCTGAACTCCGAATATGCATGAATATAGGATTAGGGGAGAGGGTACACTACCCAATTACATTTATTATGTGACCAAACAGTTTCTATAATTTAAATTTTAAAGAAGTTTAAAATATTTTAGTTGTAACTTGTTAAATGACTTTAAGATTATATATATATATATAT
>Ga0099822_1012140_pt1 | contig 10355 bp, 10 predicted proteins | sample CowpeawhiteBW_FD_76839 | JGI IMG/M metagenome (GOLD analysis project Ga0099822, IMG submission 76839) | Root nodule microbial communities of legume samples collected from California USA - Cow pea white BW | ecosystem: Host-associated > Plants > Roots > Nodule | place: USA: California | collected... | reverse complement strand
AGGGCTAGCATGGGATTAGAGCTAGGGTTTTGCTCATTTGTATTTTATGTTTTAAATACTAATCTTGGAAACTTGTAACCTTTTATGGATTTAGTTATGAGTTTTGGCGCGCTATTTTGATAAATTAAAATTTTTCCGCGTTGGGATTTTTATCGAGATGACTATTAATGTAATTATTTCTTTTAATATTTATTTTTAAGTAATATTCCCTAGGGATGTTACATAACTTAGTAAAAGTTAGGGGTGCAGAACAACTTTTTAGTGGCCCATCTGGAAAGAGAGGATTGTATAGGTAATGTATGGGGTGCAAAAGTGATTTTTCCAGAACTTGCTGATTTTAGACTTATTTAACGGTGGTTTGTAACTTTAATCAATTTATTTTTCCACCTTAAATGAGCTTATTCTTAACTTCAGCTGCATCAACAAACGTTAAAATATCTAAAAATAATTTATGCAGCTAAAAATCACTTTTTAAGACATTTTTATCACACAAGTTCAAATAGCCTAATTATCATAATTGTCAATTAAACCACTCTTTTAGCACACAAATTCAATTATATACCCAGAATTAAACATTAAATGAGGGCAAAAATACACACTCATCAATAATGCTTACAAGATTGATCTACCAGGTGAGTATGGTGTAAGTTCTTCTTTTAATGTTGCTGACTTGACTCCTTTTGATGTAGGAGAATAATTCACAAATCTTAGGATAAATTCTACCCAAGAAGGAGGGAATGATGAGGACATTGAAGTTGATCAAAGTTCAACACAATTAATTGGAGGGCCATGACTAGAGGAATCCCTATAGCAAGTGGTGGCAACAATCCTTGAAGCTACACCTAAAGAGAAGGAATTAAAGGCTAAAACAATTCAAAATGTACTAATTATTGAAGGCCAATAGTGACTTAGACATTTAAAATAAAAATTAAATAATAATGGTTATAATAAATTGCCTATGGCTAGTTTTGAGACATTTTAATTATGCTTGTAATGTTGATAATTCATTTATCTTTTACTTGTTTTCTTTAGTACGTGAGAACTACTTTGTATAAGTAAGTTTGATGTGAATGAAGATACAAATTTAGATGTGAATTTTTCTAAAGTGTGAGATATTCTCTGCTAGGGTTCTTCCTTGAACCATTGGTCTTATCAAGAATCCACTAAAATTCTTATAGCGATCCTTATGGCTTATCAAACGTCAATTGTTTGTGGCGTCTATCCTCTTCCTCACCAATTTTTATGTTCCTTTGTTCATATTTCCGCATTGCTAATTTCCAAGTTTTGTCCAAATTTTCTCATATACATATCTCATGTTTTACTAATCCTTTTTCGGTGATTTATATGTCTAAATTGATTTTCAGAACGCCATCTTTCCTCTCGTTCTAGAATCGTCGCAATCGAAGTTGATTTGGCAAAGATACGAAACAAAGTTAACATTACGTTCTTGGCTTAATTTGTGCATTGGTCCACATCACTTATTTTAAGTAATCAAGTGGCGACATCAACACTTATCTCTTGGGAAGGGTTGGCCTTTGTGCCCCCCTATAGTGGCATTTTCCATTGCTCCATTATCATCTTCTTATGCTTCCATTCTCCTATTGTTTTCCTTCATTTTGATTTAGCTTTGATGTTATAATGTCATATTTGTTTGGTTTCTTCTTTCAAAGCACTCATCTCCTTCTATTAAACCTGTAAAAGTGAACCTTCCCATCGAGATAACATGCTATCTTATTATCAAGTGATGATCTTTTCTAGGTTTTTTTAAAAATATAAACACCATATTTCCCAAAACTAAAATAACTTACATCACATTTCAATCGTTATGAATATAAAAAATTATGTAAATATTAAATCATTATTTAAAATTTTAAAATATTACTATTAATAAAAAATTTACTAAATATTATTTTATATTTTTTTAAAGATTTTTACTAATATTGTCTAAATGTTTTTCAATTATTGGTTGAAATTATCTATAACTATATATAAAGAATTTCTCCTTTTTGAGTACACCATTTATATTCCTATTTTTAACCCTTATAATATAATTGTTGTGAACTAAATGGTAAACTAAAATATAATTTTTGAATTATTTTTATAATGTTAAATATCAGTAGCTTTATTTTTAATAATTTAGCATATTTTGTAATCAAGTTGTAGTTTTCTTGTGATAATAATTTATTATAGAAAACTACCATAGGATCTTAAGATTCATGAGTCTCACACATTCATGTACATAAATCATACTAGGATACTAACCCTTATCCATGAGAGATCCAATGAGAATGCGTTCTTCAATCTCTGTTCTTCAACCCGTATATTGCCACTTCATTGAAATGTAAAACAATTAAAGATCTTTAGGATTTAGGATTCTCACACAATAAAATATAATAGAGCACTAACCTTAATCCATAAGAAATCCTATGAATATGCGTTCTTCAATTTGTATTCTTTCGTGTGCTCTTCAACCACCGTTTCCCAATCTATCTATTTGCCTCTCTTTTTCTCTTTTCACACGTTCTTGATGGGTTACTGTGAAAAGAACCTTATGGCCAAAGACAAAATCACAATCCCTTTTATAAACCAACGTCCATCAAGTTGGTTTTTATTTTATCTTTATTTTATTTTATTATCACTTCTCATAATAATAACCAATAGGTCTTTCAATTTTATTAAACATAATTGGGCCCATCATAATATTTCAAATGAGTCAATAGTAAAATTAATTCGTCAATTAGTTCTAACATTCTCCTACTTGAATCATATGATGTCATAACATTATGTGATTTAATACATAAACATAATGCGCATTAAAAGACCTTACATAAATTGGTTCCATCATTATTCATAATTAAAGATTGATCTACCAGGTGAGTATGGTGTAAGTTCTTCTTTTAATGTTGCTGACTTGACTCCTTTTGATGTAGGAGAAGAATTCAAAAATCTGAGGATAAATTCTACCCAAGAAGGAGGGAATGATAAGAACATTGAAGTTTATCAAAGTTCAACACAATTAATTGGAGGGCCATGACTAAAGGAATCCCTATAGCAAATGGTGGCAACAATCCTTGAAGCTACACCTAAAGAGAAGGAATTAAAGGCCAAAACAATTCAAAATGTACTAATCATTGAAGGCCAATAGTGACTTAAACATTTAAAATAAAAATTAAATAATAATGGTTATAATAAAGTGCCTATGGCCAGTTTTGAGACCAAGGCATTTTAATTATGCTTGTAATGTTGATAATTTATTTATCTTTTACTTGTTTTCTTTAGTATGTGAGAACATACTAAAAAGAGAAGTTCATAATAGGTTCAAACATAATTTGCATGCATAAACATAAAGAAGAAAACACAGATTTCATAATTTTATACATTAGGGAGTTCAGAGTGTCACATAAACATTAATAACATTAACAATCAACATTTAACATTCATTAGTAGACATAATGCTTATATTCTTTACATGACCAACATACAATTTGGGCGATAACCCTTTTGTCAAAGGGTTAACAATCATAAGATTTGTGCTAACATGTTCTATTCACACTCTACGTTTCTGAACTTCTTCTTTAACGACAAAGTATTTTAACTCCATATGCTTCGCACCTTTGGAATACTTGTCGTTTTTAGAAAAGAAGATTGTTGCAGAATTATCACAATAAATTTTCAGCGACTTGGAAATATTGTCGACTACTCTAAGTCCTGAAATAAAGTTCCGCAACCAATTAGCCTGAATTGTGGCCTCAAAACATGCCACAAATTCAGGTCCCATGCTGGATGCATCAATGACAAATTGCTTCACACTTTTCCATGAAATCACTCCTTTGGCTAATAGATACACATAACCAAATGTAAACTTTCTTGTATCCACATAGCCGACAAAGTCTGAATCTATATAACCTATCACCTCAAGGTGATCAGATTTTCTATAAGTAAGCATGTGATTCTTTGTTCCTTGTAGGTATCTTAAAACTTTCTTTGCAGCTTTCTAATGCTCTAATCCTATATTACTTGGGTATCTACCAAGCATACCAACTGCAAAGCTAATATCTGGTGTGACGCCCCGACTGCTATATTAAATAATTATTATTTGATAAAAAGATATGGAATTAATTTTTTTTACCATAAGATTTTCCTTGAGAGAACATTAATAATAACATAACTTCATATTCAGATATATAGTTTACATCTTTGTAATTGTTCATGAAATATTACAAAAATATATATTTGTATAATATTAAGAGTCTTACATCAGATAGAAGATTATCTATATTTTTAATATCTCCTGAAGATATTAATAGAAATTATCCATGAGTTAATCTTCAAAAGATCCACCAATAATAAACAACTCTCACTAAGCAGGTTCATCTTCTGCTCATGCAACAGGTACATATGAAAGAAAAATATGAAAGGAGCGAGGTCTTTATAAGCCTTAAATATCAATCTTAATAAACTCAACAAACAATACAGACACTGGGGGCCTAGATTTGGACCTACAACCACAAAACTTGGTCTTGTTTTACTAGACATATGTATCCATATTCCACTTCTGATGATCCATTATGAACATCAAAAGTTACTTTGGGAAGTGATTAGGTAGTTGAGTATTTCTCATAAAACATTGCTACAATCATAATTATTTATTTCTTGAGAATATTAGTCATTTATCGGCCCACAAAAGATATATATACTCACTGCCTAACCTTGGCGATGCCGAGCAGGTATCAAATAGTCTCAAGTTTAGCCTATGAATATCCTAGTCCAAGTGTGTTATTCTTAACTATCCAGATATTCACCTACTTGGTAAAACTTCCTTAAACCCCACCATGGTCCTTGCCTTTCATCCCGCAGTATACCAAACTGTGACTTCTCAAATACAAACACTCTGACACTAGTTTAATCCCAACTTATTGAAACCAGACTTAATTGACATACTCTTGGATAAACTATACACATTGTGACATAAAATGTGACGACTATCAAATCATGTCATTGTATAAACTATACACAAAGACTATAAAATAAAATAAAATGTACATGTAATTTTCTTCTATCCAAGCTCACTAAATAAAATAATATTTATTTATTAATTATAAAATAATGATAAAAATAAGAATCAAAGTGAGAACTATAAATAAATAACAAGATAAGGATTAAAATGTTATAAATAAATATAATAATAAAAATATAAATTTATCAGGACCAGTGCGTAACTGGAGATATATTAAATGAAATAAATAAAAATGATTAGTTCATAACTAGAGATAAATTAAACAAAATAAATAAACAAGATCAATGCATAACTGAAGATAAATAAAATAAATTAAATAAGCAGGACCAGTACATAATTGGAGATTAAATAAAATAAATAGGACCAGTGTATAACTAGAGATAAATAAAATAAAATAAATAAACAAGACTAGTGCATAATTAGAGATTAAATAACATAAATAAATAGGACCAATGCATAACTTGAGATAAATAAAATAAAGTAAAATAAATAAATAGGACCAGTGCATAACTGGAGATAAATTAAATAAAATAAATAAATAGGACTAGTGCATAATTGAAAATTAAATAAAATAAATAAACAGAACTAGTGCATAACTAGAGATAAATTAAATAAAATAAATAAATAGGACGTGCATAACTGGAGATTAAATAAAATAAATAAATAGGACCAGTGCATAACTAGAGATTAAATAAAATAAATAAACATGACCAGTTCATAACTTGAGATAAATTAAATAAAATAAATAAACAGGATCCGTGCATAATTAGATATAAATTAAAATAAATAAACATGATCAGTACACAATTGAAGATAAATTAAATAAATATAAAATGATAGTAAATGAAAATAAGTTAAAGGAAAATAAATAAAATAATATATGATTCAAAATAAATAAGAGATTAACATAACACCCATGAGTTTATCAAGATTAATATAAAAAGAGCTTAACTTCACTTCCTCGTACCTTATTGATTTAATGGCACGCTAATAATATTTATAGAGGATTAGGATCTCTTTGAATCTTTGCTTTAAACTTTCTCTCTCTCTTCTTTCTCTCCCTCTCCTTTCTTTCTCTCTCTCCTTTCTTTATTTCTTTCCTTTTCACTTTTTTTATCACGTAACTTCTTCCCTTATATATAAGCCTATGCATGTGTTCATTTTTTTTTCAAAATCATCATTACTTACCTTAATGAAGAGATAATGTTTATCTCTTTTCCCTTATCTTCTTCTTTTCTTCTTTCTTTTCTATTTTTCTTCATCTTATCTTCTTTCCTTATCTTCTTATCTCTTTAGAAATTTTTTTTAATACACACACCTATTTAATAATATTTTAATTAATATATTTTTACCTAATATTTATTTTTAATATATATATATACATATTTTATTAGTTTTGTTTTCTTCTTATTGCTATTTTCAATAAGTAAAAACTACATCATGATAAAATATATTTTAATGTTTAAACTACATCATAATAAAATACGAAACATTAGTAAAAATAGAAGATTTTCTAAGTTGTTTTTTTTAAAATAAATAATACAGTTTATTAAAATAGGAATGTCACATCTGGCCTCGTACATGTTTGAGCATACATCAAACTCCCAACAATAGATGCATAAGGGTTATTTTCCATCCGTTTCCATTTCAAATCATTCTTTGGACATTGCATGATACACCATTTTGTTATGGTGTATCTGTCATTGTGTATTGAGTACAAATACCATGTTTCTCTAGGAACTTAGCGAACGGACCAAGGTGTTCTCCACTTTCATCATATCTTCCATAATACTCACCACCTCTATCAGACCTTACAATTTTCACCTTTCTGTCTAATTGCCTTTCAATTTAATTTATATAAACTTCCAAGGCATTCATTGTAACATCCCGACCGGATATTATGAATTTAAATAATAAAATAAAGAAAATAATAATTAACTTCATTAATGAAACATCATTTCCCCAAGAACACGGGAAATTTAAATCTTTTATTACACCAATACTAGTCCAAAAATCCATAATTATAAAATTTCATTATAATTATAAAAGTCTCACAATGCGAAAATTACAATTTATTCAAAACATAGTAAAATTCTCAAATCATAAATCTTTGATAAATTCTCCTCAAGACTAGCCCCGCTCCGGCTCTATGCCCCACCAGATCCATTTGCAACATCATCTACTCACGTGTACCGCGTACACGGCCACCACCGATCGAGCACGTGCGGGAAACTATGTTACGTATCACACACCATAACGCCAGGTGGAGTTCCCAATATGAACATAGTTCGTAACATCCCAAGACTACCAAACTTATTAGCTATTTACTGAGGAGGACAATCTATCTGGATCCATCCGTACTGGCCACAACCAGCGCACTCACACCGGCAACACTCGCCAACCCGAGCCACAACTCAAGGGATGTCATTTTGAGCCACAGCTCAGAGAATGCCACGTGATTAACCTGTATCCTGAGCCACAACTAAAGGGATACGTTCCGAGCCATAACTCAAGGAACACCAGCAAGTCCATCTTTGAGATATTTTAGAAGCCTTATAGACCACGCATCACAATTTAAACATCAACCAATCTGATCCAGCATAATCGATTGCCTTGAAACACACAATTGCTCCATCCTTCGCTTAAGTTTGAAGCCTTCGCCTAAGCACCCAAACCTACCTCGCTTAAGCTAGGTTACCTTGCCTGAGCGAGCACCTCGCACAAAAAAACCTTGAATTCTCGCTTGGGCGAGTCTTACTCGCCTAGGCGAGACCACCTTTTGCCCATAACAAAATTTTCACCTAGGCGGCAAGTTAAACAAATCATCAAACCCTCCTCGAATTCTCGCTTAGGTGAGGGACTCTTGCTTGAGCGAGACACTCTTTTGCCCAAAACATGGCTTCGCGCTTGCACGGGATGCCCAAGCAAAAACACCCAACACTCACGAGTTCTCGTTTAGGCGAGCCTGGCTCGCGTGAATGAGAATTGCATACTCTTACACTGTTTTACGCATGCAACTCCAGCAAACGTGCCTAAATCACACTCTAATTCATACCAATCATTTGAAACAATGCAACAAACACATATACATAACTTAGACCCCATATGGTCCCCAAAATTCCAAGTTTACACAATCACAGTGTATATAGTGCCTAAGTCCATTATATTCACACATTGAGCTAGTACTTTTCCATGTCACCTCAATCAATAATTAATGTCATAAAGGCTCTCCCTATCTGCATTTATTAATCAATTAATTATTTAATTAATTAATTAATTTCCACTGGTCTTACATTCATGATTGAGATTTCTTACGCAGTAGGTAGATGAAGGTAATGAAGTACTTCTCTTTATTGAAAGAATCTACATCAAACGGACCACATATATCAGTGTGTATGATTTCATGAAGCTGAGTGCTTCTCGTGGCTCCTTCTTTGTGTGTTTTGTTTGTTTGTCTTTAATACAATCCACACACACATTCAGATCAGTAAAATCTAAATCCGGAAGGATTTCATTCTTTACTAATCTTTGCATTCTTTCTCTAGAAATATGTCTGAAACGCTTATGCCACAAGTAAGCAGATCGTTTATCCACTAAACTACGTTTAGTGCCAACATTGTGATGCAAAGTCATAAGAGTTTCAACATATAATTTATCCAAATTAAATTATATAAACCATCATAAAGTATATCAGATCCAATCATGAAAGTACGCTTAAACAAACTGAAACAACCATTTCCAAACTTAAAAGAGTATCCAACAACATCAAGCTTAGACAAAGAAATTAAATTCTTAGTGACACTAGGTGCATAAAAAGTATCCATAAGATTTAAGTGATATCCAGTGTCGAGGATTAGATGATAAGTCCCGACCGCTTCCACTGAAACTTTCTCTTTATTGCCCATGAAGACAAACTTCTCATTTGGGTTTATGGTTCGGGTTGTAAGAAATCTCTTTCTTTTTAAACCAAGCTCTATGCTTTATGCAGTCCTTCTGGAAATGTCCAGACTTCTCGTAGAAATGACATTTGTCATTTTTCTTTTGGATTTTTTTGAGGACTCATCAATCTTCAGTGGTCCTATACTCTTTCCATGTTTCTTAGCAACTTTCTTTCCAACAACTCCTTGATTCTTCACATACTGAATAGAGTGGCTTCCTAAGTTCTTCAGTCGGATCTCCTCCTAAACTAGCATATTGTGCAATTCATGCATATTCCATTTGTCTTTCATGGTGTTGTAGTTCATCTGGAACAGACCATACTCAGACGATAATGAGTTTAGAATGAACTGCATGAGAAAATCTTCATCCACTTCCATTCCTAGAGACTTAAGTCTTGCTGCGATATTTGTCATCTCAATCACATGCTCGTGCATAGTACGCGAACCGTCATACTTCATTGTGGTCAACGTACTCATCAGTGTCCTAGTGAGAGATTTATCAACAGTTTGGGAGTGCTCTTCCACAAATTTCATAAATTCTTTTGCGCTATTGGTTTTAGGGAGAGCTGACTTAATATTACTTGCTATGCTTATTCTCATAAACATTAAGCTAAGTCTATTTGACCTTTCCCAAGCTTTGTAATGGACTTTCTCTTCATTGCTATTGGCATTCATGATAGCAACCAGCTTTTCAACTTGAAAAGTTAGATCAAGATCTAACACACCTAAGTGAAATTGGACTTGTTCACTCCAGTCAGGGAAATTCAACCCATTAAAAACTGGAACAGACGTAGTGTGCGAGTGTAAAGATATTGGAGCAGAGGCTATAATTAACACATGCCTAACAGTAATGCTTTGAGTCATAAAACTAAACGTAAATACAGATTCAAACATAAACAATCATTTTATGCATGATAATGTTCTTCTTTGGGAGATCCACTAATACACAAACATAAACATAATGGTGTTAATCATATTATAACATTATTGATAATTAAAATATGCATCAAATAGAATCACCTACTACCTTTGGGTATATAAATAAACTAGTGACACATACAAAATTATCTACAATCATGCTCATTAATTATAAAAATAATTAATCAACCTTTGGGCGATCCTGAAATGCTTTATAATTAATGAACCTCAATTAACCCATAAATCAATTATTCATAATTTAGCATCCATACTATATGTAATTGAAATAAAAACATTAATAATTTGAAATCATAAAAAAAACTTTAAAATTTTAGCCACTTGATGACTAACAAAATTTATCATAATTGATTTCATATATATATATATATATATATATATATATATATATATATATATATATATATATATATATATATATATATATATATATATATATATATATATATATATATATCTTTATT
>Ga0099822_1012132_pt1 | contig 10361 bp, 7 predicted proteins | sample CowpeawhiteBW_FD_76839 | JGI IMG/M metagenome (GOLD analysis project Ga0099822, IMG submission 76839) | Root nodule microbial communities of legume samples collected from California USA - Cow pea white BW | ecosystem: Host-associated > Plants > Roots > Nodule | place: USA: California | collected... | reverse complement strand
TATCAATTATTTTGTTGCTCTAAATGCGGAGATTCTTTTAACAAATTTAGTGTGTTCTGTTATTTTATCGAACTTCCAGTTTAGACATTCTTATTAATTGTATTTGTTTTCGTATCCCGTGATGGCTACCTATTGCATAGACTTTTAGTGTAAGAAATTTGATTCTAAAACGTTGTTTCGTCAATGCCAGAAATACCTGGCCATTATGATGGTGTCACAATAAGCTAGTTGCATGCCCATAGTATACAAGTAGATCTGTTCTTAGTGTTTTATGTGTTTTTGGGGTTTCAGGGGCGATTTGAGATCTTATCACTCGGTGGTTCATTGTTTCTTACTGAAAATGGTTCTCATGGCGAAAGAACTGGGGGCCTGAGTGTGTCCTTGTCAGGGCCAGACGGCCGCGTCTTGGGGGGTGGAGTCGCAGGTCTTTTGGTGGCTGCTTCCCCTGTTCAGGTGGGTTTTCTTTAAGTGCATGTTACGTGTTTGTGAATTTGTTTGGCCTCTAAATGTGGTGTATATTCATGCAGATTGTTTTGGCTAGTTTTGTTTCCGATGGGAAGCAATCCAAGTCTGCAAAGCGGATGAGGAATGTATCTGCACCGGAAAAGGTTTCCACAGGTGGTGGTGGTGGTGGTGGCGGCGGCCAAAGCAGCTCACCGTCAAGGGGCACTCTGAGTGAGTCTTCAGGTGGGGTCGGGAGTGGGAGCCCACTGAACCAAAGCACAGGAGACTGCATGAACAATATGAACAGCAGCACCCCAACGGCAGGCTTTTCAGGCATGCCCTGGAAGTAAACTTGACCCCTCACTCATCATCACTGTTTTCTGTAGTGTCACATCAGGTTCTACTCACTTGTTATGGTAGTATTACTCATTCAAGACACCTGTTACATTATTAGCTTTGTGTAATGTTAGTTGGAGGATTAACATTTCAGGGATAATACATATGATCTTGTAGCTTAATTTGGTTAGATATTGCGACAGATGTTAGTGTATGTGGACTTGGGTGATTCACGAGATTCTGGCAGAATGTAGTTGTGTTCTAGGACCACCGTGTAGGATCATCATTAGATCTGTTTTATTGTAATTTGTTGTCGGTTCATGTGTCCAAAACTTTCTCCTGTTGCCCAGTTGTTTGGTGGTAATAATACTTAATCTAGTTTAGTCTTTTACATTATATATCTCCGTAATTTTATGATCATTATTACTAAGCTGTTTTATTGTTTTTATACTATTTCCTATTCCGTTTACATCAGTCATGATCGAAAAACCAATGCCGTTTGTTTAAGCTTTTAAAAATGGGCAATTTCAAGTTGTGTAAAAAGCATTTTTTTTAGAGATTTTACAGAAAATATAAAAGAATTTTCGTTTGGAAAATTGTAAAAAAAATGTATTTTATTTTGAAAGCATTGATTTTTTTTTTTCACTATTCACAAAGTTGGTTCGAAATCATTTGAAATATGATATGTATTTTTTTTTTCAAAATATAAGATTTTCTAATGTAATAATAAATGTCAGAACAAAGGGGGTCCTCATGTTTTTTAGATCGATATTGCATTTTGTAGTAGTATGATGTATTTATGACATGACCTTATATAGCCAAACTTCATTTACACCTTTATAAAACTTCAGAGATTTGCAGCAACTTTTCATCCAGAAAAGGAATAATGAAAAGCTACATTAATGGATGACATTAAAGGAATAATGCTCAAGGGAATAATGTAAAGATTAAATCATTTTATTATCACAAAGAAAACGTTACATTGTTTGAATTTTTCAGCAGACACCGAGAATGGATCAGTAAAAGGAAACAACTTGAGACACCAGAAAATGTTTTTTTTATCTTATTTCTTCTTGGTAGGATAAGAAGCCATCTTATAGATTCCGCAGATTCCCTCAGGTTTTCCGATGTTTCTCTTCATTCTTATGTACCCTTTCTCTCCCCACTTAGATCCCCATGAATTTTTCACTATGATATAATCCACTCCTTTTGAAGTTCCGTATCCAACAGCAGCCACTCCATGATCTAAGTCACTTCCGCAATGTCCATCGAAAACACCCTGAATACAACAATCAATTAAACAAACACCTTGTATTAAAATTAGTTTCTTCAACAAAAACAAAAAACAAAAAAAGTAGCACTTGGTTTATAATTTAACGTACCCCACTGTAAAATTGGAAATCTCTGCTTGAAGCCTCTATGGCCACACTGAGGGGTTGGTTCGCAAGAGCCTTCAATAGGCTCTGTTCATTGTTTTGTGGCACGTCATGGTAGCCACTAATCGTGACGACTTCAGTTTCTTCCTGGTGATGGAACAGGTGAAAGACTTTTAGCTTATCTATCTGATAGCGATGTTACATTAGACTTGAATTTTGTTTAGGTTGTTACCTTAGTCATCTCGCAAGTACCTTCCTCCATGATGTAAGGATAGTCTTCCTCTTTATGGAGTCCACCGTTTTGTACTATAAAAGAGAATGCATAATCCATGAGGCCCCCATTGCAACCACTGTTGTAAGTTCTGTCACAGTCAATCAATTCTTGCTCAGACAATGATGTCAAATTTCCCGTCACAATTTGGTTTATTCCTTCAACCGCTGCAACAGTGGAAAATGCCCAGCAGCTACCTGAAACAACAATCAACATGGTTAATCTCTATTTGACACAACAAGAATATTAATAATTACGATATATACTTACCACATGAACCTTGGTTCTTGACTTGTGTCACAGCACCCTTCTTTCTCCAATCCACCGACTTCGGCAATTCAACATCTTTGTAAGTGAATTCTTCTGGGGATTCTCTCCTTCTAGAGTTGTCAACCTTAAGGCCAAGATATTTGTTCTTAAACTCTTGGTGGCTCAAATCCGCAAACTCGTTCAACCCAAGCCAGTAGTTGGTGATGACGTTGTTTCTCTCATCTATGTGCTTCAAGTTGTCCTTGAAAATGTGGAACCTTAGCAGCTTCTCCTCAATGCTCTCGTAAATCTTGCCGTGCCGAGACATCCAGGATTCAAAGAGTTGAATGAGCTTATCCATGGAGTTTAAGTCCTCCGGTGAGTACCCCACAATGGAGAAATGGCGTCCAAAAGCCAGAGATGAGAACAGGCAGAAGGAGCAGGCAAGGAGAAGTAAGTTAGAGGAGGAGAAAGCCATGGCTATGGTTGTTGCAATGTGAATATAGGTAAGGGATGAAGAAGAATGAGGAAAGAGAGGCTTATATATATAGGTTTTGTGTGGTTTTTAGATGTGGGATTGTTATGAGTAGTATGCTTCAAGCATGCATGTTCTTTTGACGTGGCTTTACATCAAAGCATAATAATATTATATCACATGCCGTAATTGTGTGGCACAAGATGGAGTATATGATACAATATATTTACTTCGGTGCATGCAGTAGGAGAACTTATTCGGATAATATTTTACTTATGTTTCGGTTCAACGCAAGACAAAGACTTCAAACATTGATACAAGACATATGTAAATAATAGTGTAAAATATGTTATTTGTCCCTTAAGTAGTGAAAATTAGAATTAGTCACTCTTCAAAATTTTGGTTCAATTTAGTTTCTGAACTTCAAAATTGTATAGATTTAGTTTTTTTAACCAGATTTTGTTTAATTATTTGACGTTTTAAATGTGTTTCATGATAGTTTATTAGCTAATATTTAAGCAAAAATGTGTCAAATTGTGTAAACATCTCAAATACTATCATGAAATGCCTTTGAAACGTTAAATAAACTTATCAAAATTTGTTTCAAAGGATTAAATTCATGCAGGTCTAAAGTTGAGAGATTAAATTGAACCAAAATTTCGATAAGGGACTAATTTCAATTTTCACTTAAAGTTGAGGGAGAAAAACATATTTAACCCTAAATAATATATATCTTTCTGGTGAAAGGTTAAAAAACGTGTTAGAAGGATTACTTTGGTTGAGATTTCTCTTTGAAAGAACAGAAACTGTATTTGAAATTTTCCATTTTCCATAAAGAAGTTGAAAGATAATAATATCTGCACTCGGGTGATTCAAGAGAGTTGAGGCAGAATGAGATTGAAACTTTTTTCTTAGGAAAATATTTTTTTACACCACTTTGCACCCATGACAACTAATTTTTAGAAGTATTTTAATCATTAAAAAAAGTTAACTTTCAGATTTGTAAAGAAATATAGGTATAATAAAAAGTCTATGGATTCTTTTTCATACTTTTTGTTACTGATTTTATTTTATAAACAAATGCTAATTATTAGTATTTTTCTTACTAAATCAATTTTATTTTTTCAAGTTGTTTATTTTAGAAAAATTCATGATTTTTTTTCTTTGTTTTTATCTAATTACTAATTCACCTCATTGTTATTTTTTTTATACTTATTTATGTTTTGAATATCAATTACCAGAAGCTTCTTAAAAATAAAAAAAAGCTATGTTTTTTTTTTAATTAAATAATTTGATAAATGTTAAACCAACGTTTTTTGACATACTCATGTTATTGATACCATATTATCAGGGTAGACAGAGTAATAGATAACTCTTTTAGGATGTGATACGATATCGCGTTAAAATTTTGGGTGCATAAAAATTTCGCAATGCAGAATAGTGTTATATTTTTTCTTTTATAGTGTATTAGATTATTTCTTTTAAGACAACCCTAAATGAAAGGTGTGCTGTGTTCTTGTCATGGTGATCATATATATACATTTGTGTTCTCATTGCACTACTTTAAATTAGAGTGATAACAGTGGTCTCAGTTCTATACCTTTCGGTTTTGGAAAGGAAACATAGAACAACGAAGAAGGAAAAATCCCTCAAGACTCAAGGGAATAATGAGAAGAGTTAACGAAATTTTTATTATCATTATGTGGGAAAAGTTACATTGTTTTCAAGGAAAAGCTGAAACAGGTAGAATGAAGGAAAGAAATTGAGACACAACAATGGAGTAATCAATCTTATTTGTTCTTAGTGGGATAAGAAGCCATCTTGTAGATTCCACAGATTCCCTCGGGTTTTCCAATGTTCCTCTTCATTCTGATGTATCCTTTTTCTCCCCACTTAGAACCCCATGAATTCTTCACTATGATATAGTCCACACCTTTCGCACTTCCGTATCCAACAGCTGCTACACCATGATCTAGGTCACTTCCGCAATGTCCATCGAAAACACCCTAAAAAACAACGTTGTATATATTAGTTCAAACCAGTTTCTCTGATCAAACTATAACCATGTGTTTGTAGTATAGTTTATAGTAAAACATACCCCGCTATAGAATTGGAAATCTCTGCCTGAAGCATCTATGGCCACACTGAGGGGTTGGTTTGCAAGAGCCTTCAATAGGCTCTGTTCATTGTTCTGTGGCACGTCATGGTACCCGCTAATAGTAACAACTTCAGTTTCTTCCTGTGAAACAACCGAACCAAAACATGTTATTTGCCAAGTTTAGGTTAGGTTAGGTTAGAGTTGATGTTTGCTTAGATTACCTTTGTCATCTCGCAGGTACCTTCCTCCATGATGTAAGGATAATCTTCCTCTTTGTGGAGTCCACCGTTTTCTACTATGAACGAGAATGCGTAGTCCATGAGACCCCCATTGCAACCATTGTTGTATGTTCTGTCACAGTCAATCAACTCTTGTTCAGACAGCGATGTCAGATTTCCGGTCACAATCTGGTTTATTCCCTCAACTGCTACAACAGTGGAAAATGCCCAGCAGCTACCTGAAACAACAATCAATCAACTAATGAACAAAGGACCATGAAGTTTGTAATACTGAAAAATTCTATTCATGTAGTACTTTAGGGTTTGAATTTGGTAGAACGAATATACTTACCACATGAACCTTGGTTCTTGACTTGCGTTACAGCACCCTTCTTTCTCCAATCCACTGACTTTGGCAATTCAACATCCTTGTAAGTGAACTCTTCTGGGGATTCTCTCCTTCGAGAGTAGTCAACCTTGAGACCAAGATACTTGTTCTTGAACTCTTGGTGGCTCAAATCAGAAAACTCAGTCAAGCCAAGCCAGTAGTTGGTGACCACCTTGTTCCTCTCATCTATGTGCTTTAGGTTATCCTTGAAAATCTCAAACCTTAGAAGTTTCTCCTCAATGGTCTCGTAGATCTTGCTGTGTCTTGCCATCCACGATTCAAAGAGTTCAATGAGTTTATCCATGGACTTTAAGTCCTCAGATGAATAGCCCACAATGGAGAAATCGCGGCCAAAAGATAAAGACGCAAATAGGCAGAAGGAAGCAAGAAGAAGTAGCTTAGAGGAGAAAGCCATGGCTATGTTTTTGAAGTGTGAGTAGAAGAGAAGAATTTAAGAGGGAAGGGATGAAGAAGAATGGGAAAAGAGAGAAGTATATATATAGGTTGTGTGATGATACTTTGAAGTAAAGTCTTCTGGGATTGTAGTAGTCTTCAAGTATATTTTTGATTCTGCCTTTACATCAAAGCATAATACTAAGATATGTTTTGGAGAACCTTGGATTTATTATGTGAAAGGTCGGTTTATGGTAACCTTGGATTTTAAACTAGGTTATCATAAGCTTCTTCCTATGGTTTTTTTAGGACTCATAATGATGTTACTAATTTGCAACTGAAAAACCAACCAAACTTATTATAACAGAGATTCAATATTTATCTGTCAAATAAGACTTATACAATTGGATCATTTTAAATAAAACTAAATTTATCTGTGCAGCAGATATTTTGTAGTATCCTCTTATCTCTTTAACATGCTGGTTATTCTAATAAATTAAATCCTTCGAGTGCTCAATACTAAAATAAAAAATCAAACAAACAAAAAATTATGTGATTTACTTAAGAGTATAAATAGTCAAGTTAGATAAGACTTTAAGTTTGACCTAAATTATAAGTCTTCTTAAAGGTTTGATGCGTACAAATATTTTATTTAAAGTATACGTCTATTTTAACCTTAAAATTATAAAAATACTAATTGCCGCATTTACCTAATATATAGGTTTCTTGACCTAAAACCATATATAAGCAATTACATATATTTTTATATTATTATGTATAATATATGCATTACACAATTATTTATATGAACAGATTGACATATGATACTAGATAGGATTTTCTTAAAAAGAAAACATAAAGTTTAGTGTTTTTTATTATCTAAATTTTGTAAAAGACATGGGTGATGTTTATATATATATATATATATATATATATATATATATATTGAGTCTAACTTATATAAAAATTCACATTACTTTCACCAAAAATTTTAAGAGAATAAATTTTTAAATCTATTTAATTTTATTATTTTTACCTAATGTGGGTGAAACTTAAATTTTTCAAACACTTCATCACACCAAATTTAGTATATACTAGGAAGTAATTTTTAATATTTAGGAAATTCTCTCTGAAAAAAAATGGCATATATCCTAAGACTAAATATATGAGATTTAATGAGATATTACATTATCATGGAATTTTTCTTTATTATGTATGCCATTTTATTGATTTCTTATATCTGGATCCTGTGTGGGTAGGTGCCGCTACAGTTTCTATATTGGAATTTAATTCCAATATAAAGAAAAAAAAAATACGTTAAAATGAGTGTAATTGGATATTGTTATGTGAGGAAATTTTGGCTTATTGTGGAATATTAATTATGTGAAATGTATGTAAAGAAAGAGAGAAAAATATTAAATTAAAATTATGAGAAGAGAAATAATCTCACTGTTGAAGCTGTGTATTTTATTTTACATGATGAATTTATTTTATAATATAGGAGAAATTTAACCTTGTTATATATTGTGATTCCAAATTAGATAATTTATTTTTTTAAAATGTGGTCAATACTTAACATTATGTTTTTGTCGGTCTTCAGTATTTGTCCTTGATATTATTGCTCTTTTATTATGTATGGTTCCTGTCAATACGGCCCAAGCTATGATAACAGAGTACGTACAGCGTACGTACATGTAGATCATACGCTAACTTGTTGCATATCCTAAGTCCTAACGGTTACCCATTATTGTATACACCCGTACCAAATAATTTCCTTTTTTTGTATATCATCATTTTTCTCACCTTCAAATTTTTATATCCATTTAAACGTTCCAGAACAAATTCTCAACATTTATTACTAATTTAAAATTGAAATTGAAATTATAATGCAATTCTTTAATTTTTATTTTAAGCATAAATTTGAGATGGATACGTTTATGCATGCATAAGAAACTAAAAAACTAAAGGGAAAAATCAACCATGGTAAGAAAAGTAAAGCTAATTATTAGTGATAGTAAAGAAAATGTTTAATTGATAATTTAGTCCCTATATTTTTCTTGACTAAATTAATTTATTTTTTTTAAAAATGATTCAATTAATTATCTAGTAAACAATAGAGTCAATGTATTTATTTCATCCGGTGTTAAAACTTTGGTTGTCATGTATTAAAATTAAAATCTGAATCATATTATATTATATCTTAACAATGTGCGGTAAAATCAAAGAAATTATAAGATAAAAATATGATATAGATTTTGACATGTAATATGTTGATTTTTTTTCACATAACACTTCTAATATACACTCTAATTTAGCGTAAAGGGTTATGTTGAATTTAAAAATAAAATAAAAACTGAATTAAATAAAAAATAAATATTATTCCGATTTTTCGAGAGAGTTCTATTATAGTTTTGTCGTTAAAAGGCATTTTATAGGATAGAAGGAGGTATGAGTATTTGAAATTCATTTGAAGTTAACTCAACCCTACAAAATCGGATTGTAAGGTGCACCTCACTTATATATTATGAATTGACCTTATCTCTAGTCGACGTGGGACTTCCAACATGATATATTTTCTCAAAGTTGTCTTCTTCTACACTTATTTAGGAGTTAAATCGAGAGAAAAAAATAATAGTATGGTAGGAATAGAAATATATATTAAGGTTAAAAGAGCATTAAAAGCAGTTGCTCTAGAATGGATGTGATGAAACCCTAGTAAGGTTGGGGAAGAGCAGTGTTTGAAAAGCACCAAAATAAGCAGTGTGGAGTGAGGAAGAAGGCATTGCAATCTGCTATGCTATACCCACATCACAGAGAGAGGTTGGGGATGTGTGCAATACTCGTATACAAAAATGAAAATTCAGAAGAACACAGAAGAAGGTCCAGGAGCTAAGATCATAGGCTTATGTAACCTACACACACTGTAGCCTATGGCGTATTGGATTCTCCTTCTGCTGTTATCTTTTACTTCGCCAACTCACTAAGATCTAACCTCTCTTCTACTCACATGCACATGAATCTGCACCTGCACCTTCACCTTCATGCTTCTTCTATCTATCTTACTTAATTAATTTCTGTTATCATACACAAATACACGTGCGTTCTATGTTTTCTTTTCGATTAATCACAGTTTAGTATTGCACCTCTCTCTCTGCTCAGCTATTCTATTTTCACTGTTACAGTTTACTACTCACTACCTACCTATCACTCTACCTACGTCATGCAACCCTATTTCCTCTTTGGTGCCAACCACAATCATTTACTCTCCCACTAATCATATTCAATTTTTCACCTTCTATCTTCAAACCATGAATTAATTTAACCAACTGCTCCTTCTATGTATCAATCTTTTCACGATTCACTACATCATCATCATCATCAACTACAATCGTTAAAATGATTCACGAAACGTTAAAGTTCCCAACGTTGCCAGTTTATTGGTGACAAGAGAAAAAAAAAAGATAACAAGTCATGAAGACAATTATAGGTGATGTGATGTGATGTGATGAGATAATCGCTGTTGTGAGGCCATGTGGTTTTATTTTATCTTATCCCTTTTTTCTCAGTTCAGACAATTCAACCCCTTTTACATGCTGTTTGCGACAAATCAAAGAAATTGATTAAACTGTTCTACTGCTCTTGAATTTAATGCAGTCCTTACTTTAAACCCTTAAAAACGAGTTCCTTCCACCTATGCATTTTATTTATAGTTTTGTTAACGTTAGCCCAGGTTTTTTACAAGAAAAATTTGTCTGTACTACAGTTCTTTACGTGATGAAAACTTTCCCATTTTAAAAGTTGCTTCGAAACTTCAAAATCAACTTTCAAACACTGGTGTTATCAGAACCATTTTATGGAATTGCTGTTTAATTTACCTCCAATAAATGGAGTTATACAACCTTATCTTAATTGGACCACTGCAATTAAGGACCAGCATCCAAATTTAGCTCTATTTTATGCCATTAACATAATTTTAAATAGAATATAGAGTTACATATACATATACATATATATATATATATATATATATATATATATATTTATTTTTTCTTTTTATTTTCTATTTCTTTTTTTATATATTTAATTTTTCTTTTATTATTTTATTTTTTTGAT
>Ga0099822_1012131_pt1 | contig 10361 bp, 4 predicted proteins | sample CowpeawhiteBW_FD_76839 | JGI IMG/M metagenome (GOLD analysis project Ga0099822, IMG submission 76839) | Root nodule microbial communities of legume samples collected from California USA - Cow pea white BW | ecosystem: Host-associated > Plants > Roots > Nodule | place: USA: California | collected... | reverse complement strand
TTATAATTAAATATTTTAAAATATATATATATTTTTTAAAAAAAATTTTATTTCTTTATATATTATATATATATATATATATATATATATATATATATATATATATATATATATATATATATATATATATTTACAAAGACATGCATTAATTATTACTTAAATGAAATAAATATTCTGCAGTGAATACATTTGTTATTGATTTGTTTAATTAATCAGAATGTGGTGGGTAAATGTATAAATGATAATATTAATGGGTGGAGCAAGTCGAGGCTTCAATATCTTACTTTTATTTTTAAACGTGAAAATTCACTTTTATTCTTATTTTTATACTTAATGAAAAACGGTATTTTATTGATATTTGTCTTAATGGTATGTGATATTTGTCTTATTTTTATTTTATTGAAAAACGGATATATTGATATCATTTTTTAATTGTTTCAATAAAAATTAAATAATTTTCTTGTAAATTATAAAAATCATTATACAAAATATCATATTATTATTATTAAGTGAAAGTTAAATAATTATGAAAAAGGAATAAAATATATCTAATGTATATTTTAAAATTAAGTTACAAAATTAAAAAGTAAAAAAAAAGTTTATATAAATTTCTTATATTAATAATAAATTAAAGATATTTTAACAATTTATAACTAAGAACTAAGACAAGTATAACAAAAATCGCGAAAAATAATATATGGCAAATATATATATATATATATATATATATATATATATATATATATATATACATATAAGTTTAAAAAATATATATATATACACAATGTTAGATTTTTCTTTTATAAAGAGCAAGATAAATTAAGAAAATACTCAGATGAGATATTACGATGTTTCTTTTTATTTTTCTATATTATTTATGATTAAAAATTTGTATGTAATATCTATTTAATTATTTTAAAAATATGAAAAATTAGATCAGGAATCAAATTTAACCTACTTTTTTTTTGTGATAGTGGACAAAAACGAAGATCATTATTCCATTTTTTTTACTATAAATAGTAAATCATGTTATTTGAGTAAACACTATTAATAACATGCTATATGGGTAAAAAAATTACATGATGCTATTTTTGAAAAAAAAAAAATCCAAACAAGCCTTAGGAAGACTCTTATAGTGGTTGTTGAGATTATAAATACTGGTTGTTAAGATTATAAAATATTTTTGGAAAAGTGAGCCACTAGATCTATTTCTAAACGTGCTTTCTTTAGCTCGATAGGTTATCCTAATTTTAGTTTTTAGGGTTATATATTAAGATTTTAATAAATATTTTTACACAGAATCAAACCCTAGGGAAGCATATAATAACAAATATTACGTTTTAAAAAAATTCAGATAAGATTATTATTTAATGATTGCCTTCCACTTAAATAAGTATAGTACCAATACAGATCGAAGTTGTACACGTGTTAAGAGCCTATTTGACGAAACACGTGCTCCTTTCCACACAACTACCCCATGGCATTTCCGTTATTCGAGGGCGAGAGCGAGGTCAATTATCGGAAGTCAACAGTTTGAAAAATTAAAAACTGTCTTTTGGAATTTCTTCTTCTTCTCCTTCTACCATTTTCCTTTCACTTTCTCTTCCTTTCCATCACTTTCTCTTATTTCCCCTTCGCATTTTGCCTGCGATAGAGACACACAGAAAATCACGGTTCCATCCACGCCAATGGAGGAAAAGCAAGCAGCAGCCTCGGAATCTGCGCACGCCGAATCTAACGGTATCTCTCATGGCTCCGACCACGGCTGGCAGAAGGTGACCTACGCTAAGAAACAGAAGAAGAAGACCAACAACACCGCCAACGGCTCCGATTCTCGAGCTAATTCCAACAAGCTCGTTCCAAACGGGACTTTGTCCGGCTCCGATGCTGTTTTCCGGTCGCTGGAGCTGCAATCGGAGGACCGGCGCCGCAAAATTCTGGAGGCGCGGAAGGCGGCCGATGCCGCATACGACGACGATGTCGCGCCGGGCAGATCAAAGCAGCGGACTCGAAATGATGAAGAGGATGATGAAGACGACGAGAATGTGGAGCTTTCCGCGGAGAACGGGAAGGCGGAGGAGAAAAAGGTGAAGCAGAAGAAGCCGAAGAAGCCTAAGGTGACGGTGGCCGAGGCGGCGGCGAAGATCGACTCTGCTGATCTGGGCGCTTTCCTCGTTGATATATCGGTAGGACATTGTCAATTGAATCGCGCATTTTTGGGTTTTGTGTTATCGGTTTGATCTGTTGGATCAGGAAGACGATACATTTCGATTCACTTAGTTTGATTTGAATTTTTGTCTGTTGTCACTTTAGGCATCGTTCGAGAAGCAGCAGGACATATTGATGATGCGGTTCGCTGATTATTTTGGACGTGCTTTTTCTGCCGTGACCGCATCTCAGTTTCCCTGGGTGAAATTGTTCAGGGAGTCAACTGTTGCTAAGATCACTGATGTGAGTATTGAGTTCCTTGTTTTCTTATTGTTTTCTTTTTTGTAAATATTATATAAAGAATTTCAATTTGTTAGCTTAATGATCCTGAAGTGTTTACGTTGTTATGGAATGTACATGCATATACACTTTGAAATTTGTTTGTGTGAATCATGATAGCACCCAGGATCTGTGGCAACGTATTGGTAAAAGGTACGGACTATTTGTTGTCATCGGTCTTGTTCAAGCAGTGTCTACATGAAAATTGAACATTTGACAGAGATATACATACGACAGTGGGCGCAGACTATACTGCTGAATAAGAAACGACTGAAGCAATAAGATCTGATGTTAAAAGGACGTTACTTTCTTTTCAAAATAAATATGTAGTAAAATCCTGTGAGGAAGGGCTATGGTGAAACAAACTGGAGTCAGCTGCCAGCATGTTTTAAAGTAACACGTCAGCAGTTTTTTAATTTAGTAGTCATGCGATATAACAGTTTTTGTGTGTGTTTTGTCTGCAATTTTCAATAGAAAAAACCTTGATTAGCTCCAATTGGTTTTGTGGGATGAACTTTTGTGTAACTTTCAGGCTATATGAATGCTTTATAGTTTAGAGTGCCATGTTCTTTATGCACATTTTAGTTATATTGCTTCATACTTTCTACTGTTACTTGTAACTATTTGTTTTAACTTATGATATTGTTTGTTACGCTCTCATTTATCTCTTCGTATATATGAATTATGAAGTGTCTTTGGTGTAGTGAAATTTAATTGAGGTCTCCTACTATGCGTGTGTCTGGAAACAATCAATGCAAACGGGAATTAACACTTTCCTAAACACAAAACTAGGAAGCGACATTTCATATATCATTCGCATCCAATGGAAGTTTTCCCACTTTCATCTGTAAACCTAATACTTACTAAATCTGTTGTGATATTGTTGCATATGGTACTGTCTACTGTATTTACTATTTTAAAATTGGTAATTTAATATTGTTAGTCAAGGAAGACTTTTCCTAAATCTATTACCTTTTTCTATCGTGATAAAGAGTACTGTGTCTTGTTATTGGTGATTTATGACTTGAGAATCATAGTTATTGAAAAGCATTCACTCATCAATTACATAATCATAGTACCGTCTCTTGTTCTTGTCATTTTATGGGATCTTAATGTTTGAAGAATATTTATAGTTATTATGCAGCCATTCATATTCTATCTTTTAGTGTTTTTCAGAATCTTGGTTCTAGTTTCTGATATTTTCCTATGAAGTTTATTGATGAATTTCCTTTGTCAGATGCCACTTTCTCACATATCTGAAGCTGTATATAAAACATCAATTGACTGGATCAACCAACGTTCTCCTGAGGCACTTAGTTCCTTTCTGCTTTGGTCTTTAGATAGCATTCTTGCTGACTTGGGTAGCCAGCAAACTGCGTCAAAGGGTTCCAAAAAGGCTGTGCAGCAAGTTTCTTCAAAATCTCAGGTATTACACTGAATACTTGTCTGTCTTTTGATTTTTGGATAATGGAAGTCGCTTGTGTTAGGAGATAGAAGGTCACCCACCAAATTGAAACAAAACTAAGCTAAAAGAGAAGTTTCAATACAGAATAGCTGTCTATTAAGGGAAGTCTCTGGAAGACCCATGAGGTCACTTGAGCAATCTTCCTATTTTTATTGCAATATTCTCTTTTAACCAAAATACAATTGGGGTGATAAGTTAGCTGTCAATTCACCCTGCAATGCTATGGACGGGACTCTAAGAGAACCTATCTACTGAACAGTTAAGAGGGTCAATTAAACAATTTTTTCAAGCATGATTAATTAGTGAACACATGATCATTTATAAATCCAAATATTCTCTTCAAACCAAACGCAATAGGGATGCATGATTGGTGCTTGACTTTGAAATTCTATGGCATATGCTTTGGTGCAATTTGATCTATCAATATTTATTTTATTTATTCTTAACATGATGTTATTTTTGATAGGATAATCTCTGCTTCTAATTGTTCAAATGATTATGGCATAAACATTGCAGGAAGCGATGCTACTAAATCATATATTTAGTTAGTTCAATTTATGTTTCCAATTTCTATGCGATCTTCTTTGACACTGGCACCCCTAGTGAATGAATAGTCAATTTCAAGACAGATAACACAAATAGGTGCTCTAGAGACATATGTGGCTGACACACACACACACATATATATGATGTACTTAATTTTTCTGTTTTCCCTATGGGGAATGGGCATTTAGTGACATAGGAGGTCAAATATCCATGTTCTTAGATTACCATTTTGTGTTTGTGTTAACGAGTCAGTTTGTTTTGCATCATTATTCTCTCTAGAAACTAAATGCACATGCAAAGGAAACAATTGCTTCTATTTGAATATTAGCTTATGTTTGACTTATGCCGTTCACGTTCATTGTAGTTTGTTTATCTTCTGATTTATGGTAAAAAAATTGTCTTGACAAGTTTTTTTGTAATCTTGTTTCCTAAAGAACATTCAAACTTTATTTGTTTATATATTTATATATATATATATATATATATATATATATATATATATATATATATATATATATATATATATTCTTTTTGCTATTCTTTTCAGCTGTAAACAATCATTAACTTCACACTACCTGCAGGTTGCCATGTTTGTTGTTTTAGCAATGGTGTTGCGCCGAAAGCCAGATGCTCTTATAACTGTTTTGCCCACATTGAGGGAGAATACAAAGTATCAAGGGCAAGATAAGCTTCCGGTGATTGTATGGATGATAGCTCAGGTGAGGCATAGATGCCAAAATAACGATAACTTATTAGCAATCCCCAAAAAAATTAGTTATTTGACTTTTAAAGGATAAATGTAGCATCATTTTCCCTTCATTTTGTTAATGGTTAATATTTCTGTATAGGCCTCTGTTGGGGATCTCTCAGTAGGTTTGTATGCTTGGGCACGGAATCTCCTACCCATAGTGATTGGCAAAAGTGGTAACCCCCAATCCAGGGATTTGGTTTTGCAGCTGGTGGAAAAGTATGAAAACATAGTTCCCTTTTTTATTTATATCCCTAATTCACAATTGCTATTGTCATAACCATTGTGTTTTTTGTGATTTGATGGCAGAATTTTGTCTACCCCAAAAGCCCGACCTGTTTTAGTAAATACTGCTGTGAGGAAGGGAGAACGTTTAATTCCTCCTTCTGCATTTGAAATTTTGCTCCGGGTTACCTTCCCTCCATCTTCGACTAGAGTAAAGGTAGATATGTTCAGCTGGCTTTATATGTTTGCATTTAAGTGTATCATAGCTCCAAATCTTCAAAACTTAAGTCAATATGCTGCTGCTTTTATATATAGGCTACTGAAAGATTTGAGGCCGTATATGCCACTCTGAAAGAGGTGGCTCTTGGAGGTTCTACTGGAAGTAAAGCAATGAAACAAGTCTCGCTGCAGATATTCAATTTTGCTATCAAAGCAGCTGGAGAAAGTACGCAGACCTGATTTTATTATTTTATTTGTGCCTCTTTTCTTTGTTGATGAAATAAATGCCTAGTGTATTCTAAAACATGTTTTATTTTTCAGACAATACCGAGTTATCTAAAGAAGCAGCTGGTATTTTAATTTGGTGTTTGAGTCAAAACACTGAATGCTACAAGCAATGGGTGAGTGTTTTTTGTCTTAATGCTTACTCTTTTCTAGTTTAGGCAAGCTATTGATGTTTTTTGGATGGAGCAAGACAACTTATTATAAGAGACAATTTCTTTGGAAGTGTCTGAGATAAATGGCAATCTTTTAGGTAATGGTTCTGATATTAGAGATTCTAGAGAAAGACTGAGAGTGTTAATCTCTAACTAAACCCGATAATTATCTGTCACTTTCTTCACGGCTGCCAACCTCTGCCAAATCCTGATAAAGTTGTTACTTAAAATCAATTACTCCCTCAAACAACAGAAGCCATCCCCATTGAGTTTATTGTCTAACACAACCATGAAACTAAATTTACTTCTTTGATCTTATTCCTTGTATATGAACAGGAAAAAGTTTATCAAGACAACATTGAAGCAAGTGTTTCAGCTCTTAAGAAGCTTTCCGATGGTTGGAAGGAGCAATCAGCAAAATTGTCTCCTTATGAGTCACTGAGGGATACCTTGAAAAATTTTAAGCAAAAGGTAATTTCTAATAAGTCAAAAGATCTACATTTTCAGTTTATTGTGTCTGGGATTGCTTTCCAACACTGCGACATGGATTGGTTGGACTGTGTTTTATTGTACTGAAGTAGCAGAGTGTTTGGACATGGTATGTAATGATGTAACTATTTTTGGACGCAGAATGAGAAAGTATTGGCTTCCGAGACTGATGCTTCTCGTCACGCACACTTCAAGGATGCGGATAAATATTGCAAGACGATCTTAGGAAGAGTCTCACGAAGCCATGGATGCACGTCTTGTTTAACCGTAACAGTTCTTGCTTTGGCTGTGGGTGCTGCCGTTCTTTTGTCCCCCGGTATGGAATCTTTGGATTTTAAGAAGCTCTCCGAAGTTTTCAACTCTCAGTACTGAGTACTTGAGAATATTCCGCATTACTAGCTGTTGGTTGCTTCAAACAACAATTTTCGTTTCAGCCCCACTCATTCACAATGGGCACAGTAAACCAATAGCCTCATAATAAAGTGGTAAATGCGGAAATTGTACACTTAGTTCAAATCCTGTTCAGGCAACAAAGGATAGCCGCGGTCAACAATGGTTTGAGGTTTACTTTAGTTAGACTATTTTATAATTTATTTGTTCGTGTCTGTTGAGTCTTAATTTTAGTTATTTTATGCCTTTATATTAAGTACGCTGGCAAAATGCCAATGAGGTAACTACAGCTGTATCCTGAAGTTAATTTAGTTGTATCAGAGGAATTTTGGTGCTGCATTGCGAATTTTTTTTCTACCTTTTTCTGTTATCACGGGTTGATGGTTTTGTCCTTTTCAGTTGCTTCTTCCCCGTTATCGATGCTTTGTTTTCCTTTAAGTGGATAAGCGCCATTTTTTTTTTATATTTCAGAGTCACTGATTTATAACTGTTGAACAACGCGTTTTTTATAAGATTTTCTGAGATTTGCTTGCATGATCGTTGTCATAAATTCTGCAGAACGTGTAAAGTCGATTGCATTGATGTTCATTAATTTCCACTTCGGAAATCGCTTGACGTTAAGTGAAGGTCAATCTTACTAAGGATAATTCTACTACATTTTCTATTTTGCAAACGTATCGCATTCAATATTCATTTTGTAATAATAGAAAGCAGAACAGGTATAACTCTACATTTACAACAAAGTAGTTTTGGAGAACTAAACTTCTAGAATTACTATAGAACAACTACTTTGTTGTGTTTTAGTCCAGATTTATAGATTATCATAATCTTCAGGTTCGGCAAATGGGTACTTTGAATACGAACTTCTGATTTTTGAAGGATCTTCAGGTACAGACCAAGGGTACTGCATGTTAGGGTCCCGTGGGAATTTCCTGAAGTTTAAAAACGGTGCCCAAAGAATAACCCTGCAACAAATATATTTCTTGAGATGTGTTGCTGATTGTTACAACAAATAATAGTGCTAGTATCAGTATATATATTTTGCTTTCAGAGGAAGCGTTGCTCACCCTGGGAAGAAAATGAAGACAAACATGAATTGCAGATACATCTCCAGCAACCCTCTTCTATACCATCTTTTCCAAAGCCATATCATAATTATTGGCTGCAATTCATGCATTTATGAACACTTACATATTAAAACTCAGTTTTAGATGCTGTTGTTAGATATATAATTTGGACAAACTTAAAAAGTTTTGAAAGAAAGGAACTTACTGGCACCACTAGGAAATAACCAAACATACCAATCCCCCATTGTGTCAAAACCCACGACAGTTCTGGCCGGTTATTCTCTCCTGTCACTGCTAACACTGGCTGCTCCGCCTGCCCAAATAACCCACACTTTTACTTTCTAAATAAAAATCTTTAAAACCAATAATTGTACAAAAACCTCAATTAAAATCAAAATTATAAAATTACTTTTAACAAGAACAATGCGAACTGGGGATGCTGATATAAGAATAAAATGAAAATTAGTTTCTAAATAGAATTAGTAACAATCCATACTAGAATCATCTTTATGCAATATCATCGTAACCAATACACTCTCATGGTAATTCAATATAAACTAATACTTATTGATCATTTAAGCAGAGAATGTTTAGATGGAAAAGTAACTAGAACTGAATTTGTGTGTACAAAAAAATCTCACCAAGGCCAAGAGTGTTCCTATATGCAGTGCCAAATTGGTATAGTTTAAACTGACATCATTATCTGGTTTGTGGGTGCAGCATGTAACCTGCAATGAGTTAAGGAATGAAATGAGGTTAAGTAGAAGTAGGAGAGAATGAGTTAAGAGATGAAAAAGTAAAGTACAGATAGTGATTGGGAAGGCCTAGTAGTGTTTTTGTGCTTGGAAGCAAAGAAGAAAGAAGGTGTCCGAAGTGAGGGAGTGGGAAGAAGAGGCAGAGCTTTGGGAACATGGAGGCTGAATGAGCACCTCATCTTTGTTTCGAGCTCTCTCTCACTTTGCTTCCTTATCACTTCACTTCCATCAAAATTAAAACAAAAAAACTCACAAAACCAAATGTGTGGATTTCAGATTACATCACAACTCATCCACTACCCTTTTTTTCTTGTCCATTCAACTTTTGCTCATCAGTTCAATGCAAATTTCCTAAATATTGTATACTTTCTTGTGCTTAGGCAATTCTTCATAAAAAAAAAATTAAGGATAAGAAATTAAATTAACTTTTGTTCTTATCTAAAGTCCTTTCAAATAATATATTCCATTATGGAGTTCGAAACTTTCCTCACAATTTTATCTTTTAAAAAAATATGTGAAATTATCGAATATATGAAAATAACTTTTACGCAAGTTAAGATTAGTTTGTGTATATAAACTTTTAAGTAATGTTTTTACTTTTTATTTTTTATTTAAAAAATTAATATATTTCATCTTTTCTTAGAAATTCTTATAGAAAAAAATGCGTGTAAATATTTCCTTGCACTCTGTGGTCTACACAAATGTGTTCAGTTTGGCATGAAAAGTAGAAAGGAGAATTTTAGTTCTAATATTTTTTTCATAAACCTGTTTGTTTGAGTTTTTTTTTTTTTAATAGTTGTGCATTAAAAAATTAAAGTTTTGGTTGAACATTGGACTACAATTTTGGGGGTTAACAAAACAAGGCTGGGCTTAATAATTAAAATTGTGACTACAATTTTTAATAGGCTAGGCTTAAGTGGACTTCGCGTAATTTAGTAAATGATAAAGTGTTTTTTTTAAACTTTTATAAATTATTTATTTAAGTAAAACATATTATTTTATTACTTTATTTTAATTAAAAAATAAAAAATTGACCTATTTTAATTTTATTTATAAAATTTTGTCAAATTTATAAATTTTTTTCGAAAGATAATTTTTATCTGGGTTTATATCTTTAGTTTATTAGTTTGTTTTGAGTAGCTACGCTAATTTGTTTTCTTTTTATATGAAAAATTAAAAAATAATAATTTTGTTATTTTATATTATTTAAAAGACACTAAAATTCAGGTACTTGATTTTTTTTTCCATAAAATATTATTAACTTTAAATCAAATTATTCACTCTTTGTTTTTTTCCAAACAATTTTCAATTTATAAATTTAATTAAAAATATTAATTAATGAATAAAAAATTTAAAAAATATTTATAAATTAAGTGTATTTTTAAAATGTAAAATATTTGTATATTTAATTTAAAAATTGTAAAAAAAAAGTTATGAGACTGATCCCTTTGACGAGCAAGCCAAAATTTTTAGTTTTTTTTTTTTTTTTTTTTTTTTTTTTTTTTTTTTTTTTTTTTTTTTTTTTTTTTTTTT
>Ga0099822_1012122_pt1 | contig 10364 bp, 8 predicted proteins | sample CowpeawhiteBW_FD_76839 | JGI IMG/M metagenome (GOLD analysis project Ga0099822, IMG submission 76839) | Root nodule microbial communities of legume samples collected from California USA - Cow pea white BW | ecosystem: Host-associated > Plants > Roots > Nodule | place: USA: California | collected... | reverse complement strand
TTTTATTAAAATTGATATTTTTATTAAATATTTTAATAATATTAATTGTATTTAATATTAAAATTTTAAATATATTTATTTTAATTTGTTATAAAATTATTTTAAAATTTTATATTTGAATTTATAAAATTGTTATTTTTAAGCTAACTGTAAAATATTGTTGATATTGAATATTATACAAATATTTCGAATATAAATTTATTAATCTACATATTTATAATTTTAAAATAAAATAAGTAAGTTTAATGTAAAATATAAATTTAAATAAATTAAATATTGTTAAAAATATATAATAGAAATATCACTTGTAATAAAAGTATCATATTACATTTATAAAAAAAATTAAATTTGTTCTAAATTTGGTTGTTCTAAATTTGGAGCACATAAAATTAAAAAATTAAAAAAAAATTTGGGACTGAAATTAAATCAAATTAACAAAAATGAGAACCAAATTGAGATTCATACAATAATTTGACATGTGTCACCATATTAAATTGACACGTGACACACTACAAACTTGACACGTAGCATAAATATTTTTAAAAAAATTAAAAATTCAAAAAAATTCAAAAAAAATTCAAAAAATTCAAAAAAAACGAGGAGCTGACACGTGACACCTACAATATTTTACGACAAAAACGAAAACCAACGGAATATTTTAATCTAAAAAAATATAACCAAGAACATGCTACACACCAATTTTGATCCATTTTGTTATTTCTATTTTGAAAAACTATCTAATTAAAACTTTTGTTTGAAATGAAATTCTACCCACATTTTCTTCTAAAACTTCATTCCTCAATTTACCCTTAACTTTTGTGAAGAAAATACAATAAATTAAAAGGCCATTTCTTCTTGCACTTCCATAATTTCAACTTCCACTTCCATAAATTTTTGTATTTCAAAATGTAAAAATCTGAAATACAGTTTTTAATATTTGGAATTCTAAATTCAAAAATACAAAATTCACATTCCGGATAGCATAATCTAAAAACATTAGAATTTATGAGTGGTGAAAGAAATTTGTGGTAGTGCAGGAAGAAATTGCCCTATAGCAGTGTAGCCGAAGAAAGACCCCAAGATCGAAGTTAAGTACAATCTATATGAAAAAAAAAAATACAGTAGCAAACCACATTTCAAGATGCTTGCATTCTCCAAATCAGTATCAAAGAAAATTTCTACAAGTATAATGTAACGTTAAAATTTGAAACACATAAGACGCTTGCATTCACTAAGAAACTTATCCAATGTTTTGAAACACTATCTACAAATTCACGAAATGCTTGAATTAAGATATAACGTTGACCCACAAGAAAAGTGAAGGTCCTTTTCTGAACAATGATTACTGGATCTAAGAGAAATTGAAATCACATTTTTAACCACTTTGGTTTAACAAGTTTTTTCTCGGCAGGTTTGCGTTGTTCAACAGGAGGAGGATGTGTTGGCACAGCAGGTTCAGGTTTTGACTGTACTAAAGGCTCAAATTGTTGGCCTTCATCATTAGCAGCATGCAGTTCCTTCAAAGACAAGATATCTTCTTCAAGGTAAGGACCAGTGCTACCTAAACACCCCATCAAATAAGAAAAGAAGAAAAATATAACAGCTGGTAATTATTTAATCCCATACAAGGTAGTAAGAAACACGCAGCCTTTTCAGCAGTGCATCTCTAATTAACTAGAAAAATATAAATGCACATTTCACATTTTAGGCGACAATATAAATGCACAAACAGTACAGAAAGAGACTAAATATAAAATCTGAAACAGATCAATCACATTGAAGAATTTAAACATTGAATGATGTTCAAAACCAACCTACAAATACTCCAAAAATATCTTCTTAAAAATTGATCTCGCATGTGGAGAGGTCAAATTTAGTATTGACATGAAAATTTGGTCCTCCATACATTAGTACTGATATCAAAATCAGGTAATAAAATACTTAACCCCTAAATTGATCCTTCATAGATTAGTGTCACGATGTTAATTCTCCAAAGATTTTGTGAAGTGAGATAAAAAAATGAAAGAATTGCTAAACATTTCCTCTTCGGTTGCTAATTCAAAGGACTTTACAGGATGAACTTACCTTTAGGGACATCGTATGAGAAGTAGACAATGGCACCAGGACAAAAGCCAGCATCATAAAAATTCTGAGACATGTCTTTCATAATCTTTTTAGGCGGAGTTGTATCTGCATCATTCAAAGTTAACATGATTTATTTCTCAAATCATGTCCAACGCAACTTTTTACTGGTTAATTATTTATAATCAAGAGATGATTCATTCTAAGCCACACTAAACTAATGGTAAATGGGTTAAGAGAATTTGAGTTATGCGATAAAGGTCGGTACAAATTCTAAGCACCATATATCATTCAAATCTAATCTCAAATAAATACTAATATGCCTACATATATAGAATGGCTGCTCTGGCAGTGCAATAACTTTAGTCAGGACATCAATTAAACTCTGGACTGTTTCCGATGGGTGGAATGTGGTCTCCAATGTGTGATTATCCGGGAATCGAACTCTAATTATAGCCTGCAAAAAACCCCAAACGAACATAAAAGATAAATTTATGTTTTACCAATCTGATTTATTCATAAAGCATTTATGAGGAGTGAAAATATATCCCATATGGAACAGAGTAAATCTTGTACACAAGTGACATACTATCCATATTTAGATTGATTTGTTTTCTGATTGTTTCCTAATTATTTTCGTAAACAGATAAATTCTAAATTTCTAATCCCTGAAACTAATTGGAGTGATTATCTCATCCTTGTAAGTTTTTTACTGTTATCATGGAAACATAACACATTATTCACTATTTACAGTCTCAAATCCAACTATAACAACAACAACAACAATAAAAATAATAATAACAACTACAACAACCTTGGTCATTTCTGACCTACGTGCTGCCTCTTCTGCTTCTCGGATTTTTCGAGTCTTCAAGAACTTGTCTGAGAAAATTGAATACATTTAAATTTTAATGTAATATTTTGTCTAAGCAATTCCTGACATATATAACAACTTAACTGTTTAACATCACTCTTTTAAAAAGTACCATCACCCATGAATTTTATAAATAAAAACAAATACATTTTTCTATCAGCACAAAATCAAATACATACAATTGCATTTAAAAAGCCAAAATGTAGAAGATAAAAAAGTTTACTAGAGGATGGTTTGAACAGCATTAAAAGAAATCGCAATTCTAACTTCCTAAGCAAACAAATGGCTCATTAACCTTGACTAGATAATCAATTTCGTCCTTATATTTTCTGTAAAGATTAAAATTATTAGCATCACTATAGAACAATGAATTCCCAATTAAGTTGACACCTTAAAGTCCACTAATCATTTGCAGCACGTCAAAGTAAATTAAAAAGAAAGAAAAACATAAACAAGACACAAGGATATCGAACCAAAAAGCTTGTCCTCATATTTTAACTTTTGCTTTCTCGACTTCATTAGATTATCATTTTTTTAGAAGTAAACATTAAATTCGTCAGGTAATGATCAAAATGGAAATGAAATGAGGGGAAGAGGATAAAAGTTACCCTGTTTGAGAGTTTAAATTAGATAGGAGGGAAATGGAACAGAAGGGGAATTATTTTTTGTCGTTTCCCCTTGAGGATAAAAATATCACTTCCCACTGATTGGGGTGGAATGAGGAGAAACACAAGGATAACGGAATGTTGTACACAGTTAGCACAATGGTAGCTTTGTCCCATGCCACTTCTCCCCATCCCAGCTGATCCCCTCTTTTCATGTTCAGTGTCATTAACCAAATAGATCCGTACAGAGAGTAAATAAATAAAGTGTACATCAATGCAGACAGGGCAGAAAAATAGTTTATAATAAATGGTTTATAAAATTTTACTTTTCTTGTGGAATGGTTAATATTATCATCATTACCTTCCTTTTTAGCTGCCAAAAGTCTGTGATAATCTTCAGCAGTAAACTCATAGAAGTCATCAGTCACCTCTTCTAGAAACCAACCATAAACAAAAGTTTAATCAGGATATTTGAGAATAAAGCCAACAATATCAATAAATAAAAATTTGCAGGAAAGCATTTCTAGTGCCTTGGGATATTGTCAATAAGATAGGGTGCAGTTACCATTGGATAATGCAGCATTTGATGATGAAGAAACATATGTTTCAAAAACACGGATCTCTCGCCCAGCTCTTTCTTTCAATGCATCAAGCTTGATCTGCTTCAATACAATATAATGGTGAAGGAAATATCATCGAAATAAATAGTTCATTGAAGTGTACAAGCAATAAACCTGAATCAGGAAAATTTTGGTAGCAGTACAAATACATAAATGCCTCATGGAAGATCAAAGATAATAATTTCTGAGGACAGGGAAAGGGAAATCCTTGTTATTATTTCAATTTAACAAGTTCAAAGAATCAAGAGTATTTTTATCTTGGTTTGGAAGGCGAATGCTTTTGAGTGCTGTAAGTTGCCATTTGAATTCCACATCACACAACTCACTTGTGGCTGGGTTCACATATGTAACCAACCAGTTTGGTCACGCACGAAGAGGTTATGAGAAAATACTAAAAAGGTTGGGCCAGAAGGGTGGGAAACAGCCTCTCTTAACCCTCAACTGTGATCCCCACCACAGCAATTTAGAAAGAAACCCTATCTTTCTTTTCTTTGTTATCTGCCTCTCCTTACACCCCATAGAGTTGCATGTACTTCATACATTCAATGTTTCATTCTATTTTATTACCAGTTGAAATAAATGTGGGAGGTCTGACTGGTCATTGTCCCCTGCCTCTACTTTGGTATTTTTACGCTTATTGTCTCTACCCTGAACAGACATAGAAACTTCCAAAACACATCCTCAAAATGAGAACAGACAGGAAAAATGAGTTCAGACAAGATAAAAAAAAAAAAAAATGTCCAGAGAGTAAAATTTTAATGGTGTTACATGAGATTCAATCTTTTGCTATATACAATTGAAATCCCAAACCACTCCCAAAGCCTGGGCCAAAACAGCCGTGCTTGAATCAGAGAAAATCTCAAATTTTATGATCTGATAAGAAAGATCAGTTATCTTCCATCACACCAAATTACTTCAAATCCAGAACAGATAGCTGAAAACTCACAAAATTATGCAATACAATCTAGGTCATGATTTTGACAACAAAGATAAGGAAAATGGTGGTAAGCCAATAGGACTGATTAAATTTTCAAATGCTTTGTTTGGATAGGACTATTCAAATTCACTGAATTTTAATTTTCTTGTTGTATACAGTGTTTCAATTAACAAAAAACAAGGAAAAATATTTTAATATTAAATAATTAAATAATATTCTACAATTCAAAAATATCATTTCGCAATATATTTCCATCAACATTAGTTGAGGCTATTTTTTGGTCAAAGTTTTCGAAGATTTGTTTAGTAATGTCATCAAGGGTGTTTTTCTCAATGGACATTGGTTGAGATTATTTTCATTAGATACCACCAACAATTAATTTTGCGAACAAATCCGGTTTATCTTTTGACATCAACAGTCAAGGGGTCTTTGGCCAACATTTTTACTAAATTGGCCATATGATATTGGAAAAGAACATCTTAGTCAAGGCTAGATGAAAATTTTCCCAATTGACAATAAAAAAATTTCAACGAAGTAAAAAACAAGATAATGCTGATGCCAGCCAAAATACAAACATTGCAATTATCGACCAAGACAACTCTAATAAACGTCAAGGGAAAAAGACTTGATGACATCAGCCGAAAAATAGTCCCTTTAACATTGGCTAAGTAAACTCTCTGACTAATGTTGACTAAGAAATGACTCTACTCTAAATCAATGGAAAAATAATCTCAACAATTTTAACCAACAAATAACCTATATCAATATCGGTTAAGTAATCTTGACTTATACTAGGCAAGAAAACAGTTACATCCACATTGTTAATAATAAAAAAAAAAACAAGCTGATATCACTTGAAAAGTAGCCCAAACAACGGCTAACGACTTCCCAACCAGGGCCAAACATATAAATCCAGGCCAAGACCAAGCTAGTGAGAAAAATTAGAAGAGAAGAGACTAGATATGAAACAAGAGAAAGTACAAACATTTCAAATTTCAAATTCTTACATTTTAGGAAGAATTTAAAAGGGGATGGGTTCTTGCAAACCAAATTCCAGAAGTGATGGCATGATTGATGAGAATGTCGACCAAAGAATTAAAAGAGGAATAAGAACACCCTTTGTGGAGAGTTGAACAGATGAAAGGAAGACTCGCTAAAAGTTATAGAAGGAAACACTAGCCAACCCCACCAAAGTGGGAGATAGTTGCTGTAGTTAGTGAGTATAAAATATCAAAGAATGCATAGTGCAATCAACAACCTTTTCATGCAATTGTATGTAAAATATTTCTATGTCAAGGCTGGCTGAACAGCAAGGGAATCTAGAAAAGGTTTGGAGTAATCTACTACTGAAAATTAAATTGCAAAAAGTGATTTTTTAAGAGGCCAAATAATGTATTATAACAAAAAGAAAAGGTAGATATTACTCACAAGATGTGAACAGCATTTAGCATTAGTACACTAAGAAAGTCCCATCCTGACATTAAGCTTATAAAACTACCACACATCCCATCCCAATATGAACAAGCTCAAAAGAAAAACAAACAACACAATAGCAAACAGGAGAAACAAAGCATGAAAAATTCTACTGCTATCGCCAATTCTACTGCCATCTTAATACGAAGCAAAGGATGAACCCGCAAAACATAAAAGGGGAATGACGATGTTTTGTTGCTCTTGGCTGTAATCCACGAGCAAGATCTAAACTTAATTACCTCCATCACTTTTTCCAACAAGTGATTATAATCAAGTTGATGAGAAAGACAGACCACTAAAGGAGATCACCACATGAGTAAATTTTACAATTTCCGCCCCATTTTAGGTTGCACAATTAAATGATTAGTTCTTGTGTTTTTAATCCTTAAAAACTATTTCCTTTATTGGGTACCTTGTTAGTAAATACGACTGTCAATTCAAAAACACTGAAAAACATACAGAGAGCGCTGAGAACAAAAATTATTTGCTTTCGAAGGATGTAAACAATCCAATAAAAGAACCTTGCGAAACCCATCAAAGAAATCTTAAATAATCAATAGAAAGGAAAATATTAAAAACTGTTTTTTTTTTTTAATTGGGCATCCTGTTAGTACCTATCAATGTCAATTCAAAAACGCTGGGAAAACATATAGACAGCGCTGAGAACAAAAATATTTTGCTTACCAAGGAAGTTGACGATCCAATAATAAAAAAGAAAGCTTGCAAGAAACCCACCAAAGAACTCTTAAAATTATCAACAAAAGGCAAAAATAAATCCAACCCAGATCAGAAGAGAAGATGAATAGATTATCAAAGAGATGGTGACAACACATAATTCCCAGAAATCGCACAGAACAAAGAATTCAAACAAGATAAAAAGAAGAAGTAGTGGAATAGCAGAAGAAAGAAACCTTGGTGGCAGCTTCAGTGTCCATGTCGGTGGAAAATTTGTAGGTGGCCCTTCTCTTCGTGTTAGATGTTAGTGTGCAGGAACCCACGACCATTATAAGCGATATGAAACCAAGACTCTTAATATTGTGAAAATTTTGTGTTTTCTATGAGCCGTTTCACTCTCTCTCTCTCTCTCCTCTCTCTCTCTCTCTCCCACCTTTTTATAATAATCTCTTTGGATCACTTTGATTATTTTCTTCTTAGATATATGGTAACGGGGGTAGTTTCACAAATTTATTTAAACAAAAGGCACTAAAATCTTCTTCGTTTTCTTTTTCACAGATTCACAAGTTTGGTATTCTTTGTATGCAAGCAAGGGTTGCACCTCATGATCATAATCTACCCTGTAAAATCACTTTTTACCGGACATCTTGGTTAGATTCTTTAAATTTAACATTTAGGTGTTTAGGTTTTGTATAAACCCTGAGTTTTTTCAGTAGAAAAGTATTAAAAGTTTAACATTTTGTCATTTACGTTTTGTATAAAATTCTAAGTTTTAATAGTAAAAAGAAAGTAATAAATTACATAATTAAATCAACTTTTTAACTTGCTAAAAGCTAACCTGTAACTAAAACTGTAAATAAAAGTTTAAATTATGTTCATGATCTTTGTTTTTTTTCGAAAATATTGATTTGATCTTTTATTATTTAATAGAAAAGTATTAAAAGTTTAACATTTTGGCATTTACGTTTTGTATAAAACTATGTTTTAATAGTAAAAAAAAAGGTAATAAATTACATAATTAAATAATTTTTTAACTTGTTAAAAGTTAACATGTAAATAAAAGGTTAAATTATGTTGATGATCCTATTTTTTTTAATCTTTTTATTTTTATAATTCTCAATTAGATTTCCAATTTCGATAAATGGTATCAATGATGTCTTTTCTGATAAGTTGGGGTAAACGACGTTAAGGGAACAATAAAGTGACATGGTTATGTGTGTTGAAATAGTGATAAGGCAAATAAAATTGAAATAAATAACTGACATGGAAAATTGTTATTTAATAATCGAAAATGATATTTGAACAAATTTTTTTACAAGATTTTGACAAATTTGACGTGGCAACAGACTATTAAATTTTTTATTACAAAATGCTTTAAAAAGGTAACGCTTACACGTGCGGGGGTTGGTTTCTTTGGCAACTGAAAGAGAGAACTGAATGAGAGTTCGATGTGGGTTTGCGGAGACTACAGCCACCTTTCGTCGTCGACGGCAAGGATTTCGTCATCCACAGCGTTGCATTGTAAGTTTGTTGTGCTTCCATTAGACATTTTCCTACGGTGTTCAATGGTGATGAATTTTATTTCGTTTTCGTAAAGTTTTGAGCTTTTGTGTGAAAAAGTTGGTTTTGAAGATTTTCGTTTTTCATGGAAGTTTGGAAAACTGATTTGATGGTGTTGTCATGAGTGTTTTGTGCATTTTTAGTGGCCATTGTTGTAGTTTGTTGTTGTGTGCTCTAGAGTTGTGGTTCTTTGTAAATTTTAAAGAAAGCACATGTTTTGTATTTCCGTATTTGGGTCCTGGTGTGTTGTTGTTTGGATTTTAATTTTGTAGTGAGTTACTTGATTGTTATGTAATTTTTGGGGTTTCAAGAGAAGGTGGTTTTCAACGTGTGGTGGTTCAGCAATGTCCTATTGTTTGTATTTCATGTTGTGTAAGAAATGTCCTCTGGTTTGTGTTGGTATTTGGAATAATGACATTGGTTGCAATTTTTTTTGTAGTAGTAGGATATGAAAATGTTGTGGCTGGTCAATTTGGATTTAATGACAAGGTATTGGCATGATGTTATTTCTATATTCTGTTGTGATTCTTTTGCTATCAAAATTATAATGAAGTATTAATTTTTGCAATTTTGTTGATTGTTAGGCTCGATTACGTACATTTTGTTACATAAAGTGCATTGCCGAAATGAATGGATTGATCTTGGATAGTCATCGTGCAAGGATTGAGGATACACCATTCAAATGGTGTTTGTACATGCGAAAACCATTACAGATATGTAACCCTCTTTTGCTTGAGATGTTGAAGCGTTGGTTACCTGCTCAGGAATCGTTTCGTGTGATGCAACGGTCTATCCCATTTACTTGTGTTGACATTTGCAAGTGTTTAGGATTGGGGGTTGTTGGGTTAGATGTAGATTTTGATAAAAATGTTTATGGGGTAGTGGGTGGACTTTTGAAAGACAGAATAATAATTGTTGAAACTGTTATTGAAATCATTAAGAGTTTGGTTGAGAGTGATTCTGATGAAGTTGATAACGTATGTCGTTTGTACATATTTTTTTGTTTTGTTGTGCTTTACTTTCCTAGGAATTCGAAAACTATTAGTAATATTCCTTGTAGCATTTTAGATGATATAGACAGGTTGTCAAATTACAATTGGGGTAAAGCAGTTTATAATTATTTGGTTAAAAGTTTAAGTCGTGAGTTTTTGGCACTCCGACAGACGGAGCTTTGCCTAAGTGGGTCAGCAACAGTTTTGCAGGTACATAGTACTTCATTTAATTCGTATTCTTTATTTGTACTATGTTTAAAATGTCGTAATATAGTATGTTGTTTGGTGTAGATTTGGGCTGTAGAAAGACTTTCTTTGTGTGGGCCAGAATTGCAGTTAATGTTTCCGAGAATATTGGCCTGGTCAGATGTTCACTTCAAGTCAAGACGCATTGAGAAGTTATTCCAAGAGAGCCAAGTAAAAGTTCATACAATTTATGGTTTATAACAATGTTTACTATTTTTTAACACTAAGTTCTTTGTTTTGGTGTTATTTTAGATATTCTAGGAATGGAGGCTGAGAGAAAGAGATAAGCAAAATAAAATG
>Ga0099822_1012116_pt1 | contig 10369 bp, 5 predicted proteins | sample CowpeawhiteBW_FD_76839 | JGI IMG/M metagenome (GOLD analysis project Ga0099822, IMG submission 76839) | Root nodule microbial communities of legume samples collected from California USA - Cow pea white BW | ecosystem: Host-associated > Plants > Roots > Nodule | place: USA: California | collected... | reverse complement strand
TTGAAACATTATTTAAGAATTATGCCTTGTAAATTCTTTTGATATCTTTCTTCCTTGGGTTGGCTTTCATCCTTACATGAAGGGGCAATACTGTAATGATTAAACTTAACTCTTAAATAACAGCATTGGGAGCTTACTCTTATCATCAATCTCTTTGCTTCAATGTACTCTTAATCTTAGCTAGCAGATGAACCGAGTTTGTTGTGTAAAGTGTTCAAGTGATCGTATATTGTCTTGTGTCTCAATTTATCTTAGTACGGATGTATGGATTAGTGGAGTATAAAGTATGATTTTGATAAATATGCTTCAGCAATGAATTGTTTTATTCTAATTTTGCACTTCTAGTTATCTTATGCTCTGATATGTTCAACCAGGTGGATATGACTGCATTGAAGCAGATGGGAGAAAATGATCTCAAAGAGCTAGGGATTCCTATGGTAATTAATTGTCTTTCTTTTCATATATATTCAGGTGTTTTTCAGTAAGGCTTACTGTTGTGAATGTTACACCAAATATATGGATTTAGGCATTGTTATATTCTATTCGGACAATGTAGCATAAGTGTGGCTAATGGAGTTGTGTTGGAAGATATCTTCGTATTAAATATTGTTAAACACTATTTTTGTGCTCATGTCCCCAGTACCAGCTTGTCCAGCACCAGCATTTCTCTTCTCTTTCCTTCTATAGGTTCATCATCATTGTTCAAAGTTATTTGATAAAAAATACCTGTAAAACACATTATAATGTCTCAGATGCCAAATAGCCCTTAAGAAAATATAGATTTGGCATCTAAGTAAGAAGGTTTGTGCGGGATAAGCTGCTGTTAAAACCATATATTAGAAAATCAACTATTGATCAAAATCCATGTCCCTTGAATTCTGGTATCTGAGCCTAGTGAAAGGTGATAGTCCGGGTTGTACTTGGAAATTTTATTTTGATGTGCCTATAAAGCTGCTTGCTCCAGCTGTGTCCTGTAACAGATGGGCAGTATCAAGAGGAGGGTGTCTGCCTTTGTATTGATGATATTAGGGGCAGTGTGCGTGCGTGCTCTCTTGTGTTAATGTGTTTTTCATGTGCTGAGTAGTACTCAATTTGATTATATGTTCTGTTATTTGTCTAATGGAGGTTGATTGGGTTGTTGCAGGGTCCAAGGAAAAAAATTCTTCTCGCTCTCTTGCCCCGTACCAAGCGTCAACAATGATTGACTCCTATCCTGCTTGACGCTGAAACTGATACATTGTTGGATCACCACCTTTTACTTTTAATTTTAAACTTTATAGTTTGGGTGATGGTAATGCACAGATATGAGAATTTTTACGAATATGACATCCCTTGTCCCTTGTAGGGTTCGAGTATCCTTTGTAACCAACCATTGTCGCATTTTATTATAATTCGCACAAGTCCCGGTTTAAATTCTCGTTTTTTGGAATTATTGATCTGTAATATATATGCTTATCCCTACTTTCTATTTCTTTTGAATGAAAGAAAGAGGAAATTAAATCAATTCACCCTGAATATGAAACCTTGTCTAAACATTTGCATTGAGCAAGTGTCAGCCAACGCACACTTACCAACTCATGCCCGAAGTTTGACAATTTAGAGAGAAGTGCACAAGCTTTGATGCATGCAATGTCATGACGTTTTTAGTAAGAATCACTTTTTCAACACTTGTCTAGCTTTCGGTCTCAATTTTCTTTTGCTTTTGGGAGAAAACTTTGTTTCTGATGAGTCTAATGATAGTAATTTATTGGTTCTTGAAAGAATGTTGGGCTCAGCGAATCTCAATGTCTGCATCGAATCTGTGTTTACTTTACTTCTCCCAAAATTGAAGACATCGTTCGTCGCATGTCGGTAAGAACCCAATTCCTGGTCCCAGATACTGAAAAAAATGAATTTTTGGAGGTAAAGTTAATCTCTTTTGAAACTGTGGGTGATGCGTTATTATCAAAATAGATTTCATGCGGTTTCTAGAATGAGTACTGTGCTCATGTTTTTTGGTGCGTCACGTGTTTCGGAACTATGTAAATGGTTTTCGTCACTGACCGTTGAAGTAAATTTTTATAATCGCATATTCTTAAATTCGTCGATAAGAAACACAGTCTGCAAGATAAAAAAAAGGAAACATAAACGCACGTTAGTCGTTAAAAAATGAAAAAACAAACATTGCCCTTTTAAACAAATTACAGGTGCTGGTCATATTGATTAGTTAGGAATTAGATACGTACTCATTGAAAATAACTAGTATGACGAACATTTTTTATTTTTTTAAAAGCAAGATGAGGTTTTAAGTTATTTGTGTAATTTGGAGATATGATTATCACATTTCAATTTATTGTCCACGTTGTGTCATTTTCTGTTTGCGTTGAGGACTTCAATTGCAAGTTTGTAATATAAAAAATATATGAATAATTACATATTTTGTACTAAATTTTCAATTTGACGACTTTTGTTATTTAAACTATACACATTTTACCCTCTTATTAACTACTGGTAAATTTCTAAGAGTGTGATAATGAGACATGTAGAACGATTTTCGGTTCGAGGCCAAATATGAATTATATTTTAAATTATAAATTTTACTAATAAAATATAATTTTATGAATTTTATAGCTGAAATTTCAGTATCGGAATTTTATCGTAAAAGTTTAATCATACTAATTTTACAATTGCATTTTTAATTTTATGAATTTTAACATTGGAATTTCAATTTCATTCACCTTACCATTTAAATTTCAAAATTATAACATTTTACGTTTTCGTTAATTGGATACCAACTTACTAATAGTATGAAGGTGTGACTACTGTATTACTGGGTGAGTTTGTGGTAAAATAATAGTTATTTCTTTGGGTAAATTTCAGGAAAAGGAACTAAATATGAAATATATATGTTGAAAAAATATTCAAATAATGATGTGTATTTTACATTATTTCATCTGATAATTTACGTTATTTTGTATTTTTGACACAAAATATCTTTATTTTATTTTGTTATAACTATTAAATGGTAAAATACTCTTAAATGATTAATCAAGGGAAAATTAGATAAACATTTGGAATAATTTTAAGCCAAACTAATATTACTAAAAGTGTGTATACTTTTACAAAATCTAAAAAAAAATGTCATAACTTTTTTACATTTGTAGATTATTTGCAGTAATCTTTTTAAGAAGGCAGTTAATGAATTAGTAGTTAAATCCAATCTTCCCAAAATAAATATATTCTTTGAAGCTGTTGAGCTTTTAATATTTAAATTAATATGTTTTGGATTAAAATAATTAAGATATTTAAAAATATTTTTATCAATGATTTGCGCTGTATCCATTATTTAAAAACAAAATTTAAATTTATCTATATATTTTTCTAATTTTACTTTATTATATAACTTTTTGTGAATGTATTAGTTATTTTACTACTGTCTGGGTATCAGTCGAAATATAATATTAAAAATATAAGTCATGTAATTTTAAAACATAAGAGTAGATAAGCAAATCAATGTCTAATCAATACTTTATGAAATATTTATGTTTAATTTGTTGATTATATTAATATACCTTCACCATTTACATTGTTTATTAGTCACATTATCATATTATTAATAAATTGGGATTTAACAGTAAAAACGCGTATAATTTTAAAATTTAGATGGTAGAATGCATAAAATTGAAAGTTTAATAATAAAAATTATGAAATTAAAAGTTTCATACTAAAATGTGTAATTTATATATTTTACTTTGAAATCAAAGTCATTTATTGACCACATTATCGTATCGGCAATAATGTGAAATCAATTGACATAGCGGTAAAAAAAATGTCTAACTTTTAAATTGATTAGATAAAATTCGAAAAATATGCAATTAATCGAAAGCATTTTTATCCTTTTAGATTTTTCTACTATACATTTTCTTTTTCATGGTTTACTTTCTGAAATTCAAAAAAGTTTATCTGTCTTATTTAATTTTAGCCTTTTGAGACTTGACATGACTATTTTCTAATTCTTTGGTAGCAAGCTAATTTGTTTCTTTTTTTTTAATTATTTATCTATTTTTCTTTATTCCTTATAATTTTGACTGGCAAATATTTCTGTTTCTTTTTATATTTGTGTATTCAAGAAAAAAGTTATTATTTCAATTGCTACTTTTTTAATCATTATGTTTAGCTGGTTATAACTTTTTTACACACATCTAAATGAGAAAAAAAAACGATAGAAGACTTGCTAAAAGGCTAAAACGAACTTTAAATTAAAGAAGAATATTGATTATAACTTTGAATTTGTGCAATCTTCTTAAATAAACAAATAAAAAATGGAAGTAAGTGAAAGTACACTCAATTTTTTACAATGTTAAGATTCCTTTAACAGAGTTCATGAGAGAAGAGTGACCCGGTGACATTATTATACCCAGAAAAAGATGAAGAACCTAAACCAGTTCAAACAGTTTGATAACTGTAACCTACAGTTTTTCCATACCTAACGACCTACACATAAAGTCATTTCTGACAGTTTCTGACAATGCTATCCTTTGCTTCGGATACTGCCTTTTAACCTAAATTAATCCATCTGTGGTTAAATAAATCATCACAAGAAAATGGTTGAAAGGTGGAACTTTGTCAATGCCAACAAACCAGATTACCTTAAAATAAAGCTTATAATATAATTAAAGGTGTCACTAACTCAAGACTTCTAAACAAATTTTGCAACCTATACAACACTTTAAACCTACGGACAGTACAACAAAAACAAATTTACACCCAACAAATAGTTGTTGCTTCTCTAAGTGACAATAGTTGATATGTTTGATATCAATCAGAAGTTCTTCCTCCGTTAGACATAAAATAATTTTAAAATATATAAATAGATATTTGTAATCCAGTTTTATAGGATTGAATTAAATTTAAAATCTATTTCTTAACTTAGTATGAGAACCATAATTTTACAGAGTTGATTTAGACTTAGTTCAATTTTTTAACTGTGTAACTCTCTCTAATGTGAAAGATGTTGGGAATCTGAGTCTAAGTCCCACATTAAGTAAAAATAGGAAGTTAAGTACCATATAAGGATCGATGCCCATAAATCCATCGTCTTAAGATTTTTAATTAAAAGTGATGTCAATCCTTTATGTGAATTTGGCTCATACTCATTGGTGTGAAATCTTTCTGGTGATCCTCTCTCAAAAGACCAAACAAAATATGCCCTTACATGCTGTGCATTCTGCATCATTCAGTCACAATGGTTTCTGATATCACTTTCATATAATACTGCAACACTTTCTTGATCTATTGCACAGATAGGTTTGAGGGATAAGTCAGCAACAAAACAAGGTTGAATCTTCGTAGTTGTTGAGGCATTAACCTATAGTGCTTATCCAAGTGCGTTTGATGAACTGGTATTAAGGATACATTTCAACTCAGCATGTTTCTCCGAAGCAACATATTTTTGTCGTTGATATAACATGAGTGTATGTATTATCATATAATATTCCAATATATATAGAAAGTTTTTCCTTAGTCAGTTTTGGCCTTCTATGGTGTGTGATAAAAAAATGGAAAAAAAACAGTAATAGCACTTTGGATTTGTTTTTTTGGAGGGTAGGGACCACGGTTTGATATTCTGAAACCAACGTGTAATGAAATGGAATTAGCTAAAATGAAAGAATGACCCAACAACGTACCCACCCACTTAGCCACCATAACCCAATCTTCTCCCTCATGGCCTCGTTTATTCCACATGTTATGAAAGAGTGAAATGAAATATGGTAGATGACAGCATGCCTACTTGGAATTCTCCTCCTGAAGCAAGAAAGAGAGTTTAATAAACCTGAAAATGGAGAAAAAGGAGTGGGAAATTGATGAGCATGAGAGGCTTATTGGAGGAACAAGTCAACCAATGGAAGATCTAGTTAGAGACAATGGAATAAAACACAATCTAATGATTTCTAAATTGTCCCAAAAGCAACAATGTGTGGGACCAACTATAACAACTGTCCAACGCAAATGCTGCGTTTATTTGTAGAATAATACTATAGTTGATGACTTGATTCACCTGAAAATATAACTTTTATAAAATATAGGCTTTGCCTGCTCTAAGAAGATATGCCCAGATCTTATGGAAGACTCTTATTAGTATATATGCTGACATCATTCCCCACTTTCTTTTATTCTTCTTTTGGCTTCTACTCTTTCTTTTCTATATATCACAACACCATTCATAAAACATGGTCAAGAAAAAACTCATTCACCCTCTTTTTTAAATCTCATTGTGGGTAGAGGGATCATCACAAACAACCTTTATTAATATTTAGTGCTGAATTTATACAGATGTCAGCATTTTATGAACAACGTCAATTCAATTAACTCAAGTAGATATAGAACCTGATTATGGTTTAATTAGCATCATATTGCAGTAATATTCATTAATATATTCATTAATACATGAAGCAGTGAAATCATTGGTTGCTCAGTAAAATAATTAGATATGAATTTTAGTACAGTAGTAGATATGTTACAAAGTTAGTGCCCCTCTTTCTTTGACTATTTGTAGCTACAGTTAGTTTAATAACTTTAATCATGTCCTGAGTATGGAATATGTCTGTTTTTAATGACAGAAAAAGCCAAGTGGAACTATAAATATTATTAAGTGCTTATAGACCATCTGATTCCACCTTAAATAAATCACAGTGAATCCTCTTTGATTGAGAAGTTTGAGGTGCATCTACTACAGTGCCAAAAAGAGTTTCTTTAATTGCAAACATTGCATGAGACGGCTTTCTCTAATCTGACTTTTCTTTTTAATCTTTTATTCTATTGACTCTGGGGTACCCTTATGCTGTCCATGTACTATAAAACTACTTTTTTTAATCGATGCAATGCATGCTGTGACTTCAAGAGTTTACTATAAAAGGAACACAAGCCTAACAACTATAACCACTGCATTTCCAACCTCAAAGACATTTCTTTTACCAAAGAGACATGGAAATGGAAAAGGATATCTGTGATCTTTCTCAAACATGGGATGGTGATAATGGCAACTCCACTGAGAAAAGGCTCAGGTTATTTGGCTTTGAGCTAAACCCTTCCAAAGAAAGCTGTGTCAAAGAGTCTGGTGAAGGAGATGAAAGCGTAAACTCCTCTAACTCAGTCTCATCAGGAGGAGACAAAACCCTGCAAGAAAAGACCTCAGCCAAAGACCCAGATGAGAAGAAGTTCGAGTGCCAATACTGTTTCAAAGAATTTGCAAATTCACAAGCACTTGGTGGGCACCAAAATGCCCACAAGAAAGAGAGAATGAAGAAGAAGAGGTTGCAGCTTCAATCCATAAACCGTTACCTCCAACACCCTTTTCAAACCAGCCATGGATTTGCTTACCAAACCTCAGATAGTCCTTGGTTCTATGACCCCTCTACCTATAATAATTCTGAGTTCACCCTTTGTGAAGAACCTCAGATTAGCTTCAACTCAAATGTTTTAGATACCAACTTTTCTTGTGACCAGAAATCTAGTTGGTATTCTGTGGCATCACACCCCTCTTCACAACAAGATACTTGCATGTTCACTTTCTCCAATGCAAATAATAACTCTCCTTTCATCTATAAACCTTGCCACTACCCTTCTTCAAACCAGAGTCATAGCAAAGCCCTAGATCTTCAACTAGGCCTCAACTTGGAGTCAAATACAATAAGGAGGATGTAATTTTTAGTATATACAGGACTTGTAGGTTTAATTAGCACTTTCCTTGTTTTTCCTTCAATTATTTTAATGCATAATTTCTCAAACATCTGGGATAAGGAAATGAGAAAAGGTAAAAAAAAAAAAAAAATTACAATTCATTAGACTCAGTTTAATTACCTTGGCCCCTGCAAAGCATTCACTGAAGAGTCCGACAATGACCACTTTCAGAATTCAGACAACATATACAATTCATACGATGTATTTATCATAGCTTGTAGCCATTTCATATTCTAAGTACATATTAGATAACGTTCTATTTCATTTTCTAAGTCCAGTTATCTATTTCTAGAATCTGATTCTTCTGATGAACATTAAAAATACATTGTTCTGATACAATAGAGAAAAAATAATAAAGAAACTAAACTCTTATTTCTGTGAGATACAAATATCAATATCAATTGTAAATTATCATTAGTATAAATTTTATTATGATTATAATCAAACTAATTAAAACACATCTTATTCGATCAAATTTTATTCATAGAATCATCATATACACTGACACAAACAATGGATCCTGAGACAAGAGAATTATATAAACTTGTGAGGGTAAATTTATGTTCACAAAGGCCTTGCTGTAATGTTGCATGTTAAGGGAGTGGAGAATAATTTTCTTTTATCTGAAAATGTTTTTCGATTTTGACAAGTTGCTTTTATTATTACCTATTTCTTAATCCAGTTTTATTTAATATACAATTTTCCCATGTGTTGTTGCTTGCATACCTAAAACAATGTCTCCAATGAATGAAATCAAATTCTCCAACCAATATTTGGACTTTTGACACAACTGTGAATCTCTATCTCTTAATGCACTATGAATCTCAATCTCTTTATCCATGTGTCACGCAAAGATTGTCAAAATTATGAAAAAGTGGCTCTAATTATGCAGCAAATTCCGAGTTGCCCTATTAATAGTTTGCCACGTACTATATATATTCTTGAACTATATATAACTTCTTGTGTTAATTTAACATTATTATTTTTGCTAATGAAAAAAAATGCTCAAAACTATCTAATAATTATTCAGAATATATAACAACAATCGACTTATAAATATGAAAAAAATCATATTAACTTGGGCAAACCAACCTTTCAAGCGTCTTATCTTAAACATTGTAATAATTCTCTAGACTAAACAAAAAATAAATAAAAAGGTTTTAATATTGTAAGGTAGTAGGTTACTTAATTAGGTTAGAGTTTTTGTATGAAATATATAGAAGCGTGTGTGGTTTACAAAAAATACTATTAGCATTCTCCTTTATTAAAGAACCATAGTTATGTTATTCTAATTATAAGAATTTCAAAATCGTTGTTACAACAACCCTTTGAAGTTTTTACCCACCCGATTTATAAAAGTCAAATCATTAGTAACTAGCTAATTAGTGTTTTTACATATATAATCAAAGAGTATTAGGAAGCTTCATTATCATGTCCAAGAATAGACTAATTAAGTTCACTCCATTATATAATGTACTTCCATTAACTTTCATACTTTGAAAAATATAATAAATCACTTTACATATTTAATTTTAATTTACTGTTAATTTGACTTTACTATTTTTGATATGCTATAAATTATAATTTTCCTTTTTCCATTGTGCTTATCCCCATCTAACCTATAATGGTTTCCCTTTTTTTCTTGCCATATCTTCCTTTTTTTAATCTCTAATATTATAATGAATGCTTCCTCTTCTCCCAATTCATCATCAACTAACTATATAAATCACAAAAAAATTCTTAAGTGTAAAATTGTGGGTATATATATGGGTGGAGCAAATCAACAAGATGCCTTGTTTTGTGGTTCCATGTGCCACTAGAACATGAAACCAAGTCTAGGCTTTTACTTAGAATTTGATTTGAATATTTTGTTTCATCAAATTTGACATAATTTATATATGTTTGTTGCATAGCAAACCTAACCTAGTAACCTATTACATTCTTAATTTAATCAGTCACCCTTTTAATTAAATACTAATTAGACGCTCTCCTAACTCTTATCTATACAAATTGATGTTTAATTATAAATTAACACATCAAACTTACATACGATAAAGATATATAAATATTTATATCGCGCACATTTTTTTATTGTGAAACACTAGATGACAAACTAAAGCTCCTTTTTAATTATCTTTGTTTAATTAATCCTTTGTGTAACCAGCCGCCGGACACATGCTTGAATGCCATTATTTCTTAATATTTATTAGTTTGTGATTAATTAAAGATAATTTTTAATTGAAGATCTTGGAGATTCGGGGAGAAAAACAAAGTCAATAATGTCCGTTCTTTCTAACAATATTTCTATATTAGATAGTTGAATTTAATTTATATCAGAAAATTTTGTTCATGGCTTTATTTAAAAAACAATTGCTTTGACTGCACAGGATTTTATTTTAGTTTTTCCTTTGGGGGTAGAGGGTAGGGTAGACTGCACAGTTGTTAATTATTAAAATGGGAAAGCATAAGTCTTCAACAATACTATTATTTATATAACTTCAAGAGTTTTTATCTCCCTTCAGTGTATTTGAATTATATATATATATATATATATATATATATATATATATATATATATATATATATATATATATATATATATATATATATATATATATATAATTTATATTTTTATATATTATATTAATAT
>Ga0099822_1012114_pt1 | contig 10370 bp, 3 predicted proteins | sample CowpeawhiteBW_FD_76839 | JGI IMG/M metagenome (GOLD analysis project Ga0099822, IMG submission 76839) | Root nodule microbial communities of legume samples collected from California USA - Cow pea white BW | ecosystem: Host-associated > Plants > Roots > Nodule | place: USA: California | collected... | reverse complement strand
TTCCTTTGGGGTAACTAATGCCACTCTTGGGTGAGAGACTCCGTAGTAGAGTAGCCCTCTCTCTTCACATAATGACTTTACCCATCTCTTAGTTGCAAGGTGGTGGCATTATCATCAATTAAGTGGTGCTCCAAGGCTGAAGGAGCAAGCAAGGGCTTAAGGATTAAGGCTGCCGGATACATATAATTAGTCGGATTCAGCGGATGCTTGCACTTGTGGTGGTCTTTCCTGCTCTATCGAGCTAAATGTTACCAGTGTTTCATCCCCACACACAAGGTTAGCCCCTAATGGGTTTCAGGCCTCTACTACTCTCACCACTCGAGTCAGCACGCTCTATGTGAGACTAACTGACTTTTTAGAGTGTTAGGATTTACCTTGAATCCTTACTAAATTATATAAATGGGGCACTACCATGAACTCCCACTAACAGGGGTCATAAAATTACGTCCCAACAAATTGAGGCACCACCATGAGGTCTCACTTAGAGGCTCATGGAATTATTTCACCAATCAATATAGGATCATTTCTCATGCCAATTCCATGCTACTTTTATAACCAATCCTTTCCATACATTTCATATGTTAATATCATCTTAAACTTATCCATCACAGACCTTAATTCATGTTACTCATGCATTTTCACTCAATTCATGCTCTTAAAGAGTAATCAATCCAAACATATAGCAAACCCCCAAAAACAGAGAAAGAAACAGAACAAATGCACCTTCTCGCCCAGTTCTCGTTCAGGCGGACGAGTCTCCCTCAGGCAAGAGGTTTCCCTCGCTTAGGCGAGCTCTCTTCGCCTAGGCGAGAACTTGAAAAGTGGAACAGTGGTGTTGTCGCGCTCTCTCGCTTAGGCGAGACCTCACCGCCTGAGCGAGATGGGCTCTCGCTCAAAACAGGAGCTCGTCGCCTGAGCGACAGCTCGCGCAACACCTGGGAGGGGTTTTCTGATACTCTCGCTTAGGCGAGCTCCACTCGCTTAGGCGAGATTATCAGATCTCCTCTACTGTTCATGCATGTCAGTACACAGATTCACCCAAACCAATGTGGAATATACATTCATATCAGGTTAAGCATCATACACACACCATAAGTACGAAACAGAACTGAAAAGCAAGCAAAACACATCCAAACTCGAAACCCTAGCTTCCCTTACCTAGAAAGGGCTAATAACAGATTGTGACCTCTAAGTCAATGAACCCAACAGCTTTAGGAGCAGATTTATGAACTGGAATAGCGGTACAGAAAGAGAGTGAGGTTACCACAATGAACCTTTGTCAGAAATACGAAAAATAAGATTATAGAGGAACTAGTATGAGCTGAGAGTTAACTTACGTGAAGTAGAGTAGGGGTTAAGGTAGCTTGAACCAGACTAAGGACTAAACTCTAGCAGAACCTCTGAGAACCTCAGTGGAGAGAAAAAGAGGAGTAAGCAAGCACTATTTTGCAAGAATGATAGAAGTGAGAGGGATTTGACTGCCTTAGGGTCCTTGTACACCCTATGAGCCAGCCCTTAGGCCCATTAGATTTTTGGGGCAACTCTAAAATATTAGGACTGGAACATAATCAAATTTGGTTAAGTTTATTTGATATTTTAAACGCGTTTTATGATAATATTTGAGTTAACATTGAAGCGAAAATATGTCAAATAGTGTAAACAATTAAAATACTATCATGATTGAAATGATAAATAAACTTAACAAAATTTGGTTAAAAGAAATAAATTCATGCATTTCTAAAAATAAAGGATTAAATTGGTCAAAAATGTTAAAGAGTAACTAATTTTAAATTTTATTTAAATTTGAGGACCAAAACATATTTAACCCTTGTATTTTCAATGTTGTTTTTAAATTAACGTATTTAAGTTTTTTCTGCACTTTTGCGATATAATATATAATCTAGGTCAATTGTGAAATTACACATGTATATTCGATCTTCATTTCCAATGTTTTGTAAAAATTAGTTTTGGGGTTTTGTTTAGAACACAGTAAAAATGAAACGTACGAAAAAGAAGAAAAGGATTCAGTATATGTCATTAGAGGAAATTTAATATGTTCTGACTTAATTGTGGTTTCTAATCTTAACTTTAAAAAAAACTCGTAGAAAATAACTTAGGATTATATTAATTTTGAAACCTTGAGAATGTTGAATGTAGGATCATACAAATGAATTCCGACAAAAGTAATACTACTGAAAATAATTATGTATAGTAAATCCAATTTATTATTATTAAAAAAATAATTTAAAAACTGAAAAATAAAACATATTAAAATTGTTTTCAATATACAATAAACTTATAAATATATCTATATTATAAAACACATGTCAGCAATGTAAAATATAAATTTTAAACTATGTAAACAAATTAAATAGTTTAAATAAATTTACCAAGAAATGTGAACATTCTTGAATTGAATATTAACGTATAAAATTTGATATTAACATAATGAGTACGAAATGTTTTTAATAATTTGAGCTGAAAGATAAAAAATAAAAAAAAAATAAAAAACTTAGCGGAATTTATGAGATTAAGTTTTATCAAATTGTCAAGAAACAATTTTATGAGATAATTTGAATTTTGAGATCACATATAAGTATGAAATTCTGTAGATATTTAATTTTACAAACTTTTAAGTTCTGACTCGTTCAGTTTTTACAAGAAATACACAGTGATGAGAATTAAAACATACAAGTGAAGAAGAATTTTCATTTTAGAAATCTTTTATTGGAATATGTTGAAATTCTTATGGTAACAGTAAAGATTCAGAAAATGTCATTTTAAATTCTCATGGTAACAGTAAAGATTCAGAAAATGTCATTTTAGAAATTATATGATAGAATTTAAAAATACTGATACTCGATAATTTTAATAATAAAAGGTTTTAATATAAATTAAATAGTTATAAATGAGATTGTATGATCGATTCTTGTGACAAATTCTTTAATTTAGATCGACCCATTTTTTTGTTTATATAAGTTGAGTTTTAATCATTTTTTTTTTTGTTCTAGTTTTATTTCTATTTTTTGTTGCATGTGAGTCTTCGTCCATTTACAGACGTCTTTTCAATTATCAATGATCATAATGGTATGTCTTGGTCATTTTTGTGTTGTTCCTAGGTATAGATAGAATATCCTGTGGAGCTAAAGGTGTTTTAATGTCTCTAAGTTTGTTGAACAATTTTAACAAGTAAGGAAAGCTAGTGCTTATCTATGTGTGTGAGTTTATCAATTTAATGTTTGCATGTTATTGCCTTTGAGAATGTAGATTTGGTTAGTTATGATGAATCTGATTTGATTTGTGTGGTTTGGATGATTGTTTTAAGCTTGAGTGTTTTAGTTGATTTTGTGTTGATTGAGGGAATTAGATTCTGAGCAATTTAGCTAATTGGTACGGGCTTAATATTTTAAAATTGTTTTTGACCAAGGCACTAATAGGGGAGTACCAAATTGATCAATTGAACATGTCCCATTTTCTCCAAATCACAAATTTTCATCAGCTAATAGTTGATACAACACTGATCGGTGGCTAACTAGCGCTCTGAGCGCCAGTCTCATTGTGCAGGTCTGGAAGCATTTTAGTTATAAGCTGTTGAGCACCATGGTTTGCGAATGTTATGGCACTGAGCGCCATCTTTGCATTACATATCTGGAGCATTTTAGCTCAAAGATGTTGAGCGCCAAAAAGTGTCGTTTAGTGTTGCCTTTTTGCGAGAAGAAAGGGCATTGAGCGCCACCTTTTTGTGAGAGGTGTGGAGCTAAGCGCCAATTTGTATGTTAGCTTTGTTTTCTTTTTTAGTTGTTTCATGTTATGAAGTTGAGGTATGTTTACAATGTTCGTTATTATTAATTGAGCTGATAGTATGGTTGTGGATATGTATGATGGTGGTGTTTAGGGATTTTCAAGGAAAAATTCTTTGTGGTGATAAGATTAATGTATGTCTTGACATAGGAGATGTTAGTATGGAGTTATCCTAAATTCTAATAATCATTCACATTCAAATAAAGTAGAATGAGTTATGTGGTGAAAGTCGCAAGAGATCCTAGTCTTTGAACTTATTTGGGTCTTAGACACTAAAGGGATTAACCTTGTGAGTAGTAGGATGATAACTACTTTGTTTAGGGTTCTACAAAGCATAAATACTATTGCAAATGCACGCCTCCTCCCGTGAATTTTATGTCAATGGCATATATTTAAATAATTGAGTTTAGAATCATCTGTTTTGTGTGCATATTCATTCTTTGTATTTTAGTCATATTTAGTTTGTGTGTGTGTGAATATGTATATATATATATATATATATATATATATATATATTATGATTTGTTGATGTTAGGTTAATTCTTTCCTACTCTAACTTATTCTTTTATCTGCTTTGTGTTTTCTTGTATTGTCGTCTCCTTCTTTTACGATGATCACCTATTCAGTGAGAATAGATGAAATTGCAGGTTTATAGACACTTTTAAAAAATAATAAGCCATCAATTAGAGGAGTAAAAGGTCTCATAAAACTTTAATTTTTGTTAATTTTTATATAGAACTTATTGATTTTGAATATGATGAAATGTTCTCTATTTTTAGTTTAAAGCTATAGAAATGAAATGTTATAGTAACTTGCCAATATTAAAATGTTTTTATTTAGTTAGCTGAAAATACTATTAATGAATTATCAATGAAAATTAATTCTTGACTAGTACTATCCATTTTAGCTCTTTCAATTTATGATAATACTGTATGAATTATTTATAGATAATTACTTATGAAGTTGTATACATATTTCAACTTAAAAATATAATATTATATTTATACTAATGTGAACAATTTAACTTTTAATTAAAATTACAAATAATAAATTCATTTTATCATTTTTTATGTTTATAATAAAAACTATATAATGTAATTATATAAAAGAACAATCAATTACAATAGAAAAATCATTTTCAATACAATATTCTGACAAATTGTAGTCATTGTCAAAAGTTCTTTTACTTCTTCACTTCTCTTTTCTCACACTTTAACTTTATAATAAAAAAATCATGCTCGAATAAATAAATTGTTTAATTTCTTTAACTAAAATTATGCTTACTATCACAGCTTCTTCAGTTAAAAAAAAAAAAAGTGGAGCCATATACTCTTCAACACAACTGCAATAAGAAAGGAAAAAAATAAAGCCATATTTAAAAATGCACCTTCAATTAAAAAAAGTAAAATCCTATTTGTAAATACAACTTTAATTAAAAAATAAAAAATAAAGGCCAACTAGCAAGTACAAATACATCTTCGATTAAAAAAATCGTAAACTTGTTCTTGTAAATACAAATACAATTAGGGTAAGAAAAAAAAGTCTAAAATCATTGAAGTAAGGATTGTATGTAAAGTCATGGTTCCAAATTCCAATCACTTTTGACCCATATCCATAACTTTTTCAAAATCTACCCATTTCAGAAAAATAAAATTACACGGATTCCATAAATTTTCCCAACACTTCTCTGACTTTTGATTCATTATGACTGGTTTTTATAGCAATACGTACGAACGAAAAAAAAACATTAACAAAAATGAAATGGTGACAAGAGATAGCATCAATAACAAATATTGGTGACAGCTAAAATACTAAATCTAAAACATTTGCAACCGTAATTCATATTACAGTTCTAAAAATTACTATTAGTTTTTAAATGAAATAAGTTTGTTCTATCAATTATTCATGCATAACAAGTTCATTGTCTTTTGCAATTTTCAAGTAACTACTTTTTGAATTATTTTATTTATAACTTCTTTTATTTTCTTATATCATAGCTATTTATCGAGAACATCTATTGAAAATCACTTATTCAAAACTCTTAAGATTGATTTTAACTATCAAGATAATTTATTTCAAAGTTTCGAAACATAAAGTTTTCTCAAATCATATGAGGGTGTCCTATCTTGAATTTTATAAATAATTCTTATGAAATATAGCTTTAGCTTCTTATGTTTTAACATTACTAAAATAAATTATTTCCCTTTCCAAGCAAATTTCATATTATAACACAATCATAATATCTTAATATCTTCTCAACTCATTGTATATAAAACTTAAATAAACACACACACACACTTTATTAAAAAGATTAAATTTATGTATTTCTAACATTTGTGGACTAAATTAAATCAAAATTTTAAAGAGTGACTAATTCTTAATTTTACCTGAAAGTCAACTAAAAATATATTTAATTCTATAAATAATTAACACATATATGCATAATACATGTGTCTTCACTAGTTAGTATATATATATATATATATATATATATATATAATAGATTTTTTTTACCCACATTTATTTATTTCTAATTTATCCTTTAGAATATAATTATTTATTTATTTTTTTAAAGACTAACAATTACTTTTACATGTTTTCTATAAATTATTCTAACAATTATTTTTTATTCTACTTTATTTTTAATAAATATAAATTTATTTTATATATTAATTTAATGATATTACAATATCATCACCTAATATTATATATATTAAAAAAATTGTATACCGACTTGCTATTACGCCCATTTTTACCCTAGTTTTTATAATTATATTATAATAATAGTAATTTTATTGTTTTTTATTAATATAAAAACAAAAGTTGGCACACATGTTGCACAATAAGATATAATCCATAAAATTTTTCTTTAAAAGATGAATTTGACTCCGATACCGATGTTGAAATTTATTAGAGAGATTATACTATTTTTAACCTAAAATAGTGAAAGTTTATGTGTGTTTATTTTTGTATTCCTAACAAGTCGAAACCATAAATATGACCGTAAACAACACACTTAACATACCTACTTCATAACTTTGAACACTTTGGTTTGCAAAATTTAAGGAGTTTTGGCACAGTCATTTGGTACAAATATATATATCTACTGAGATGTAGAAAGGACAGTAAGATTTAAATAGCATAGGAAAGAAGATGAAGAAAAACAGAGATGAATTGAATGATGGTGAGTGATTGAGCTTGCAGGGAAAACCTACACTGCAACCCCATAATCACAGGAATGCTACAAGTCCTTTTCATGCAGGGAATCCAAAGGTGGCATCCACATACCATTATTAATGATTTTTTGTACCTGCATGCAGCCTGTCCTATTTCACACATTCAAATTTTGTTTCTTTGGAACCAAAACACAATCATTAATGTCTGCAAAAAAAAATAGGATGCTTCTCCAACATGGCTGAGTCTGAGTTTCAGAATATTGTTGTCACACTCTCTAAATGTGCTTCCCATCACAACCTTTCTTCTCCCAATCTGCTATCTGCTATGGACCACTCAATGCTTCTTTCTTTCTACCAATTTTTCTTTTTTTAAGAATTCATCATCTATGTGTCACAATGGAGTAAATCACTATGTGGGGGTGTTTAAGTGTTACTCATGTGGCTTATGGGGCAAAGTTTTATTCTATTGTTCAGGAAAAGTGGAAAACATTTTTTTATTCCTTGCTCATAATTATTATGGAGGGGAATTTTTCCATTGCAAAAGGTAAGCATTCATGAGTTTTCTTTGCCTTTTTCAGTCTGATCAACATTGACTTTTTGTTTGCACAAATTGTCATCTAGTAAGTACACATTTTTTTTCTCCCTTGCTTTCTTGTCTCTGAATTTTGTGATCTAGAAAAATAACCCCTATCATTAAGTTCCAATAAACTTCACGAGAGTTATGTTTAGATGTACCATGGCCATGTGGGAAGGAATACGGCACAAGGATATTTGCGCTTAAATAAGTATTTACCTCTTCAAAATATTTGCATTTCTTTTGTCTTTTCTCTCTAAATGGTTTTTAATTTGTTAAACAGATTGTTAACTATTTCTTAGAACTTATTTAGGAGACAAATGTGTGAGGAATTCAATAGTTGAGTGAAGATGGGTGAGACGAAGGATATATAAAAAGAAAGACTCAAAAAAATCCATTATTAAGATTTTGAATGTCTTTTATATAAAAATCGACTCATGACTCGAAATTTATTAGATCTACATTTCCGAGTTCATATACCTATTCTTTCTAGGATATTCACTTAAGGAACTCAAATATATATGTGTGTGAGAAATTCAGGTACATGAACAAGAGTTTCGATTTAGGTGTAAATGAGTAAGATGAATAATATATATAAAAAAAAAGGTTAAATATGTTTTTGATCTCTCAATTTTCAGTCAAAATTAGAATTAGTTTTTCTTCGAAATTTTGAACTAATTTAGTCTTCCAACTTTAAAGACGCGTGAATTGAGTCCTTTTAATCAAATTTTGTTAAATTTATTTAATATTCAAAGGATATTTCATCATAGTATTTGAATTAACATTGAAGCGAAAATGTATTAAACAATGAAAACAACTTAAATATCATCATGAAATGTACTTGAGACATCAAATAAACTTAACAAAATTTGGCTAAAAAGATTAAATCCATGCATTTTTAAAAAAAGAGACTAAATTGGTCAAAAATTTCGAAAAGAAACTAATTTTAATTTTCACTTAAAGTTAAAGGAACAAAATCATATTTAACCCTACATTATCTTAGGAATTTGGTATCGTAACATCATGTCTTTTATATATGAATCTAGTTATGGTTCGAGACTCATTAAATCTAAATTTCTCGGTTCATGTACAGATTCTCTCTGATCTGTTCACTCTAGGAACAAAATATAATGCATAAAAAAAAAAAAATTGTTGGAATGTGACCAATTGGAATTAGCCAATTATGTTGTTTAATTATTGAGGGTCATAAATCTACCCTCACGCTCGCTCTGGAGAAATATTTGCATGTGAATAGGTGAATTCCTATTTATAATTGGTATGCAGGCTAAACATGTGGTGTGTATGTGTGGAATGTAAATTCTCACAACTTGTCAAGTGCTACTCACGAGTCTCATTTCACCACTTCCATTATTGAAATGTTAGTACAACAACGACCCTTATCTCAGTTTTCATAAAATACGCCAAAATTCTTGGTGCGTTTTCTATCAAAATTCAGGAGCCTATAGCCTACCCTGTACAAGTTTTTACACCACCATTCATCCTCCACCATTATCATCATCATCATATCTTCTTATCTAATCATCGTTATAATACCTTCATAACACGTAACCGACAACCACCTGATAGTCATAAACATGGGTGGAAGAGTGAGCAAAAGTGGGAGGAGTTCTTCTGAGAAATATGTGATGAATTTGAAGGAGAAAGTTAGGGTGTTGCAAGAGGAGATCAAGGAGATGATGTATGAGAGGGAGAAGGAGAGTAGAAGCTATGAGAGAGACATAATGGTGTTCACTTTCAAGGAGGCAGATTGGAAGCAAGAGGGGAAGAGGCTGAGGGAAGAGGTGAAGCAGTTGAGGAGTTTGGTAGAAGAGAAAGATGAGAAGATAAGGGAGATGGAGGTTGGATTGATGGAGAAGAACAGTGAGAAAGAGTGGGAATTGATGGGAACTAAGCTCTTGGTTGAGCAGATGAAGGAGGAGAGAGCAAGAAGAGATGAAGCTGTGGAAAAGTGGAAGCAACTTTATCTTGAAATCAAGAATGAGCTTGATGAACTCATTCAAAGAACATATGATGGTATCTCTCTTTTTCCCTCTTTATTTTTGATAGTACTTTTTGAACAATTTGCAGAATATGTTCAATGTTTTGGTTAGTTTTTACTTTGTTCTTCAGAAATGTTCATGTTACTGGTATAACTAACCAATGAGCTTGAAACAAGTGTGTGAAGTTGTGATATGGTTTGGCTTATTTGTGACAGGGGATGGTTTGTATTGGAAAGCAGAGGAAAATGACATAGAAATGGAGAATCTGAGGAAGGAATTGCAAGAAAAGGAAGAAACTGTGAAGGCTTTAAAATCCCAATTACTTGCAATGGAGAAAGAGAAGAACAAAAAGGAGAGGGAGTTTGACTTGTTAAGGCAAAGCCTGAGGATTATGAATGGAAAGAAAAGTTCAATTCAAACCAAAGAGAGTTTCTTGAGGAGCAAATTGGGAAAATGAAAATGCAAACACAGTGAACACAAAAAAACTAGGTTTTTTCATATCCAAAATTGAACAATGTGGTTATGTATTACTATTGTATACTGGGTTAGTGGGTTGGTTTATATTTTTCAAAAAGCACCTATTTTCCTTTCAATTTTTTCTTCCCTTCGTTTTCTGCAGAAAAATAAAGAAGCAGAAGAAAAAAAAAATCTTCTTTCACCCTTGAAGGAAACAGAACAAGGAGGAAGAGTAGCTACTTTTTTTTTTTTTTTTTTTTTTTTTGTGTGTTGTTTTTTTTTAAAATTTCACTTTTTTTTTTGGCAGTATAAGAGAAAAAAGAAGTCTGTCTTTTTTGAAAAATACGGTACGTATTTTTTTTT
>Ga0099822_1012112_pt1 | contig 10371 bp, 5 predicted proteins | sample CowpeawhiteBW_FD_76839 | JGI IMG/M metagenome (GOLD analysis project Ga0099822, IMG submission 76839) | Root nodule microbial communities of legume samples collected from California USA - Cow pea white BW | ecosystem: Host-associated > Plants > Roots > Nodule | place: USA: California | collected... | reverse complement strand
ATTTATATTAAATTTAATTATACTTTAACAATTTTACCAACTTTTGAAATATACTATAATTTAAATATAGAAGAAAATAAATATACTATAATTTTTAATTTTAAAATTCAAAATCCCGTGCGTTGCACGGGTAAGAATACTGGTATTTATATAAAAGTGAATATCATCCGATTAATTAAACCTGTTATTAAATATAAATGAATCCTAAAAGACAAGTTATAAGAATAATACAAAATGAATGATCATGAGAATGTCGGTTAACCCAAGGATTTGGTTAATAATTCATGCTTCGTATTTGTTTAATCCACAACAAATCTCCACAAGGTCTCTTGTAACTTTTTCATCTCATCTGGATTTCTCTTAATTTAATTCCTCTAAAGTTTTACTACATGTTGTTGGCCTCTAAATCATAAACATATTTGTTTGATCAATAAATAATAATAATAATAAATAAATAAATAAAAAGTAAATAGATAATTTTTCACATAAATAAAGATCCTGACATACAATAACTGTACATGTAACTAAAACCACTTTTAATTGTAAATCCGTATTTCCAATCTATCTTTAATATAAACAAAGAAATATAAACATATTTAAATCTTAGAAGAACAAAAGAATTTTTTTTTTGGATAATGTGTTTATTATATTTATAAAAAAAAGTACGTACATATATTAAAAAACTTATTATCTTAAATCAGTGACATATACTAATTATGATGATCCAACCCATTTGTATAGATAAAGAATACATTTTACATTTAAATTTTAAAAAGTGAAAGAAAATGAAAACCAGTAAAAGGTTAAATATATTTTTTACTATAAAAATTGATACAAGTATCAGATTATCAGTTTTAGTTGCACTCGCTTAACTATAAATCAAACAATTTTTTCTTAGAGAGAACCTAGGATGGAATTATCCGTCATAAAAGTGAATTTAAATTGCTTACGTATTTATGATAAAAATATAATTTAGAAATTAAATATATTTTCATTATATTCACATAATTACCGTCCACCTTTAAGTTGTTTACAGATTTTCTTATATTTAAAAGTATATAATGGATATTTTCTCTTTTCTAAAATAAAAGTGATATCATATATAGTCTCTTATATTTTGTTCGTTTCCGTTGAATGAAAAAAAAAAAAAGCGTTATACCTCAAGCTATTTTAAAGAGATTTGAGAGTAACTTTTATCATTTTTACTAATATGTTCCTTTTTACCATAGTTGTCATTGACAGAGAAGCACGAAGATAGGAAAGTGGGAGTCTAACGGGTTTAGTGAACCAAATGTGTTTTTAAAGAAGTAAATGGAGTTGGATACATTTTAGTTGGATCCGATTCAAACTTCAAAAGCTTTGGTGCATTTGTCTGGTTCCATTTTTGTTGTATTCTATTCCAAATTCATGAAAAAAGCTTTTGGTGCATTTATCCGATTCCATTTTCCTTGTATCTATTCTAAATTCATGATTACAAATGTTTAACTTTTTTTTTCTTTAATAAAGAAAAAAAACCTTCAAATAACTAATTTTTGAAATCAATTATATTATAATATTTATTTTATTCAAATTATTATTACAAATGTTTAATTTTTTCTTCTGCATTAATAAAGAAAAAAATTAAAATAAATAATTTTTCAAATCAATTATATTATAATATTTATTTTATTGAAATAATAAATATTAATAATAATTTTTTTCATGATAAAAAAAATTAAAATTAATTACAACTTATCTAAATATCATTTTATATTACTTTTAACACTAAAGACAATCTAATAATCTTACTTTATTATCTACTAAATTTTATTTTTTATTAGTCACATAAGTCAAATCGTTCACAAACTTTCACAAATTTTACTCTCAAATTAACTTCACTATCACCTACAAATCCCTTAAAAAAGATAATATAAACTTCACCCTCAAATTCACTCTATCTCCCTCAAATTATTCCTCCCAAAAGAGAAGATTTGAGAGAAAGGGAATGAATGGATTTGAGTGGATTTAAGAATAAATTATGTGTTCTTTTTTTAAGGGATTTAGAGGTGGTTGTAAGTAGATTTAAAAGTGATTTTTGTGATAGTTTGTGAGAGATTTGATTGATATAATAAATTAAAAAATATGTTTTAATAGAAGTATTGATGATATTACCATTTTATCCTTTATGTAATAAGTAGTATAAAATTATATTTGTATGAGTAAATTTCTTTTGTTAATTTATTTTAACCAGTAAAATTGAAAAAAAAATTAACAAAGAAAAACAAGGTTTAACCATCAGGCCGACACCAATAGGATACATGGTAACATAAAGTTTATGTACCTGAGATCAGATCTACACATGCAGGATTGAATCCCCTCCCTTTAAGGCATACAAATATGTTCTATGTGGGATAAGATCTCTCACTCTTATGCCCACAAAGATATGTTCCATTAGAGGTGAGATCGGATCCAGCTTTTCAATCATAGAGGGTAAAATTGTATTTCATTAATGAATGAGCTCAAATGACCTCCCAATACGTGAGATCGAAAAATTGATAAATCTTGTTAATCCCTACATTCTCTTGTTCTTAATTCTTTTGAAACGAACGTCGAAATTACTATGTAATCCGTCTTCACATCTCCGTTCAACCTCAAACGAACACAATATTAGTCTTTTAGGAAGAAGGATTAGAAGGAGAGGAAGAGATTGAAAGGATGAAAGGATAAAGTTAGTGTTGTTTATTTTAAGGGATTCAGAAGTGATTTTGGAGTGGATTAGGGAATGAAGTTTGTGACTGAATTGACTGTTGTGACATATTAAAAAAGCTTTTAATAGATAAAAAAGTTAGATTACCAAAATGTCTTTATTGTCATAGATAATATAAAAAAATATATAAATGATTTAGAATTATTTTTATAAATTTTATTGAATGATTGAAAATATAAAAGAATTATTTGTATAAAATGAATAACACAATATATTTTGTATGAAAATAAATTTAATATATAAGGTAGAAAATAATTTATTTACGTCGAGATTTTTTTTATAATAATTTTAAAAGTAATAAATTTTTATTATAATCATAATAAATTATTATTTGTGTTACTAATTTTTATTATGTTGTTTTTCCATAATAAGAAGAATGAATATAAGTGAAAGGGTAATTTGGTAAATCTGACCGTGCTACCCTCTAATCTCGCTGTAGGTAGTGAAATTGGATTTTTAGTGAATCTTCCTGATCATCTCCTCCCATCACTTTGTAACATTTCCAAAGGAATACCTACTCACTCACTAATCATTGTTTCCTAATCTTTGTGAATAATACATCTACCCAAAAGAACGCAGTGTTAATGATTTGTCACAAGGGTTTAGGATTTGAATCCATATACAGTGAGAAACCCAAATATATGTAGGTATAAAAAACAATTGATTGGCATTCTATTCTTACTTTATCAAAATTGTTCATCAAGAATTTCCTTTTTCTTCTTCTTTGCTTATTCTGGAATCTAATACTTTTCATTTTCAAAGATTTGAATTAAAAACGGTCCCGGCAAAGTTTTTCAACCTGCTTCTGCCAGTTTATCTTTTTCTTTACTTATTCTGGAATCTAATTACTTCACTTTCTTATGCATGCAAACTTTTGGGATACAGTTCTTGTGTTTTAAACACACTCTTATCCCACGATGATATTGGAATCGCAAGCTGATCTTCATTAAAAGTACCATCCTCCAAAATAACGGAGAATGTTGCATTCCAAGATAAGTAATGCTGCTAAAACATTACTTATTCCACTAATATCCTGTTACAACGAATAATAAACAAATCTATATCGATAACAACATCGTGTTTATCTCCCCTAATTCTAGATAAAAATAAAGCTATTCAGTATCTTCAAAATAAGTGCATTGCAAGCTCTGAGAATTTTGAAACGCGCGAGTTCATAAGATAGAAACAGGGAACTTTGACAGTGAAAGTATAAACAAGGTAGCGATTACTACTACTGATTTCACGAAATCTACTACATGCGTGTGCCTAGACATGCTTCATAGGTACAGACTAAGCTTGGTACATGTGAAACTAATCTAACTAAGAAAAACCAAAGCCATTTTCTTTACACATGCTATCCTAGCAGTTAATGCCTCGGGTATTCCACACAAAATGGGGCTTTGAATTGCATGAATTTGGTTCTGCTCAACTTGGAGTCGATTGCCAACTAGGTGGAAGCCGTTCAGAGGAGGTAGGCACGGCTCTGACGTTAACGTCCAGGGGCAGTAAGCGGTAATTAAGGTCGAGTTCCCTGAAAATCTTGATCAACTCTTCAAGCAAAAGGGATCTTCTGTTATGCCTTTCTGTCTGATCTTGGAAGTTCATTCTATGATTGGGCCAGATAGCCATTTTCACCATGTGTATGTCTAAATGATCCCTCACTACTACAGTAGGTGAAGGATACCAGTGCTCCTTCTTGTTGTCACAGAAACTGCATTGTGAACAGAAGTAGTTTCAAGCACTCAGATATCACATTTAGAACAAAAAAAAATAAGACAAAGAAAACAAGACAGACATACCTGCTTATTCTGTGTTTTATAAGTGAAATCTTTTCAACTGGGGTGCATACATGTATGTAGAATTCGATAATATCTTGCATGTCAGGACTCCGGTAATAGTTGAATATAGCCTTGGTAGCAAGGACACTGTTAGGGATGATCACCTTATGATTATCATATTTCAGAAATATGGTTGTCAAGATGTTCATTTCTTCTACGATCATCTGAAATTATGGGGAGCAAGAATGGGGAGAAATTAGGATGTGTCTACACGAGAACACAATCTATAAAGTCGTGAACGGAAGAACATTACCTGAATCCCATCAATTTCACATCTATCTCCCACGTCAAATGGGTGCATGACAAATAGGAAAATAATTGCCTCAAATATGGTCCAGGTGTTTCCAAATATAAATGTAACCAAGACAATCTGTGAACTCAAAAAGACAAGAAATTTGGTGGTGGCAAGTTCCAATATCAAGAGCCAAATAATCAGTACAACAATTCCAACTATAAAATTGAGCATTCGATGAAGTTTGTTCACTGCCGTTTTTGTGTCATTTAGTGTCAAAGCGAGCGCTCTCCTTTCCCTGAAGGCATTGACCTGGATGGTTAAATGCAGGATACTGCTGTAAATACTATAAAAGCAGAGGCATAAACAGTTGCATGAAATCATGAATTAAAAGCACAAAATGTTGCATATAACATTAATCCAAACCACTCAAGGATAAAAATATTGACTCTGAACTCTATGCAAAGATTATTCATAATAACAAAACTATCTTTCGAAGCATGCGAGAACATGCATCCATTAAAAACGAATTGCAGTAGGAAAATGACATCAGCTAGTTAAATTACATGCTGTCAATCTTGTGTGCATTGTGTCATCTGCGCAACTGACAGAGACAGATTCTAAGAAATGAATTGGATTCTACCACTACCCCCTTCCAACTGAGCTTTGGTAGTAAATACACTATTACATGCCAAGGTTTGTGAAAAATAAATAATTTCATAGAACCATGTTGAAAACGTAAGAGAAAACATCAAGTAAAGCAATCGGACAACGAACAGAAAAAGAAGACATAACAGTAACTAACTACATGTTTTTGACGCCACATTAAATATATGTATCCAGTTCTTCTCTTCAAATTAAGCTGCCTATGTTATATGTTATGTGTTATGTTAGTTAATTCTCACCACCCAGTTCTTCAAGGCAGCTTTGCTTATTTTCCCAGAATCAGATGCTCCTTCGAAGAGATTCATGGTTTTTGCAGCTTCGTCTTCTTGCATAAATCGCATTAAGTCATCCGGGTATATAAACCTGCAAAAAACAGAAAGCAATGTGAAAACAGAGAAAAGGATTTCTATAAACTAGAAAAAGTTGTATGCAATGCAGCAAACAACAGATGAAGGTATAAGTAAGTAAGTAAGTAACCTGCAGCCACGCCTAGCAACATTATGAAATATTTTCTTAGCAGCAACTTTTGCCTCGTTTTCACTTCTGATCTGCGTGGCGTTCTCATCGTCATTGGCGCTATCAAGTATCTGTTCATCCAAGGTGCTAAGAGCCCCATGCCGGACCATGTTCATCAACCTTTTCATATTCCAGGCAGAGATATTGTTGGGATTGAGCTTATTGAGGTTATCAATGGTGATGACATTATCGTCAGCGCCCTTAGAAAGAGGCCGCGAAAACTTTCCGCTCTTAGCTCTGGGGCTCTTGGCCAGCACTCCACTCCTGTACCTCCCACTCTTCATGTTAGAAAAAGCAGTTGCCTTAAGATCAGGGGGTATGGTAACCCCAGCATTCTGCAGCTTCTGAACCTCATCGGCGAGCCTCTCTTCCTCTTCCTCGGCCTTCTTAATCTCCACCAATGGAGGCCCCGAGAGCGTCTCAATCACATACTGATTGAACAGTGACTCCTGAATCCTATCAAAGTACGTGCTCACATGGAAAGAAGATGCCAACACCTTCACCATGAGAGTCTTGAGCAACCACACCAAAGTCCCCACAAGGAAACACACCAACACCTTGTTAACATACTCCAGGAAATTACTGTTTGTCTCCCTCTGCACCCTCTGGTCAAACAACAAATGCCATGCAATGAGCACCAGTCCCAACCAAACGCAATTCTGAACCGCTTTCTTCACACCGTACACAAAATACAACACCCTCTTCCTCAAGAGGAAGTTCCTCTCGATGCAGTAGACGGCAATCCTAATAACCCAATCGGAAACCAATCTCCCACAGATCAAAACCAGAACCATAACCTCCCATTTCCACAATTTAAGCTGCCACAGATGCTTCTCCCTCAGAAAGGGAATGCAGAGGGTGGCTATCAGAAACCCAGTGATCAAAAACAAACTCACCCACTCCAGAAGAATCCAGAGGCTGAAATGAGTCTTCTTAAACTCGTCGGGAAAATCCTCTTCCAAAAACGGATCGTCGTCTTCCTCATCACCCTTTTTACCTAAAATCCCGGACTGGAGCTGACCCGATTTCACGACCCGACCCGATTTTCTCTCGGGTTCCTCTGGCGGGTCCAGCAACCTGGATCTCGTTTTGGCCTTCAACAACGCGGATTTTCTCTGCATGGAGAGGTTTCTCTCGAAGGAAGCGTTCGAGGTGCACCGAAGGACCTCGCCATCCTCAACAGGCGACGGCGAAGGGGAGCGGCGATGATCGTGCTGCGGCGGATGCGGAGGGCGTTGGAAGTCCGCCATCGTCGACGCTTCCTTGCTGTGCCTTCTTCTGAAGGTGTCGTTCTGCTGTTCGAGGAGATTCGTATTGGGAAGGGGTTCATCGAAGGAGACCTTCAGCTCCCTGGAATTGCGAAAGTTCACCGGAGACTCCTCCACCGGCGTCAACCTTCCTTCGACGCCGTCCTGCTGGAGCTCCTCCATTTCCAAATCCATGTCCAGCTGCATCTCACCGGAGGCCCGCTGCTTGTGGAGGAACCGCCCAATCAGCTGCGACGGCGGGTCCTCCGTCTGCCGAAAATCAAAACTCTGGTCAGTGGCGGCGGCGGCGGAGGAGGAGGAGGAGGCTTCGCCCCTCCAGAAGTCGTAGCTCGAGTCGCGCCAAATCTTGTTGGCCTGGGATGGATTGGCGGCATCGTCGATTTTGACGACGTAGTCGCCGGCCGGCATTGCGTTGTGGCGGTTCCTTTCTTGCTCGAGGAGAATGGGTAGCTGCTCGTGGTCGGAATCGGGGTTTCCGGCGCCGGAAAACCTTTTTGACTGTTTGAAGGAACCATAAGATTTGAAGGACTTCCTGATAGATTGCATCAGGGTTCCAGGCAGAAATAAATGCTGCACTTTCTATTCAAATATCATAGCAAAAATTAAATCCACAATAATAAAAATAAAAATAAAAATTTATTTTAGTAAAGTGGAGGCGAGAAAGTGAAAGAAAAATCTCTAGCTTTGGTGACCAAGAAAAAAAAATATGAATGGTATTTTAGGCTTTTGAGCATAGAGAAAATTACAGATTGAATTTGAAATGGTCTTTTCTTGATGCTGTGTTGACGCGTGTAGTGCAGATTCACAACAACGACGATGTTGTTGAGACGATAATGTTGTTTTTAAAAGATTTCAGAGAGAGAAAGAGAGAGGTGTTATGGTTAGGTTAAGTAGTGTTCGTGTTGGTGTTTGGTGTGGGACGGTGGGAATGGAAAACGTTGATGTTGTTGATGTCGTTGATGATCGATGATGTTTCTGGAACATCATCCGCGTTTGTGTTGTTCGATGTGGGGCCTCAACCCCTTGCTTAAAGTGCTGATAGGTCAATAGGGTGTCATTTTTTTTTCTTCGGTGTTAAAAAAAAAAACTAATAATAAATTATTTTAAGAAAAAAAAAATTGTTATTTGTGCTGGAGTTGTGCTTGAATTTGAAATCAATTGTAACCTACCTTTGCATAACTTTTCAAAATTAGAAAGAAAAATAGTAGTTTTGTTTGTCATAACCTTTTTTTGTTCCCTTTATCAGCCACGAAAGGTGCAAGATTTTCCATACCTTTCTGTCAAACAGTTTAAGTTTTATATTATACTGTAAAATTTGACTCCAAACTACTGTTACTTTTGCACTGTTAGATTAATTATTGATTTGTAAGAATTTAGCTGTAACTGCCTAATTTCCTCTAAATTTCTGACATGATTTTAATATTAAGATTTTACGTTACAGTATTGTTTTTATTATTTTATTTCTGCTTATCTCTCTGTGCAATCTTAATTATTGTATTTAATATAAATTCATATTAATCGTCTCATTTCATTTTCACCACAAAATAGTTGCAAATTAAGTACGAGGTCAAATTAAATTTGACATAAAATAGTCAATGTTAGTTTGAACTTTGACAATTATAAATAATTCTTAATAGGTACTGCTTCCAAAATATCAGTTTTGTTTATGCTGTCATTAAAATGTGTAATTGCAAATAATAGATGATTAGAAGTCATTAAGCATGCTCAAATAGATTAAATTTAATTTAAGATAATATTAACCGATGTCCTCATAGTACGGATTAACAAATTATTAAGGTGTATTGACACTATTATTTTTACATTAAAAACTGAAATAGTTAAATACATTAATTAAAATATATTATAAATTTTTTAAAAATAAAAATATTCTTTTAATTTTTAGACGATAATTTTTTATATAAAACAAAAACTTTAGAATTTTGAAAAGTCTTAATTCAAATTAATATTTTAATTATTTTTTTTTATTTTAGATGATTAGCACTATTTTTTTTCTAGTTTTTCTGTTAATTTCAACTTTCTTATATATTTATTTTTTAAGAACATTAAAATATATTTATTTTCTTATTTTCTTATCTTTTAATTTTTATTAATAAACATTAAATAAAATATTAAACACACATGTACAACATTTATGGAAACTTTTATCCTTTAATTAAAATAAAATTATATTAATAACTGTTAGGTCAAATTTTAATTAATATCACATTTAATTATGTACTTTTGTAAGATTTTGTATATACAAATTATTCTTAACTAGTGTCCTTAAGACACTGGTTTGCAAAACCCTTTAATTTATATTATATTTATATATTTTTTAAAATTTTATAAAGATTTTATTTTAAAAATTAATAAAGCACTCTTTCTAAATATTTGCGTCTATATATGGATATCAGTAGATTTTAAAAAAATTTGTGAATACCTTTTAAAGAGATATTTAACAAAAAAAATAGATCAATTTTTCAATTACATATAAAAAAAACGGATAATTTCTGTTTTTTATTGAATTACCGAGTGATATTATAGATAATTTTTCTTCTGATTTTTTAGACGATAATCTTAAAACATGACTGCAAACACTGCTGGAGACAACTAGCATACACATTCATGGAGGAAGGACCATAACATAACATAACATAGTTTGTGTGGATTCTGTGTCTTCTTTTCCCCACACATCACATGATGTTCTTTCTCATTACATATCCAAACAACTGAGTCCACATCAAATGTAAACAAAATGAGTTTGGCTTAGCTTAGGTAGCAAAGCAAAAATGAGAATAAAAACAAAAGAAAACGGAGAAGCGAAGGCGGAAAAGGGTGAAAATAAAGACAAGTGAATGCCAGAAACATAGCTAAGATACGTGTTCGTTTGGCATGTGATGCCTGCAAATAAAATAATAACAACGTAATATTTAATTGTTGATGAAAAATACTTATACCTAAAAAACATGCATCCACGTATATTCATGTGACTTCAATGCTACACACTCATCACAATCCACAGGTGTTCAATGTTGCAGTCATGATCGCATCACAGGTCTGTTTTTTTTTTTTTATTTTTTTTTTTTTTTTTTTTTTTTTTTTTTT
>Ga0099822_1012107_pt1 | contig 10373 bp, 9 predicted proteins | sample CowpeawhiteBW_FD_76839 | JGI IMG/M metagenome (GOLD analysis project Ga0099822, IMG submission 76839) | Root nodule microbial communities of legume samples collected from California USA - Cow pea white BW | ecosystem: Host-associated > Plants > Roots > Nodule | place: USA: California | collected... | reverse complement strand
TTGTTTTATGTTTGTTTTGCCTCTAATCTCTCTTTTAAGTGTGTTAAATAAGTTAATGGGAAACGTTTGTGGTGGAGGAAAACAAACAAGAACTCAAGGGAGCATGATTCGACAATAAAATATTGATTTTGAAGCAAATACTTGCATCGTGTGCCATTGGAATCACGCCAAGTGCTACAAATACACAATGCTATCAAACTGCCCAAAGGTTGAGCGGTGGAAAAATGAAGTTGAGCGGCACAAGGCTGAGCGATGGCAAACTAGGACTGAGCGCCACAAGGCTGAGCGGTAAAAGTGGGGCTGAACGCCATTCAATTCGTAAAACCTGGTGCTGAGCGTTGGAAACAAGGCTGACATGTCAAAAAATGGGATTTTAATCTTGTTTCTCACAAAGGTTTGGACCATTCCTCATTTTGCACGATAGAGAAACACGTTGGGGTGCTTGGAGAGCCTCTTGGAGGTTGCTAGAAGTGTTAGGAAGCTCTCTCACTCCTCCTTGGGTCTTCTCCTCCATTCATGATGGTTTTCCCCCCTTTTAGGGTTGGAGAGGAAGATGAGTTGCGATTGGGAGATGGAGACGTGAATGAAAGGTGTAATTGGAGCATGGAGTGGCTGGCAAGAACCTTAGGAGAGGGCTTGCATCTTCTCTTTGGTTTCCATTTCTTCCCTATCTCTTCTATTTGTAAACCTTAAGTTCTCCACCACAGATAGCTAAACCTATGTGTTGAGATTAATGTAATAAATTGAATCTTGTGTATTTTGTGATGTTAATCCATATGCTTTTCCATGTCTATGTTAGTATTTGATTTCCATGCTTAATGTTTGCTTTAGTTTAGCCACCCATGCATGATTTGTGGTTCTTGAGGTGTTGCAAAATGTCTTTTAAACTTATATATGTTGGCATAAGAATGCATCATGCACATATTATTCCTCAAATTCAAAAAGAAAAATAGAAATCATAACATGTGTTAACATCATCATGCATTCTCAATCGGTCAAAAAGAAAGAAATCATTGCTACTTTTCGGATCAAAATTCTCTTTATTCCTCAAATTCATAAAGAAAAAAAAATCATAATATGTGTTAACACCATCATGCATTCTCAATCAGCCAGAAAGAAAAAAAAAAATCATTTCTACCTTTTAGATTGAAATTCTCGTTATTTATGTGAATGGTTATCGAATCCTTCCTTTGGAAAAATGAAAAAAATCTATTCTAATGATTCTTTGGGTTGATGGTCATCTTCATTAATATGAATAACTTATATACAAGTCTAAAATTCTTTAAAAAAATTTGATTTTTTTTTTTATGTTTCATTTACATTGAGGCCCGTGGGAATGATTATCAATTTCTTTACACCAAGATATCAATTTCTTTACACCAAGATCCTCTCCGATGGAATGGTCACTGATTTCCTTTTTTGAGTGTTATTACCACCACTTAATCATGTATACATTTTGAATACTAATAAAGAAAAAGTTCTTGCTAGTTTATCTATCCATAAATATTATAGATTTATTTAGTTAAGTTCTTAAAAGCATTTCTATACTTGTAGTTTACATACGGGGTAGGGAGGACATCTCCAACCACCGCATATGCCTAAGAACGAAGGGCTGAATATACTCCAACCCAAGAAACATGACAGGGGCAACAACGAAAGAGAAACCTTAATATGTCTGAACTAGAGAAATACACATTACTAAGTAATACTAGAAGTAGGAGAAGAAACCTCGACCTGACATCACTAAGACATGTTAAGTAGTGGGAGAGGAAACCTCACACTGACATCACTAAGACATACTAAGAAGTGGGAGAGGAAACCTCAGTCTTACGCGAAGCGGATAGAAGGCAAGGAAATGACAATCCTAGAGGAAATCATAATCTCTCCACTAAAAGTACTGGAAAAGTTGGTTGATAGTACAGATCCTTGCTAGCAAATTAAAAGATGAGAACGAGGTTTAAGATAATAAAAGTTTATTAGGGGAATACCAAAGCCAATGGTCGTCACAAACCCTAGGCCCATGAAGTTAGGCCTATACAGGTAGTATAAAAGGCACTATTCACGAGGTAAAATGATTATTCATTACTATTACTGTTTTATCTATATTGTCTAAAATCTAACTTGGGCGTCGGAGTGGCTTTGCAGGCTCCCTGCCGAGACTACCCCTGTTGAAAGGAGATACTTCAGAAGTAAAGCATACAGTGGAAGAAAGTGAAGATTAGTTGACACGTGTGATATCAAAACCCCTTGACTCCAACATACTTTGTGTTTTCTTGGGTATATATCTATCTGGTAGGAACATTTGGTGCCCACTATGGGGCTGAGTCAAATCGGTACACATGGTGTCTACAAGGAATATGGCAAGTAATGGTCTAGAAGTACAAGCAACAAAGAACATGTAAGCATTGTGAAGAGCACTCAAATGGCAATCATGTTAGCCATACAACGAGAGTTAGTTGAGTTACGAGTAGAGAATGCTAGAATCAAGCAGAGGCTCGAAAGTAATGAAGAAGAAGGAGATGGCGATCAACAACGCCCAAGCAAAACCCATGTTACTTCCCCATTCACGCATGTGGAAATAGTGGGAGAAAGGGCACACAACACCTATCCTCCAGGGGAAGGAACAATAAACATATTGGCACCACGACGGGGTGCACACAAATACCCATTCGTTGATGGCATAATGAAAACACCATTGCTTCGAGGCTGGAAGTCTCTGACCATGGACATGTATGATGGCGCCACCGACATAGACGAGCACATACATGTATACCTGACCCAGATCGCTCTCTACACCTTTGATGATACTATGTTTTGCAAAGTATTTCTTACATCCCTCAAAGGTGCAACCTTCAGTTGGTTCACTCGTCTTGCCCCATTCTCCATTGATTATTTTGATACCTTGTCAGACCAGTTCAGAGCGCAATTTGCCACGTCAAAGCCACATGACCTCACTTCCTTGGCGTTCATCAACATATGCTAGGAGGACGGAGAATCTTTGAGAAAGTTTATGGAGTGCTTCAGAAAGCTAGCCCTTAGCATTGATAACTTAAGTCTAAAGATAGCTCTGCACCAGATGATTAACACATTAAGAAGCGGACCCTTTGTTGATAGCTTGTGTAAGAGACTAGTAACTAACATGGTTGATTTAAGGCAAAGGGCGACAAAATACATGCGAATGGAGGAGTTAAAAGACTTCAAGAGCAGTATCAAAGCAAAAGACAACATCCCAACTAAAAACATGAGAAAGCAGGAATAAGCAAGGCACTCCCTAGGCCTCTGCCTCCCTCCGCTCCTCGAGCGCAATGATTTAATAGATACACCCCCTTAAATGCTCATAAATTGCGAGTATTGGAAGAATCCATGCATGCTGCCCTAATCAATATGCCTAGAAGGGCAAATACACCTCCAAACGCAGATACCACATGACAATATCGGTACTACGGCAATTACAGACACGCCATTGAGGAATGCATTATGCTAAAGGACAAGCTAGAAGAGCTCGTACAAGTCGAACATCTCTAGCACTTTATCGCTCGAGGAAATGAAAACCGGTAGGGCAAAATAGGGGAGTAAGAAGCAAGACATAGAGAGAACCGAAGTTGGAAAGCTTTAGACTCGTCATAATCACAACGTAAGGATATAAGAAACCAACATATGGGATTGAGCCGGACACCTCAAGAAAAGATTGGGAGAAAAAGATTGTCAGGTATACCATGGTGGTAGATGAATTGTTCCCGAGAGGATTTTCCATTTCATTGCTCAAGTGTGTCAAAGTAGAGTATGCTGATTATGTCATGTGAGAACTACAGTAGGGTATAAGCGAATATCAGTCGGGAGAAGGACAATGGCAACTAAGATCTTAAGGACAAGATATTACTGGCCAACTATGAGCGCAGACGTAGCAACGTATATGAAGAGATGTTTACCTTGCTAGAAGCATGGTAATATAGCACACCAAAAGCATGAAGAACTACACAACGTGTCATCCCCATGGCCATTCACGAAATGGGGGATGGATATAGTAGGGTCATTCACCCTAGGAAAGGGGCATGTAAACTTTTTGTTGGTGGCGATAGATTACTTTACAAAGTGGATTGAAGCTAAGCCACTCACATCAATCACAACACAATAGATACAAAAATTTGTTTGGAAAACATATGTGTTGCTTCAGCATTCCTCACACCATCATCACTGATAACAACATGCAATTCACAAACAAGGGACTCATGGATTTCCACCAAGGCTTGCATATTAGACATGTAACAAGGTTACTAGAACACCCACAGGGAAATGGTCAGGTTGAAGTCACGAACAAAGTCATTTTCAAAGAATTGAAAAAAAGACTGGAGGAAGCAAAAAGGTTTGTGGCCTGAGGAGGTACTGGAAGAGTTGTGGGTGTATTGTTGTACTCCCCGATCAACCACCAAATAGACCCTCTAACACCTCACATATGGAACCAATGTCGTGATTCTAGTGGAGATATGGGAACCTTCTCTACGACTACTGAATTACAATGAAGTCAACAACGATCACTGCCTGACAATTAACTTAGACGTTGTGCAAGAACACATGGAGAAAGCAAGAATCCAAGATGCAACAACCAAACAAAGAATATCACGAAGATACAACTCTAAGGTCAAACCAAGGAAGTTCCACTAGGTGACTTGGTTTGGAGAATGAATAGTGACGCAAGGTGAATAGGAGGAAAATTTCCTGCAAATTGGTAAGGCCCTTTCCGAGTGCTTGCAGATGTTGGAAAGGGAGCATACAAGTTAGAATATCTATCAGGAGAAACAATCCTCAAGACTTGGAACACAACTCATTTAAAGTTTTATTACAGCTAAACTTTGTAAATAAAGGGTACTCTTTCCTACTACGGTCTTTTTCTCTAAAGAGGGTTTTGGCTGGAAAGGCTTTAATGAAGCCCAAAATCAATAAAATCACTTTGATACATTATTGCATGCTTATTTTAAGATTTATGCCCCTACCTCCCTGGCCCAAGTAGGTTCCTCTTGAAAAACCCTATTAACTAAGGTCGACTCAAAGCCTTTTCTGAGACCTTTTTTTCTCACGCAAGTCCCTGTTGATAAAACTTATCAACCAAGGTCGACTCAAGGCCTCTTCTGAGACCTTTTTTCTCACTTAAGTCCCTATTGATAAAACTTATCAACTAAGGTCGACTCAAGGCCTCTTAAAGGACCCTTTTTCTCATGCAAGTCCCTGTTGATAAAACTTATCAACTAAGGTCGACTCAAGGCCTCTTGTGAGACCTTTCTTCTCATGCAAGTCCATGTTGATCAAACTCATCAACTAAGGTCGACTCAAGACCTCTTGCGAGACCTTTTTTCTCATACAATTCCTGTCGACCAAACCTATCAACTAAGGTCAACCCAAGGCCTCTCTCGAGACCTTTTCTCACACAAGGAAGCCTTTCTAGATCAAGCTTATCAGCTAAGGTCGGCCCAAAGCCTTGACCGATACCTTTCCCAAACAAAACCAATCACACTCATTACACAACTTGCACTTAACCAAAACCAATCACTAATAACCCACATTACTATGATCGCTGCAAAAAGGATAAACCTATCAACACCAAAAATCAACTCCTAATATTAAAAGTCATACAACCAACAAAATGAGACAAAAACAAACTTGCTAAATAGAGAAGAATTCCAATTTGAATAACAATAACAACTTGACTCTCTTCTTTGCACATACTATGAAAACACGAAGTGACCATTCCGACCAATGTGCTTTGTTTGAGGCCTAGAAACGTCACTGGTAGCATATGCTACCAACAAACACTTAATCACATATCATAAAATACGTTTACAACAATCACCGAAAACCCGGGATGTTAGTATAATAGGGCATATTGAACAAGTAAGTGTTGTAGCTAAATACCACTATATTGATAATTGTTATAAATATTATACCATACACAGTGCATGCGAATTCATTAGATGTTGGGGAACACCTGGGAGGAAACACCTTCGGCCATCGAGTATATCTTAGATCAAGAAACCAAGAATACTTCTTCTAAAAAAGTGACATGTCAATAAAAAAATCAAAATCAAATAATTCAACCCTCCAAGCTGGAATAAGAATTAAGAGTCATAACATGCATATCCCATAGTCAAAACAACATAAATGGTAGAAATCAGTACACATCGCCTACCATCTAAACCCATTCATGTACAAAAGCATCCCAAAAAGTACATAGAACATCTGGCACAAAGGCCTACAAAATAAGTGGGAAAGCAAAAGACATCCACCAGCATAACATAAATGCTAGTCTCTCCTGTCAGCCTTGTCTACACTACCCCCCTCATGAGCTTCCCCATAGGGAGTACAAGGAGTATCCTTGGCTTGTTCAAGAAGGGAGGGTATGTCCTTAAGTCGAACTAAAGACTTCTAATATACATCATTACCCACATCAAAATGTTCATCATCAATAGGAACATTAAAAAGAATAGCGGCCTTCTTGAAACCCAACTCGTGTTCTTCAACCATCCTCTCTTGTAATCCCTAGACCTCTTTATCCAGTTCAACATTAGTAACCTTCAGCTCCTCCACTTCACGTTTGGCTACAACCACCTCTTTAAGGGTCTTCTTCCCCTTTTCCTCAACTTCCAAGCAGCAATTCCTCCAAGACTTCCCGTCGCTATGAGCTTGGCAGAGCTTCTTCTACAAATCACTTACTTCAAACACCACGTTTTCTTTCTCAACCTTCAACGACGATACCTCTGCCTGAAGCTCTTTCACATGACTCAATTTTTCTAACTTATAACCTATATGCCTTCCAATCACCAAAGCCCAAGACTGATACTCAGCAAAAGCTTTCATCAAGGATGGCAAAAGAGAGTTAGTAATAAGGTTGGCCTCTTGCTGGGAGATGGTGATACTCATGCCATCATAGATTTGCATCCCAGGCCTCATTAAGCGTATGTAAGCACTATCTTCAGATATTTGACTGCATTTAGGAGAGGAATGTCGAGATGAGCTCCCAACAGTGCCATTCCCTCCAATGCCACCAATGCCATAGGGGGTGGAGGCTGAGGAGTTCTCCCACCAATGCCATTCCCTCCAACAGCACTAAGACTAGACCCTCAAGTGTATCTCTACCCTTCTTATGAGCATTCACCTTCTCACAAAGCAACTAGAAACGACTTTTCTGACTAGCACCAACACCCTCATGAGAAGCCATCACAACTGACAAAAGCAAATACAAAGTAAGATAAGTTAACATATAGCGCAATATAAGAAGATTTGACACATACCCAACATGTCCTCGCAAGGACAAGGAGAATTCAATATGGCCACAATACGCTTAGTGGGAAGTCGTCGAGGGAGGGAGTCTAGCAAATTTGGAACCTCGCAGTCATTGACAAACATCATAGTGCATGGGATTACACGTCCAATAGAAAGGAAATTTTTAGAACATCACCATAAAAAAAGTAGGGTCGGCCAAGAAGATTCACCACCACTCTAAACAAGGTATCTTTTAACCTTTAAAGGAAGTAGAATAAGGGGCTAGCAGACCTATCATAGGCTATCCAAAAAAATATAACCATCTCACGGGCTTAGTGGGCCTGGTACTATAATAATGCAAAAATACTAGAAGAGACAAATTCAAGCCTATGACTCTACACAATAGCTTGAAAGCCTACAAAGCGGCCTAAGCATTGAGGTGGAGTTGGGATGGAGCCACGTTTAAGATATGCAACACCTTGACAGTAAACTCATCAAAAGGCAATCTAACGTGCAAACTTATAAACAACACAAAATACATGAAAAATAACTCATCAGAATACCCCTCTCGCCCATCACAAGTGTTATCTACACAACCAACCAGGTCCAATGGACGAGGATGACTAATACTTAGAAAAATACTCACACACACCCTTATCAACCCACTCATATCCTGAGCGTGAAGGAAGATCTCGTAATCCCTCCTCATCATACGAGGATGCTCCTACACGATCCAAATAGACCTTAGCAACTGACTTATCAGAGAAAGAGGATGAAGACTACATGCCTATGCCATAAAATCAACGTCTTAACTCCAAATGGGGTCACCAAGGGTCCCATGAAGTCAACGAAGGAGGCCCCCAAGCCAAATGGCTCCACATCCGTCAGATCAAAAAGATCCAAAGGTCAGCAATGATTGTAAGACCCGCGAAATTTAATTAATTAAATAAATAAATAATTAATAAATGCGGGTAATGGGAGCCTTTATGACATTAAATATTAATTGTTGTGACGTGGAGTAGTACTAGCTTAAACGGTTGAAAGTAATTGATTGTTATGAAGGACTTGAGTTTGAATCCTATGTATGCCATTTGTGCGTTATTTAATTGATAATTACTTTAATAATAAAGTGCGTGATCATGATGAGTGATAATATAATCCTAAAATTATAGGAATTATCACGAAACATGAATTGGTTGAATGGTTGTGCATTTACTTGACATTTGCATGGTTATAACTTCAAACCTTGGTAGCCATAAATTGAGCTTTTTTTGTCAAAATTCTTTTCGTCATGAATGTGAAAAGCCAGAAACCCTAGCTGACTAAGGAGAAGCCAAGAGGGGTTGGAAAAACAACCACCAATAAGTCTGGAATGGTAATTAAGGTCATGTTAATGTCAATTTTCGTTTTAGGACCATTAACTTCAATTAAAACATGATTACGGTGAGAGATAGAGTTTTGGAGTTCATCATTGGTGTGCACTGTGAGGAGAGAAAATTTAGAGTGTGAACTGTGCTAACTGAGTGAGAAGGAGAGCTGAAGCGGGGAAGCACTAAAGGCCATTTTTTATCAAGGAAGAAGTCAAGAACCTTCAAGTTTTAGCAAGGAAATTCAGGTTAGTGGAGTTGGACTCCGTAAATTTAATTGTATTGTTATTGGTTGCATGATATATGATAAATGAACTACTTAAGTTTTGTTAATTCTGTTTAAATTCGTGTTTCTGGAAATTTTCCAGAAACCGCTTGGCGGGCCTTGAAAGCCGTTAGACGACTTATCCCTATTCTCTACAATTTTTGGGTTCCAGCGAGGAACTGCCTAGCGGCATGAACTAGCCGCCAAGTGATGCATGTGTTCAACCCAATTTCTGGGTTTTTGGTATAAATCGCTTGGCGGTGAAGAACACCCGTTAGGCACCGTAAGCGGTTTTGGCTCAACTTGGGTTTTCTATGCATTCTGGATTGTTTTTTATCGATGAAAAGGGCGTTTTAATCATGTATTGATGAAAGGGAAGGGATTAATTGTGAAATTATGAGGTAATACGAGGGAATTGTATTATTATGGTATGTACTTGTATTAGGGTTTGGAAATTGGGGTTTTGATGTCATGAGGTTAATTGATAGTTGAACTTCACTGGAAAAAGGTTATGGAATGGGGTTTAGGTTGTATAATTGATTAACGGTAAGTGGAATAAATTGAAGAGAGTGTAAATTAGACAGAGAAATGAAATAGGTGCTGAGTTCGATGGATTGCAAGTGCAAGAAGTTGTTGGAAATCCCTAGAATCCTATGCACTGCCTGACGTCACTTGAACGGTCGCCAAGCGACAGGTGTTGGTCAGTGGATGGTGCAATTGAATTCGCAGCAGGAAGGAAATTTAGTGTAAGGAAAGTTTGGGGTATGAAAAAGTAGAGTTGGTATATGATGGCTATGGGTTGGGAAGCATAAGTAATACATGAGGTGATATTAGAGAGAATTATCAAATCTGAGTTGATTTGGAAAGATTAGTATATGTTGAAAGTCAACGAGGGTCAATTAAACCAGAGTTTTGCTCTATGGTGAGACGAAATACCACCTAGGAGTTAGGGCCATGAGGTAGGGTTGCCTAAGATGAACATGAGTGAAAATTCTAAGCTAAAGTATAATTGTTGCGCTACTTGTAATTGAGTGGAGATGGCTATAATGATTGGAATAGTGAGGAGTTTAAGGTACTAAGAGTCAATTTTGGCATTCTATGGAGGTGCAAGGTTGATCTTTAGTAAAGGTAATTATAGGACCATTGCTAACAAGCTAAGAGGTGTGGAATTAAAGACTGTAAAATGAGATGTAAGTAACTTAGTGCAGGATACTAGGTGTTCTGAGGCTTGAATTAAGGATACAATTTGTGTTGTTTTCCAAAACTCAGTACTGTGAGAGGTCACATCAACTAGAAGGCTCAAGCCCATTTAAGTCTCTCAACCTCTCCAACTTCGTTGTATAATACTAGGCCTATGAAACTACCAAGATTACAGCATTCCGCTTATCAAGATAAAGAATTCATTTTTCTTCAAAATGCTACATAAAATAACATGCATTGAAATGAGCAGCATCATCATGCAACACCACGAGTACATCAAGAGTCTC
>Ga0099822_1012102_pt1 | contig 10377 bp, 6 predicted proteins | sample CowpeawhiteBW_FD_76839 | JGI IMG/M metagenome (GOLD analysis project Ga0099822, IMG submission 76839) | Root nodule microbial communities of legume samples collected from California USA - Cow pea white BW | ecosystem: Host-associated > Plants > Roots > Nodule | place: USA: California | collected... | reverse complement strand
ATATATATATATATATATATATATATATATATATATATATATATATATATATATATATATATAAAACTTAAGATGGCAATGTGGATTGATTTATCTTACGGTGGTCGGTCTCACATTTAACTTGTAGAAAATGAGTTAGGTAGGCAAATCTATATAAAAAATGTAGGTTAATTTCTCTAACCTGTCCAATATAACTTTTGGTTCATGGGTTTGTAGGCGGGTCCGCGACATGCACAAGAAATTATTTGTTTTTTTATTTTTTTTAAATATTAGGGTGCATGATTTTAATAACTTTATTTTTATTTAATTAAATTAGTATAAACAATAAATCTTATAAGTCAATTTCTTAATAGATAATATTCCTAATTTTATAGTTTCTAATTTTTAAGTACAGGTCTATTGAAAATAGAAATTACTTTGAACTATATTGAAACAAGGAAAGAAATGCGAATGTGGAAGTTATTTCTGGATGAACTAAATAAGAATGAGCGAGCTACTTTTGAATGGACCAGAGAAGAAACACAAATGAGCAAGTTGCTTAGAAGAAACACATATGACAAGTTGTGCTGATGCTACTGGATTTTAGGGATTTAAGTCAATGTGGACCAAATCCAAATTAACTCGTCATTGACCAGCGTGAACCGTTGGTTATGTGAGGTTGACCTAAGTGAACTAACGAGCTCAAATACTCACTTGCCCAAATTGTTTTTCATAGACCTTTGGGTTGACCGACATAGTCTCACTCTGCCTTACCATCCCAAAAAAACAATAAAAAATTTAGGTTAAACAAAAAAATGGTATTGGGTATAAAAAAATACCAATTACCTTAATAAATAAAGAAGGATGATGATAAATAAACACCACATTTTATCTCAACGCCTATTCAACACCTATAAAAGAACATTTTTATTTTAAAATATTAAGTATTTGAAGATGAATTAAGTAAGAAAATTAAAATATTAATATTTTCTTTACTATTAAATAGGTGTAGAAAGATTGAAAGGTGTGTGTATAGTTTTCCTAAAGAAAAACTCTAACTAATAAAAGATATTAAATAACACTCATTTGTATAGGGGCGATAATAAGACGAGGTGATGCAAGATTCTATTATTTTTGTCTCCAATATTCCATGAATATGAAATGTGTATTCCCACGAGATAACGAGTGTATTTATATTCATCTAACTATATATTAAACACTATTTTTACAAAAAAAAAAACAAATGGAATATGACATTATAAAAATTTAATGTCAAATAATACATGATTTTTTCTTTCGGTCCAAATAAAAATAAGAAATTATAGTTGAATAAATTTTATGGTTAAATATGTTTTTAGTCTTTAAATTTAGACGCGAAATTGAAATTCATCCATGTTCTAAATTTTGATACATTTTAGTTCACAAACTTAAAAATTAAATAGATATAGTTCTTTCTATCCAAAGATGTCAATTTTTTGATGTGTTAAACAATGTTTTAGGATTACATTTGTTGAAACGTGTAAAATGATGTAAACAATTCAAACGTTAGTCTGAAATGTCGTTTAACAAGTTAAAAAAAATTATGCAGTTGGATTAGAAAAAATATATCTATTCATTTTTAAAGTTTGAGGACTAAATTATATCATAGTTTGAGACCGAAATAAATTATAATTTTGTATCAAAGTTTAAAGGCTAAAATCATATTTAACTCTAAATTTTAAAAATAGAGTATTAAATAAATTAAGAATGTTTTAATAATAGAAAAGATGGAATTAATATGGGACAAGGAAGAAATAAACATACTCATTCCATACTCATTCGCGTCTTCATTCTTGTACCTAATTATAAAAGTCACATATTACTCATATTTTGTACCCATGTTTGATCAATTTGGATATTTTTCATCAGTATTAACATAAATTCAAACAATGGACAAATGTACAAATTTATTTATCATCTATAGTCACTATTTAAAACAAATATTGATGATAATGATTATAATATTAACAATAGAATTGAAAAAAAAACTCTATTAACCCAAAAGCTAATATTGAGTCAATGATGCTTGCAATCTTATTGTTCTTATCGGATTTGACCTAGTAGTCTTTAATATGGACTGACATGATTATTAATGTGTAATCGAGCTTATACAAGAAGTATGGGAAGAGGTCTATATCATGAAAAATACTTTAGAAGTAAGAGTAGCGCACAACATTATAACACACGAGTATTCAAAAAAGTAAACATACTATGGAAGAAGCTTAGAAAAAAACTCAATAAAATTGAGTATGAGTATTCGACCATGGACTTACTTGAAAAACACTCCAAATACCTTATAAGTGTCCGACCATGGACGTACTTGGAAAACATCCCAAGTACCTTACAATCTACTTTGAAAATAACCTGGGTACTTTATGAATGTCCAACCATGGATGTACTTGGAAACCATCCCAAGTACCTTTCAATATACTAAGAAAATAACTTGAGTACTTTATGAATGTCTAACCATGGACTTACTTGGAAAACACTCCAAGTACATTACGAGGTTCGACCATGGACCTACTTGAAAAACACTTCAAATACCTTATGAGTGTTCGATCATGGACTTACTTGAAAAACACTCCAAGTACCTTACGAGTGCCCAACCATGTACTTACTTGGAAAACACTCCAAGTACCTTACGAGTTTCCAACCATGGACTTACTTGGAAAACACTCCAACTACCTTACGAGTGTTTGATCATGGATTTACTTGAAAAATTTCAAGTACCTTACGATGTATGATTACATGACATACTTGGAAACATCCAAGTTCTTTACGAGTGTCTAATTATGTGACCTACATGGAAACATTTGGGTACCTTTATGAAGTGTAAAATTATGTGACTTACATGGAAATATCCAAGTACCTTATGAATGTCCGATTATGTGACTTACTCGAACAACTTTGAGTACAACTTAAGAACTTCAAAACGTTAAAAGCAACACATAAGCTCAGATGAAAATTTATCTAAGAACTACTTTTAAAGTGTTTACATTAGTGCAAAAAGAGCTTATAATGTCACCAATTCCACATTGCATGACCCAATTTTTCGATACTTTACATCTATATCTGAGATACTCATTAGGGATGTCAAAACGGGCCAACTCGGCCCGTTTCAGCCCGACCCGTTTTTGACCCGTTAAAATCGGGTCGGGCCGGGTCAGCCCGACATTATTAAACGGGTTGAGAATCTGAACCCGTCCCGCCAATAGACGGGATGACGGGTTGGCGGGCCGGCCCGCCCCTTTCCCCCTCTCTTCCTTTATCCCTACGTCGGGTTGAAGAAATATGGTGCGTTTGTGAATCTGAAACAAAGAACATATGCAATGTAAAGAAGATACAACATAATCAGTGGAAGAAAGAAAGACACATTCCAAAAACGCAACCAAAAATCATATTCACACTCATTCCTATTACAATCAGAAACCCCAATTCCTAATTCACAAAATCAAAAACCCTAATTCACAAATCAGGTACAAAATGAAAAATCCCAATTGCAATTTCTATAATCAGAAACCCAAAAATCAGAAATCCCAATTAAAACTCCTAAATCAGAAACCCTATCTCCTAATTCTCAATTAACAAAAAATTAGAAACCCTAACTTTCTCCTAACATATCGGCAACCATTAGCTCCCATTGTTGTCTTCTCCTTCACCTCAAACACCCACAACCAGACCCATTTAAAGAGAAGGAAGAAGGTTGAACAATAATGGAGAAGAGATCATCGAAGCTCCTAGCCAACAACACGTCCTGGAAAAGATGCAGCAATGCCAACTTTGATGCTAACGACGGTGTGAGGGAGGTGCAGCCATGGGTGGAGGTGGTGTTGTCGTCACCTCACGAATAGAAGAAGATGGAGATGGGTGTGGTATGTTTCGTCTCTGATGCTAACGGCGAGGAAGTTGCAGCCGTGAGTGGAAGTATTGCTGTCGTAGCCTCACACGGGGAAGAAGACGGAGGTGGCTAGGGTAGGTTAGGTTTTCTCTTTTGCATCGAGGCTGAGTGAGAGGAATGAAGGAATGAGTCTAGCAGTGGCAGAGCAGAGAAGAGAATGAAAAAAAATTAAACACACCACACCACCACCCACTTGTTGCTGCTGCACTGCATGTGATTATTAACTTATACGGCCCGCGGACTGGCCCGTTTTGGCCCGCGGGCTGGCCCGACGGGCCAACGGGCTTGACGGGCCGGGTTGTTATGGGTTGGCGGGTTGAATTTTTTTGGCCCGGCCCATGTATTTTAGGTTAGGCTAGCGAGTCGGCCGGTCGGGCCCGACCCATTTTGACATCCCTAATACTCATACTACTTAGAAACTTATGAAAATTGTTATGGTGTACTTTTGGTTTGTATATTGATTTTTTATGGTTTTAGTGGAGGAAAATATTGACTTATGAAAATTGTTATGGTGTACTTTTGGTTTGTATATTGATTTTTTATGGTTTTAGTGGAGGAAAATATTGACGATTTTTTTAAATGCCACAAATTAACACTTGTTAAGGGACAACAAATGTTAATTTGACATCTCCCGCTATGATGTCGGACCTTCACATGTTAAAAGTCCAAAATAACAAATGTTGAAGACCTTTTTTGTGTTAGTGTTAACCATGACACAAACGTCCATATTGAAACATAAATAAGGACTATTTCAGATGACCATACATCCACAAGTTGCGCATTTGGTAATTAATCATCGTAAGCATCAAAGAATCTTTTATAAGTGAATCTTCCCTCTTTTCCTTTTTGAAACTCGAAGTTTTTTTATTGAGAAATGATAGCCCGGCTCTCGAGAGTCTCATACTCCACATTAGAGACATCTCGACCAAATATGGTAAAAATACTTACCAACAACATCTCAATTGAAATCAAATTTATGATATCTCAATTGATAGTAAACTGAAAAGGAAATGTGAAAAAAAAAATTAAATAGATTTAAATTAATTTTTCAGGTAAAACTTTAATGTTTTTAATTTTAATATTAAATAATCAAATTACACCAATAAATTTCTACAAATTTTAATTTTAATTTATTTTATAACCAACATATTTACGATGAAAACATTTCAAATTATGCATATGGATAATTATTATCTTCTCAAAATGCTTCTTTCTAAGACACTATAAATAAATTTTAAAGAACATGAAATAATTCTTAATTTTTTTTTATCAAAATAATAATATATTATATTCATAAGTAAGCTTGTGGGATGCTACAACCATTTTTATATAATATACTTTGATGCTACCCGTATGACTTACACAATATATAGCATAATTAGGCATATGTACATTTGATCAGATTGCATATTCATCTAGCCCTATTTTGTACTCCCTCTTTCTTTGCCACTATTACCATATTTTGTAACAAAAGTATAGTAATATGAGAATAACAAAAATAAATAGTTTAACAATAAGTGAAGTATGTGAAATGCACTTTAAAGACAGTTTGAAAGACTGAACTAAACGGCGCAATAAATTTAGTTAGCATTTTTAATGAAGGATTTCGTGTGTTCTTTAAAGTTGTGAAGCCTGTTCATAACCACAAAAGTGAAAGCCATAGACTAAAACTTTAAATGCTTAGGGACCTAGAATTGCTCTGTTATAGTAACTATACAAACCAAAAATTTAAATCTCAAAACCTCACGCCTTAAATAATTGTTGTGGACGGCTCTTTCAAGTCTCTAATGGCCATGTATGTTTCTAAAATCATGATAATTGCTAACCCTAGTTACCTCCTTCAAGTAACCATTGCCAACACCAATTTTTCTCAAGACTTGGACAAAGATTTCAACTACCACCAAAATCTTTTCTATTATATACCAACCACTCATGGCCACAGTTGTTACCACCCAACAACATTGTCTCTAAAAATTTCTTTTAAATCAATTGCCCTATTAATAATTCTCACCCAACACCCAACTAATTAACCTTTTTTTAATCAACCGTATAAAATCAGAACGAGTTGAACTTAAAAAAACACTAAACAATATTTTTTTATCAGATTATTGGTACGGGAAATATATGCCATGTTTTTCTTATGTAAGAGACATCAAGCTATGCAAGCAAAAAATTTTATGATAAAATGTTCTGTTTCTTTGTTTGTTTGTTTTTTTTTTTCTAAATCATACTTATTCTTATTGTTCAAAAAATAATTTAATCAAAACTAAATAGAATCCATAATCGTTCTTTGTTCAAACAAGCTCAATAATGATTTCATTTCCATAACCTTTCTTGATTGTTTCTTTTATCAACAAGTTATTATTTGCATGTTAAAGATGTGAAATGTCATATCATGATTTCCTTTTTGAAGCTCCTGAACCTTCCTCTAGTCACTGTTATTCTAACTAGGCTCCCCAAAATTTTACAAGTCAGCAAAACAAAAATAAACGTTTTGATCTATGCTTTTTAAACCCCTTTAAATCATAATTAATCTCCTTAATAGTATACTTCCATTTTCTAATATAAATATAAAGATAAATGCTACATGCATGAATAATGTTTGTGATGGTTGAATTTTCCTATATATATCATATTTATCTTTAAGTCTTGGATTTAATTAAACTCCAATATATATATATATATATATATATATATAATTATAATTTAGTTGTATCACTATACAATTATAAGTGCAAATGACTCGATAATAGATTAGAGTATAATCTAATAGCATCTTAGAATTAAAAGTGACCTTTTAATTGCTCTTGTTAATATACCCTATGCAAACTTGGAAAAAAAAAACCTAAGTGGAGTACATTGGAGTGGTATTACGTAATAACAACAAAATAAAACATAATAATAGGACAAGTTATTACCCGCATCATGTTGCTTAATCAAAAAAACTCACCAGACAATGCATCTCCACGTACAAGGTATTCACATAAGGACAAATTGAAGGCTATATTTATAAAATAAACAATATAAAAAGAACAACTTTTACGTTAGATCCTGCGCATACAGAGGTAAAGTTTGCATGTTTAATCAAGGTTTAGACGACAATAACATAATGTTATGGTCTTCCATGCAAAAGAAGTCGCCATGATCAAACTAGTACAAGGCAAAGTAAAACAATTTTCTTAGTAGGGTCACAAACAAAAAATTCAATTGAGAAACCAAACTATTTTTTTTTCAATTTTTTTATAAAAGATATTAATGTATAAATTATTTGGAAGAAATTTTCTTGTTCAACTTTGCAAAAATTAGGTTTTTAATTTATACATAAATTAGTTCAAATTATAAACTTATGTTTTTTTAATCTTACTTTCTTCTTCTATTATAGAAACCTCACAGGCAGGGCATCTTTGGTGTGTTATTGATTTTTCAAAACAAAAAAAAAATGTTTTGAGAATCAGAAATCAACTGCAGGCTCGTTATTTTTAATTTGTTTTTGTCTTATCCAATTTAAGAGTGAAAGGATGCTTGTTAGGTACGATTATAGGTATCAGCTTGTCTCATATACCTACTTTTGTTTTTTATACTCTATACATGGCTAAATATTTAACTCATACTAATTTTTACTCTTTCACAATTGCTAACAGATTACTTCATTTCCAATCAATATATTTTTTTTATCTAAATCAATTTTATTTACTTTGTTTAAACCTCATATATAATATAAAAATTATGCAAACTAGTATGTTCTAAGTTTAAATGTTGGAAGAGAAAGAAAGTAGGTAGAAGGTAGGGAGCATAGGCATGGTGATGGATATTTAAATTGAAGACATGAAAGTCAAAAAGGTGAACTAAAAAGAGTTGGGCACATTCTTTTACATTTATATTCATTATTTGATTTCTCTCTTTCAAGAGAAAGTGAGAAAGAGAGGCAGAAAGAGGAAAATGATTTAGCCATTCGGGTATAATATATATGCACATTATGATAGGAGTATATAGCGCGGCTTTTTCTCCAATGCAAGTTTTTGACTTATTAAAGGGGTTGGAATCATTGCACGAGGATTAATAGTTAGAAGGAGAAGTTAAAACGTGGTGGTTAAGAAATTATATATGGGGCCAAAACTAGGGTTTTTTGTGGATTGACTTGTGAAAACCATAAGTTACAACGTTGTGTTGTGTTGTGTAGTGTAGTGTGGTGTGAGATGGCTCCGAGGGGCATCTTTGGTTTCAGTGTCCTCTCACATGGATCCAATGGAAAAGACACGACAACTATAAAGTTAATTTTGTCCCCAACATCTTCAGACCAAAGTTCCCCCAAAGCATTCTGAGGAATCACAATGATTCTTCACCTTCTACGTCTTTCTCTTCTTTAATCAAATGGCTCTTCCTATGGAAGCGTGTGAAAGCAAAGAGCCCTTGCTCCTCCCCCACCAACCATCAAATCATAAATCATATGTTGTCTATAGTCGCATGTGCACACTCGTTACAATGCAAACATTTAATCGAAACAAATTTATTTTTAAGGATATGAGAGCCTCTCAAAACTATGTGAAACTTGACATGGATCGTTTAAAGGAAAATAATATATTGATTATTAAATTTTTATAATTTTTTACGGTCTGAAGTGACCATTTTTTCAGTGGTCTAGGAATATAAAGAAATAAAAAAATAAAAAATTACTTAAAAAATGTTACTTGAATTGTAAGAGAAAATTGTCAAACGTTATAGTTATTAGTCAAAATCGAACTCGTGACCTTAGCTCTAATACCAATTGTTAGAATTGAGCGCTTACCTCTGGACCAAAAGCTATAACTATTAGACTATTAGTCAGAACGCAACTCTTTTTACTTAAGAGTGTAATCGTCTAAGCGACACGATTCAATTGTGACCAAATCTATTTGACCTCTGTCACGAGACAATTGATGTCACCTGCAACAACAATATCTCCCTCAACAATTGTTGTACTAGGAATCCTACTTATAAATTGTAACTTGACCCACTTAATCTTTGCCACAGAACAATTATACAAACCACAACAATTATGACAACTTAATTTTTTATATCATGCTTAATTAAAAAAATAATACGAGAGATTAAGAAGGTAAAAGAAATTGTGTAATTTAGAATGAGTAACTAATCAATGGGTGGTTTTGCTAGTAGTTGGCTGAAATGAAATAGTGTAACTCACAAGCAAATTTAGACAGAAAGATAAATGAAGGACAAGCGTGATTGGCTACTGAACATAAGGGATTAAGCTGCATGCATGCATGATAGATGGAATATTTTTTTTCATAGAAATGGTTTCAAAAGGAAAAATAAACAACAAAAAGCTTAAAGCGATTTGCCTATAATTAATTTGATGTAGGTCCGAATAATTATGCTTTTGAATGTGGTAACAAACTTTTTGACTTAAGGTAAATACACTTGGCTATTGCCCATGGCGACACCGAAACACCCTATTTATAAACAAACAGGGAAGTATATTTTTAAAATAAATAAATAAGTAATTTAAATAATACTTGTAAGATTGAGAAAAAATAGGGTTTTTTTTATTTTTTAAAGAAGAGGAACGAGATATTTTTTAAAAAAACTAAAACGTATTTTACATATTTTAAAAGAATAAAAGAAACATATTTTATACTACTTTAAATATGTATATATGGCTTGAATCTATGTCAAAAATTAGGCACAGTATTACGAAAATCACAAAAGCTTAGTTAACCATCTTAATCACTTCTGGTAAACACATTGTCATCCTCCCCTTTGTTTTAAGATGATGAAAACCCTACTTCATATTATATATAGTTCAATTTTACGTAACCAACTTGGTTATGACTTTTTTTTTTTTTTTTCAAGAATTTAATCATTAGTGTAAGTTTTTTAACCTTTTTTGCTCGTGCTAAGGAACAAATGGATTTTATATAATAAAAATTATTACCATATAAATATTTTTCCTTTGACATGATTTATTTATTTTATATTAAAATTATATTTGCAGAATTTGAATTTTGTATCATTCGGTTAAAGAATATAAATCATTATCACTTATGTAAATTCATTTTAGTGGCCAAATAAAATGCTTTGTCATGGTGTTTTGTCTACGGAAAAGTCAAAGTTGCACAACGTAAAGGCGAGTAGATAATTGAAACGATCTTCCACTAAGCTGCACTTGCTTATTCTTCCTTCTATGGAAGTGCGTTAGGTTAAGTACTTCTTTCATCAGCAGCTTTACCCATTATTAATTGTGATTAATTAAGCGGGATATAATTTTACCTATTTTGTGGGTAACTGTGGCTCATAACATGGGTAAGTACTTCGACAGAATGTGTCACGACTTGACGTAATAAATACGTTTTCAAAATATAATGAACATATATATATATATATATATATATATATATATATATATATATATATATATATTTTTTATATATATATATATAAAAAAAAAAACATATACAGAATCT
>Ga0099822_1012095_pt1 | contig 10379 bp, 7 predicted proteins | sample CowpeawhiteBW_FD_76839 | JGI IMG/M metagenome (GOLD analysis project Ga0099822, IMG submission 76839) | Root nodule microbial communities of legume samples collected from California USA - Cow pea white BW | ecosystem: Host-associated > Plants > Roots > Nodule | place: USA: California | collected... | reverse complement strand
TGGAAAGGTGGAACTGAATGTGATAAGTTACGGAGGGAGTGTGAACATCTCAACGGGTGAGGTTAACACCACCATCACTGGCATTGTATACACAGATAAGCATCTTGCTATTTACAAGGTGGGAAAGGTGCTTCTTCCTATGGACTTCTTTGCAGTGGCCAAGGCACCTGCAAAGGGACCATCTTTGGCACCAGAACCTTCAGCAAAGGCTCCTAAAGCGGATAAGGAGAAGCCACTGTCTCCAGATTCCTCAGAATCGTCTGAGATTAATTCCACAAACGACAACTCTGGCACAGTGAAAATCAACGTACAAGGAAAGTGGCTGTCCCTTCTTCTTGGAGTACTTCTGTTGCTTAAATTGTCATCGTGAACCAAAGCAGGATTTGATGAATTTACAAACTGTTGTGAGTCTCTGTTTTCAGAGACTTTTCTGTTACACTGTTTTATCAGTTTTAACTGATAACAGTTTCTGATATCAGTTTATTTTCTTCCTATATATACATGAGTTATCTTGTATGTTGGCAGCGTGCTTTTCAAAAAAAAAAAAAAAAAGAAATATACCTTCACTTATATTTTTTTCCTCTTATCATTTATTTTATGACTTGATTTAGTATAAATTATTGATTTTTGAAAAGAAAAATAATATTATATCATTTTAAGTCATGTCAAAAAATAAACAAAATGAAAGTAATAATATCATTTTTCTAAAAAAAACAAATGTTTTTCTCAGTTTTAAAGTTCTTATACTAGTTTCCTATTTGCACGAATCCAAAATCCTTTTAAGGATACCATATTGCTGTTACTTTACTAAGTTGATATTCAAAGTATGCTACGAGTGAGTACTAAATTATCCATGAATGTTTATCTACTTTACATTTTATAGTAAGTTTAATGAAGAACATTTTTTTTATATAAATATTTTAATGTTTTAATTGTAAGTAAATAAATACCGAAATTGAAACTTCAAAGAATAAAGAAGGGTAAAAGAAGAGTAGCTTAAAAAACAAGGTGAATAAAGCATATGATAGTATTGAATTTCTTCTCTCTATGATTTGGGGAGTTCTCCATTATCTCCTGTATACCTAAACTTATTTCTCTGGGATAAGTGAACTTCAATGTAATATACAGATTTCTGAATCGGTTTAATGCAAAATTGATTTCTTTTATTTTGTTTGCGTTCTATATGTTCATAATAAATGAAGTTTGTGGGAAGCCCATTCGATTTTTAATATATATTAAAATTATTTTGTTAATAAAATTTGATTATGAAAATAATATTTAAGCTTTATTTATCACTTTTCCCCGTAAAATAGTTTGTTATTTTTAGCAATTTCTAAGTCATGCTTTAAGGGTATTAGCTAAAAATACCCTTAAAAATGTTGCATTTTTGAGGAATTTTTTAATCCACTTACATATTCATTTCAATAGAAAACTTATTTTGACTCCATTATATTAACTAATTCTCTAATAACACTGATTAACAAGAACTGTTATTTTGATTATTAAATGATATTTTTGATTCTCTATTTTACTTATAAGTTTCAATTAGTCATTTGTCTTTTGAAAATTCAATTTGATTCTTCATATATGTGGATAAATTTGTTTATTTTAAAATAATTATCATTTTTTCCTGACCAAACTTTATTTTTTGGTCGCGTTAGTATGAAGTGAAATCTTAATATATATTAGTACACCAAGTTTTTTTTTTTAATTCTTTTGGGAATCATAATTCGATGCGATACCTAAAACTTTTTCTATTAGACTCGTGACTAATATGAAAAATATAGAATTCAAATTAAAAATAATCGTATATATAGTGAAAATAGAGTCAAACTATAGGTCCACCATGAACTAATTAAAAATTGAAAAATGAATTGTATACACTTTTTTTATTGGAACTCGATTTCCTCGTAAAATTCACTTCAATTTATGGTAATTTTTGTTTGACGATTGAGTTTCATAGTTTGTTATAAAGGTTTATCAATTATGACAAATTTTAGGTCAAGAATCGGTCAGAAAATGACACATTGAGAAGATAAAAATGATTAATGATCAAACTGAAACGTATGAATAAGATAAAAAGTACCAAAACTTCAATTCGGCCTATTATTTTTTGTAGTACCCAAACAATTCTTTTTTAGATATATATTCTATTATTTTTTTATAACCTTTGTTGTGAATATAAACGGCGTCTTTTTTTTTCTCTTTAGACCAATTTTTCTAATAGTTTTTTCTTTCTTATTCTATTATTATAATTGTAAAGACTAAGTAATTTATTGACGATTAATTACTTTACTCAGTTTCTATTTATTTTTTTAAATTATAAAAGAGTTTGGAAATCAAACGATATTTATAAACTTTTACCAATAAAACAAACTTAGGAATATCAGTTTGTGTGAATTGATTCACAATTGAAAATAGGGATGTTAAAGCACATTCGTCAAACCGGTCCGCTGGTCAGTCAAGAAAAGGACGAATCAGGTTGAAACTTTTAATCCACCAATCTGTGTAGTTCGATCTACCTAATCTGCCAGTTTGACGAGCCAAAGGTGGACCAGTCCATCCTAACCCATCAACCCATTTTCTCTTTATGTTTAAAATGATTAAAAAATAATAATTTTTTATATTACATAAATAAATTTATATATAAAAATATTTTTTAAAGAAAAATTTTAAAAAAATTAAGAAAACTGAAAAAAAAAATGGCGGGCTTGTCCGCCGGTCCATCCTGAGGCGGGACAGGTTGCAATATTTAACCTGTTTGCTAATGGACGAGTAGGGATGTCAAAATGGGTCAGACTCGCCGGGCCGGTCCACAAAAAAAAAGTGGGCCGGGTTGAAATTTTCAGCCCGCCAGCCCACTGTAACCTGGCCCGCTAGCCTGCCAATTTAGCGGGCCAAAACGGGCCAGCTCGCAAACCCGTTTATTTATTTATTTATTTATTTTTTTATGTTTAAAATTAAAAATAGTTAAAAAATAATATTTTTTTATATTATATATATATATATATATATATATATATATATAATAGATTTATAAACAAAAAGTTTATAAAAAATTAAAAAATTAAAAAATTAAATAGGCCACCCCACCCTAAAACGGGACGGGTTATAATATCCAGCCCGTTTTTGGGTAGCGGACCAGCCGAACCCGATCTGTTTTTGACGGGCCACAGGCGGGTCGGGCCAAAATGGGCCGGTCTGGCCCGTTTTGCCACCCCTATGCGCGGGCCACGGACGGACTAGGTCAAAACGTGACGAATGGTCCGTTTTGCCATCCCTAATTGAAAATAAAAGATAGTCATTTTAATAAAAAAAACGTTTTTAATTAATTATAATAATATTTAATAATTTAAAGTTCATTACAAAAAAAGACACTTAGTTTAAGCCAAAAGTAGAAGAAGATCATGAAGTTATTAACTAACTTACAAGCTTTAAATATTTTGCATGCGTGCGTGCCGTACCCTTTTAATGCTTACCATAAATAACCTTTCTCTTCCCATGTTTATCAATTTCAGCTTACAACTTCTTTTATTTCCACAGCTAATAAACAGAGTATCTTTCAAACAAGAGGCCAAACAGCAACATGATGTGCAAAAAAGACACAAGAAACTGATTGATGAACCTAATCAAACAGCAAGACATTGGTTGTTCACAAACTTGTTTTTTCTGTCTGTCCTGAAAAGCTGTCCACTTTTAAATTTTATTCCTTTCTTTCCACCTTTTCAATTCATTTCTATCTTTCAAGAAAATTAACTGTGTTGAGATGAGTTCAGAAAATATAAATAAGAGACAAAGTTGCTTTATTAAAGAATCATAATGAAGCTTAATGTATTAAAGTTAATGAAGCTTATAATATTGAAAATGACTTGAAAAATAGTTAATGTAACAAAGTATGAGACCGCTAAAAAGGGAACATTTCAAAGACAGAAAATTTACTGAGGATAATGCTGGAAGAATATCCGTAATTTCCATTTACATTTGCAGAAAAAGAAAATAAAAAAGAAGTGATCCATATCATAAGGAAATAAATTGTAGAAAAAGATGTATAAGGTGTTCATGAGGAAAGAAAAAGGTTATTGAGTTTGAGTCTCGCTTCTCTTTCTGGAAAGAAGTGCTATAAATGACAGTGGAATGAGTATAATCTGTGTTGATTCTTAAGCCCGTTTTGTTTTAGCACTTGTTTTTCTTCAAGTACTAGAGCATAACGCAAAGAGGGTATCATTCATCTGTTGCTTTTGTTTGTTCTTTTTGCTCTAACAATTCCAGAAGGCAATGAGAGCATCACAGACTCTGTTTCTTTTACTTTGGTTCTTCTGCATTTATGCTCCTACTTCGTTTTCCACAAATGTCACTTACGACCATAGAGCATTGGTCATTGATGGCAAGCGCCGAGTCTTGGTTTCTGGTTCTATTCATTACCCTCGTAGCACTCCAGAGGTTCTCTTCATTACCCTCTTTCTCTGTCTGTGTTTGTTACATGTGACCATTTTTTCCTTTGTTTTTGAAGTTGGAGTTAAAAGGGGTGGTGTTTGTTTGTTGCAGATGTGGCCAGACATCATTCAAAAGTCCAAAGATGGAGGACTTGATGTGATTGAGACTTATGTTTTCTGGAACTTACACGAACCAGTTCGAGGCCAGGTCCTCTTCTTTCTAGTTCTGTTAAAGTTATTATTACTATTACCATTCTTCTATAGTTTCTGTTGTTCATTGCTACTTGCATTGTGTTCATTTTTCAAACTTTCTCAGTAATCAAACCTGAAAATAAGTATATGCAGCTTTGGAAAGTAAATGATCACTGCTTCTCATATTTTTCTGAGTTAATAAGAACAATGAGATAGAGGGTATTTCTTAATATCAATCAGAAGCTTAAATTTGTGAATAAATCAATGAAAGAATGTGTGCTTTGGCTTGGCAGTATAATTTTGAAGGTAGGGCAGATTTGGTTAAATTTGTGAAGACAGTAGCAGCAGCAGGCCTATATGTGCATCTCCGGATTGGTCCATACGCATGTGCTGAATGGAACTACGGGTAAAATATGATCTTTGTATGTATTTTTTCACAAAGAAGTTGATATCTGATCATGGCCTTTAACTTTTCTGAGCAGTGGTTTCCCTCTTTGGCTACATTTTATTCCGGGAATTCAGTTCCGAACTGATAACAAACCATTTGAGGTTATAATTCCTTTCCTTTCTCCGTGTCTTATCTTGCTAAATCTTCTTCTGCTATCATGTGAAATTGAATTGTTTTCAGGAAGAAATGAAGCGATTCACAGCTAAGATTGTAGATATGATGAAGCAGGAGAATCTCTATATGTCACAGGGAGGACCTATTATTTTGTCTCAGGTTTTTCTTAAATTTTACTGAAAACATTTTTCTTATCCAAATGTCGAAGCATGATAAACAGACAGTTCTGAATTTCTATTAGCATAGTGCCAACTTTTAAATGTGAAAATGCTATGAACAGATTGAAAATGAGTATGGGAACATTGATGATCATTATGGTCCAGCTGGTAAATCCTACATCAGATGGGCAGCATCAATGGCAACATCTCTTGATACAGGGGTTCCTTGGGTAATGTGCCAACAGCTAGATGCTCCTGATCCAATTGTAAGTTTTCTTCTTTAAGCCATCTACAATTATGCAGAACAGTCTATGTTTTAGCTTTCTTCTAGTGTTATATAGTTGTATTACACCATTATCTGTTTTCTTGATTCCTGAATTGAGCAATCGTACTATGTTGCTGTCAACTATTATCCAAAACCATTATTAACCTCACATTTTGTCATATCAACTACTCTCAGATTAACACGTGCAATGGATTTTACTGTGATCAATTCAAACCGAATTCTAAGGCAAAACCAAAAATATGGACTGAGGGTTATACTGGATGGTTAGTGTCCTTTTCTGTATACATCATTAGTCACTTGAAAATAATACTCAAAATATGATCTGACTGATAGTATCTCCATTCACATTCAACTCTAATTTTGTTTTTCTTCTAACCTATCGAAATTTACAAAAAACTGTAGGTTTCTTGCATTTGGTGATGCTTTACCTCACAGACCTGTGGAAGATCTTGCATTTGCTGTGGCACGCTTTTTCCAACGAGGGGGAACTTTCAACAATTACTATATGGTAATGCAACCTTAAATGATGTTGAAGGCTTTTTTAACTTTAAGCTATTGTAGATAATTAGGAACTTTTTTGGTTGCTTCCGAAACAGTACCATGGAGGGACAAACTTTGGCCGGGCTTCTGGTGGGCCTTTTGTTGCTAGTAGTTATGATTATGATGCACCAATTGATGAGTATGGTATGGAATTTTTGCAACCTTTATATTTCATATTTATTGTCTACTCTGTAGAATTATATAAACTAGTCAACATTGCTTCCATATGCAGTCAACAAGAAAAATAATCAAACTTGTATCATGACAAGAAATTCACATTTTATATCTGAACTGCATGATTCAGGAATTATTAGACAGCCTAAGTGGGGCCACCTTAAAGATTTGCATAAGGCCATAAAACTTTGTGAAGAAGTACTGACAGCTACTGATCCAACAATTACATCTCTTGGACCAAATATAGAGGTAATAAGTAGTCCTTTCAGAATTAGGCCACAATTTCTGGATTATCCTAGTGATCTAAATGTTGGGTAAATGGATATAATGAATGTCAAACTCAGAATTCAGAATCAGTTATCCCAAATGGATAGTTTAGTTACATCTCTTAACATATACTATTCAAATCCAGGTTGCAGTTTACAAGAAAGGAGCTCTATGTTCTGCTTTCCTTGCCAACATTGCCACATCTGATGCAAAAGTGACATTCAATGGAAATTCATATCACTTGCCTGCATGGTCTGTCAGCATCTTACCAGACTGCAAGAATGTAGTGCTCAATACTGCAAAGGTTTGCCTTATCCGCTTTAAGATCAACATATATAGTTCAATTGAACAAAGTTACTTTCAGAATGCATGTGATTGATCTATCTACACTTTAGACCTTTTCTTTCATTTTCTAGTGCATGAAGTTGCATAACTAGTTATTTGTGATTACAGATTAATTCTGCATCTGTGATTTCAAGCTTTACAACTGAATCTTTAAAAGAAGAGGTTGGCTTGTTGGATGATTCTTACTCGGGATGGAGTTGGATTGGTGAACCAATTGGCATTTCAAAGGCTGATTCATTCTCAAAATTTGGGTTACTGGAGCAAATAAATACAACTGCTGATAGAAGTGATTACTTGTGGTACTCATTAAGGTATATAATATATCTTCTAGGTGGAGAAGCTGTCTTCTGACTTGAAATTTTCTGTCCCATAGTAATGCTTTTCATGGTTTTTTTCTGCAGCATTGATCTTGATACTGGTACTCAAGCTGTCCTTCACATTAAATCCCTTGGTCATGCTCTTTGCGCTTTCATAAATGGGAAACTTGCAGGTATATTAAATTTAAATCTTGTTCCACCCACCCTTCTTGAAGTCAAAGCTTCTCCTTTAGAAAATGCTTTAAAATGAGGTAAACTTATGTATTCTGGTATCTCTATCTTCCTAGTATGTGTGGTTGCAGATCCAAAAACTTCACACAAGTTCGCATTCTTAAACATTTAAATGTATACTGAGTAGATGTAATAACTCATGTTCTGTTGAGTAATGTGTTGTTACAAGTGTTTAATGGAAATTTATGCTTATTAAAGAGTCTATTAAGAGTATTTAGTGGTATTTATGTCACTCTTTATATGTTTAACTGTTAGAGAGTATTGTTACGGAATTCTAAGAGTTATTTCAGTCTATAAAATACACTTAATGTATTAAAAAATGTAAGCAAAGGAAAAAAGAAAAAAGGAAGAAGAAAGAATATAGAAAGAAATACAATTAAAACATATAGGCCATTTCAATCGCCAAATTATCTTCCTTTTGTTCTGATTTTTAACTGCACAATTTTGCTTCCTCTGGACTACCTTCAACATTGATGTTCACTCATCTGTGGACATTATGGAATATTTCATTATCTATCAATGATGACACTCATCTGTGACATTATGGAGAACTTTTTCAGGGAGTGGAAAGGGAAACCATGAGAAAGCCAACTTCAAAGTAGACATCCCCATCACTCTAGTGGCTGGGAAGAACACAATTGATCTCCTGAGTTTAACTGTGGGACTTCAGGTTCGTCTTTTCTTCTTGTAATATATTGATCTGTTAATCCTCCCCGTATTATTTCACTTTATCACTAAACCAATTTTCATCGCCACATTAACTAATGCAAACCTTATGCGCATCAGAACTATGGAGCTTTTTTTGACACATGGGGTGCAGGGATCACTGGTCCTGTGATATTGAAAGGTTTGAAAAATGGAAGCTCCCTTGATCTTTCCTCCCATATGTGGAAATATCAGGTTAGTCTCATGCCCCAGCCTAACTAAAGCCAGTTTTTTTTTTTTTTTTTCTCATTTTGAGGTTTTGGTTGGACCCATATATAGAATAGACTGTCCATAATTTTGTGAATTCAGATTGGTCTTAAAGGTGAAGATTTAGGTCCATCTGGTGGCAGTTCTGGACAGTGGAATTCACAGTCTACCCTACCTGTACACCAACCCTTGATTTGGTACAAGGTAATCTTTAACAGAATATATAATCAAGAAGTTAATTATCCTTATAACTGCATAAGAAGACAAAGTCTCTTTACTTTGCTCCAATTTGTTTCCCTTTGTTATGGATTGTCTAATTTCATGTTTACTTTTGCATCTGATATCTTCACAGTCACACACTTATAGAAAATTAAGGCAATGCTACTATAGGACAAATGATTTTGCTGCTAGCTAATGTATTAATGGATTCTATTAGACAAACTTTGTTGCTCCCTCTGGTAGCAATCCAGTTGCAATTGACTTCACGGGGATGGGAAAAGGTGAGGCTTGGGTGAATGGACAGAGCATTGGGCGATACTGGCCTACGTATGCCTCTCCAAGTGGTGGTTGTACTGATTCCTGCAATTATAGAGGGTCCTATCAAGCATCCAAATGTCTCCAGAACTGTGGAAAGCCATCACAGACATTGTAAGTGCTACATATTCTGCATGAGAAGTTGAAACTTGAAAGTAAGTTGAAATCATGCTAGATACTTATTTAGTAACTAATCCTGCAGATACCATGTACCTCGATCATGGTTACGACCTGAAGGCAACACACTTGTTTTGTTTGAGGAAAGTGGAGGCAACCCTAAGCAAATCACTTTTGCTACAAAACAGATAGGAAGCGTGTGTTCTCATGTATCTGAGTCTCACCCTCCACCTGTAGACTTATGGAGTTCAGATGCAGAATCAGGAAGGAAAGTAGGGCCTGTACTGTCACTGGAATGCCCTTATCCTAATCAGGTGATCTCTTCCATTAAATTTGCTAGTTTTGGAACACCTCAGGGGACTTGTGGGAACTTCAAACATGGACGCTGCAGCAGCAATAAGGCTCTATCCATTGTGCAGAAGGTGTTATCATGCTTTGTCATTAAACAAGAAGTTCATATATGTCTTTTTTGTGGCTAATTTTATTTTATCTTTTCAATTGGATTATACTTACTCTAAGGAGCTTCTGTTAACAGGGCTGCATTGGATCAAGCAGTTGTAGAATTGAACTATCAATTAATACATTCGGAGATCCATGTAAAGGAGTAGCAAAGAGTTTAGCTGTTGAAGCTTCTTGTGCATAAACTTGTTGCTTCAAGCCCATTTATTATCTTGGACTTTGCTGAATAGCACTCTGCTGCACTTTCCCAAGTCTCAGACACTCGTTGAAGATGATTCCTCATTGGCCAATGTAAAAAGGCCTTCTGCTAGTAAACTAGGAAAAACGTGTCAAACAAAAACAGTGTATTCATAGTTTTATGAAAGAGGAAACTCTTAACTTAAGAATGATCTGTATAGTCTTATTTTTTACTTGTGAGGGGCAATAAGGCTATTTCTCGTAAAAGAAGTTGGATTGATTAAGTTTGAATGAAAAGTTTCCCAAAATAAAACATTAGCGTGTGTCTGTCTCTATTGGTTGAACCGTTTGATCAAGCACTCTTTCTTTCACCCTATAAATCCTCAGAAAAAAAAAAAAAAAAAAAAAAAATAAAAATAAAAAACTCAAAAAAAAAAAAAAAAAAAAAAAAAAAAAAAATACATATTTTAACTGTAGGCCAAAATGTAGACATGCCAAAATGCAAATTGATGAGAAAATTTACAAAAAATGAAATAAAACAAAATTTAATAAAAATTAAATTAGAAAAAAAAATAAAAAAGAAAAATTAAAATGATTCACCCAAAAGTCCTGCGAATTTGAACCACTCCAAACCACGTGAGAAACCTTGTGGCTCTTAAGTATTTTTTGCCCATC
>Ga0099822_1012094_pt1 | contig 10381 bp, 12 predicted proteins | sample CowpeawhiteBW_FD_76839 | JGI IMG/M metagenome (GOLD analysis project Ga0099822, IMG submission 76839) | Root nodule microbial communities of legume samples collected from California USA - Cow pea white BW | ecosystem: Host-associated > Plants > Roots > Nodule | place: USA: California | collected... | reverse complement strand
ATATATATATATATATTTATATATATATATATATAGTTTATCCTTAACAATATAAAAAATTAAAACTCATCTACTGTTGCATTGCTAAATTTTGAGTCAAAATATAAACTATTGATCTAGTTATCACTTCCTCCCTACGGATACAACCTTGTTGCACTACAACTGACCCAGTATTCTTGCTGGAAAAGTTTGTCCCTTCATCTAGACCACTAACAGTGTCCCACGCTAAGAAATTAAAAAGATTTGGAGCATGCCATGAGGTTGTTGAACCATATGTCCAAAATTCAGGTTTGATGCCTCTATGTGATCTTTGTTATGAATACCCCGATAAAGGCCTTGTATTGGCTTTTGTTGAGAGGTGGCACAAAGAGACCAACACCTTTCATCTTCCTTTTGGAGAGATGACCGTGACACTAGATAATGTGTTCGTCCTCCTCCATTTGCCTATAGTGGGACAATTTTGTCCAAATGAAGTACTAAACTTCGATGCCGCTTTGAAGAGTGTGAAGTATCTTTTAGGTGTTGAACGAACGAGGGCGTCATCTAAGCTCAAGCAATGTCGTGGACTCCATGTAAGACTGAGTTGGTTGAGAGACATGTACACTAAGTGTTGTGAGAACCAACAACGAGAGTTTGTGACACAGGTGTATCTACTGCATCTTGTTGGATGCATTACTTTTGTGCATAAGAGTGCTACCTACATCAATATCTCATAATTGCAGATGCTTGCAAATAGACAATCATATGGGAGATTTTCGTGGGGAGTTGCATATGTCTCATTCTTGCATATGTTTTGATCAAGTCGGATTAAGGGCCATAAGTCTTCACTCATCCCTAACAAAGCAGCAATGCATATGTACCCACAATAGCCATCCACAACGACGTCAACTACATTGACAATGTAAGGGTGACAGATAGGATGAAACTGATCTAACATGGGAAATCCATTTTGTTGTGTAGATCCAAAAATTGCATTAGATTTTGTAAGACCCGGGAAAATTAATTAATTAATTAATTAATAAATGCGGGAGGAAGGCGTCTTTGTGACATTAATTGCTGTATAATGTGGCGTGGAAAAGTACTAGCTCAAGTGGTTGAGAATACTTTGATTGTGTGAGAGGACTTGGGTTCGAGTCCTATGTTTGCCTATTATGTGTCGTTGTTTTATGATTTGTTTTTAATAATATGTAAGAGTGTGGAATTTGAAATGTAAACTTGTGATGATTATTTATGTCACCAAATGTGAATTGGCATAGTGGTTGTGCTTTGGCCTTATGAGTGGAAGGTCATGGGTTCAAACCTTGGTGGGCAAAGAATAAGCTTTATTTTTGCTAACTAATAGTTGTGGTATGAATGTGAAGGGGGTAAAGAAAAGCCTAGCAGAACGTTTTATTTTTAAAGCAAGAGGGAGGTTGGAAATCAAGGTGGTTGTTTAAAGCAAGAGGGAGGTTGGAAATCAAGGTGGTTGTCTTCTCAATTTTGAGCACCAATTCCAGGTTAGGGGAGCTTTCCTTATGCGATTAAGTTGCTTCACATGTGTTATGGTTTTTGGGTCTGTGTTGTTCAATATATTACTGGTTGGCACGAGATTCCTGTATGATATTGGGAATTGGATGTGTAATTGATTGATGTTGTGCCAATAATTTTGTAAAGCATGATATGGTCGGTAATGAGGGTTTTGGTAATGAATGGAGGTGAATAATTAGGTTTTGTATTTTGTGTGGATTGAATGAGTATAAAACATGTTTCTGGAGTTGTTGTGCCATTTGATTGTATCGATCGTGTATTTGAAGTGTTTTGGTATTGGTTTTGGTGAATTGAGAGCGTGTACAGAGGCAAAACCCTGCAAGTCTCGCCCAAGCGAGTCCATCTAAGCCTTAGATGTCATGAATAATCCTCTAAGCCTTTTTAAAGCCCAAGTGAAACTAGATTGTCGTTCATTAGATAAGATTGCAAACCCAGCAGAGAAAGTTAACCTTGTAGATGTCACCCCAACTATCTCAAGTAATGACAATTGATATTTTGTTGGTTTTGTATGTGGTATCCATAAAAAAAAAACAATATTAAATGCATTCAACAATTTAACAGAATCGGGATGTGTCCAAAACAGGTCACTAACCACCTCAGATTTGTCTTGACATCTACTCTCGTGGATGTAATTATCACATTCTAACAACATCATCAAGTGTTGTATTTCAGTTCTCGAATCTCTCAACGATCGTTTATAAGTGTATCTTGTATTATATACTTGCTTTATCGTTGTGAAATTACATTCACTATTTTCTTCGAGAGTGAAGAAAATATTTACAAGCATGACTTGACTCTTAGTCATACCAACAAGCCATGAATGTTTAGAAGAGTTTTACCTCCTAGCAAATGGGTGTCCAACTAAAGTCTGTGACAAATTATGGTTATGATATCTGCACATTACCTTCAACACCCAACCATCTCCATTAGAAATGGGTTTGCCTATCAATTTAAATGGACAATCGCATTTTCTTGTGCCGCTAACATTAGGTTGAACATTTTAAACTTTCACTAAGAGGTAAAGAGAGGTAAATAGGCAAAGTCATTTGGGTGTGCACGATGACTAATATAACCACCAACCAACAGTAGTAAATATGTTTGCTCAGCCACCAACGCTCATAACTCTTATAATTACTTATTTACCCAAATTCAATTTTTAATTCTAATTTACTTTCTTAAGGGCATAATTGGAGGAACTGAAACATTTGAGGGTGCAGAAGAAATCTTAGGGTGTAGGAAGAAACCTCCCCAGCACAATTACTTTAAAAAAATAAATAAAAAAGGCCTTTCTGGAAAAGCCAATCTGGGATATATTACTAGACTCGGGATTGGATTCCAAAATGGCTAATCAGGTATCTTTAACTCCACTTTCTTACCACTCGTTCCTCCAACACTCCATTTTCTTCTCATTCACTAATTCCAATATGAACCACCTTCTTCTTTAAACTTCCTCAATTTTCTTCTTCGCTCCCAGACCTAAAAGGCTTTTTTCTTCATTGACACAAACTCATCAATTTCTCCTTCATCTTTACCAACTCAATTCACTATCACGCTTCAACCTCCTACACAAACACATAGAAAAAGGGAGCGAACAACATTGTCGACATCGATGCAATGGCGATGCTCCCGAAAAGATAGTTGGTGACGACTTTGTCGATGACTAAACAAATGTCAATAGCAAGACCCAATCGGAAAATATTATCTCCCTCTTTGTGGTGGCGATCGTGTTCTTTGTGGTGGGGATTGTTAGTGGGTTATATGGTTCCTTATTTTTAGGTGCAATTATAAATTGAATAAGTCTATCATATTATTAGGAAGTGGTGGGCCACAGACAATTTTTATTTTTTAGTTTATTTATCTTGTGTAAGGTTATATATTTGTCACGTTTGTTCGTTCCATATAAAAAAATATAGAATTCTTTCTTTCATATTTTATCTTTTAAGAATAGTCTGAGGGAGTCCAACATTGTGTTGCCAAAGCTCCATCACAGGGCCTGATCCAAAGTAGAAACAACAGTCTTCTAAATGTGTCACATTATGGCATCAGAAAATTTGATTGTGTAGTCCGCTATACTGAAGTTTGATGGATATTATAATCATTAGGCGATGCTCATAGAAAATATCTTGCATTCAAAGGAGTACTGGAATCTAGTTGAAAATGGCTCTCGTAAACCCATAGAAGAAATAACTCTTATTGAAGCAAAGAGAAATCATATTGATGATCAGAAATTAAAAGATTTGAAGGCAAAGAACTACCTATTCCAAGCATTACATCATTCAGTTTTGGAATAGGGATACATCAAAGGATATATGAGATTCCTTAAAGAAAAAAGTATTAAGGTACTTCATGAGTCAAGCATGTATAGTTGTAAGCTCTAAGAAAAAAGTTTGAAATTCTTCACATGAAGGAGGGAGAATTTGTAAATGATTATTTTTCTCAAACTATTACCATAGCCAACAAGATGAAAGTTAATGGTGAAAACAAAGGAGATGTTGCACTAGTTGAGAAAATTCTAAGATCCATGACTCCTAAGTTTGATTATGTGGTGTGCTCCATTGAGAAGTGTAAAGATACAAACACGTTAGCCATTGATGAAATGCAAAGTATCCTACTTGTCCATGAACTATGCATGACTTCTCATGTTGAATAAAGCCCTGTAGATAAATTTCCACAATAGGGACGAGGTCGTGGAGGCTTTGGACGACGAGAAAGAGGACAATATTGTGGACACGATAGATAAGGATTTGACAAATCCACTATCAAGCTCTATTCTTGTAATTAACTTGGACATTTTAGTTAGAAATGGTCAAACCAGAGAAAAAAAGCCAACTATGTGGAACCCGACGATGGAATGTTATTGATAGCCCACACATATATGAATAAGCCAAATGAAGGAACTGCATGGTTTCTTGACTCTAAATGTACCAATCATACATGTGGGAAGAAGGAATATTTTTCAGATCTTGATGAAAGTTATTAGGATTCCATCAAATTGGGCAATAATTCTAGCATGGTTGTAACTAGCAAAGGTAACATTCGATTAAATATGAATGACAAAACTTATATTGTTACTAGAGTCTTTTTTGTGCTAGATTATGAGGAATAACTTACTAAGTATTGGCCAATTACAAGAAAAAATGATTTATTATCTTGTTACAACATGTAAAGTTTAAAGTGTTTCATCCTGAAAGCATTTTAATCATGGAAATTAGAATATCTTCCAATCGAATGTTTATGTTGCATGCCACATCTCAACCTATTAAATCCACTTGCTTTCACATGGTGACAGAGGAAGAATGCATCTTTGGCATTAATGATATCAACATTTGAGTTTTGGGGTTTAAATACGCTTTCCCAACATAGTATAGTACATGGTTTGCCCACAATAAAGTCACTAACAAAATTGTACAAGGATTGCTTGGTAAGGAAGAAATCACGAGATTCATTCTCAAAGAAGAGTACTCGAAGGGCCACACATGTTCTACAACTAACGCATGTGGATATTTGTAGACCAATCACACCTATCTCCAAAAGAAAAAAAAAGTATTTACTCACCTTTACAAATGATTTTAGTAGAAAAAATTGGATTTATTTCTTGACAAAAAAATAAGAAGCCTTTTTTGCATTTAAGAATTTTAAGATTCATGTTGAGAAAGAAGCTAACTCATTAATCACAGGCTTCCACATTGATTATGTGGGAGAGTTTATTTCACAAGCATTCACTGATTTTTGCCTTTGAAAATTGCATATACACCACAACATAGTGGGATTCCATAACGAAAGAATAGAACCATTATGAACATCGTTCGAAGCATGCTTTAAGAAAAGAAAAGGCCAAAAAGACTTCTGAGTTGAAGCTGCCACTTGGTTCGTGCATATTTTGAATTAGAGTTCCACGCTACTAGTGAAAAATAAGATGTCAGAAGTAGCTTGGAGTGGGGTCAAGCCTTCGGTTAAGTATTTTAGATTTTTTTAGATGTATTTCTCATGTTCATGTGCCTGATGCTAAGAGAACCAAACTCAATGGTAAAAACCTATGTTGTGCCTTGTTGGGAGTTAGTGAAGTATCGAAAGGATGCCAACTTTATCATCTAATCGCACAAAGGATCATAATAAGTAGGGATGTTGTGTTTGATGAAGATAAAAGTTGGGATTAGGATAAGAGGTATGAAGAAGACATCTTATGTGATCTAGATTGAGGTGATAATGATGTGGAAAGTGTAAAACACGTGAAATTTAATTAATGAAATAATTAATTAATTAATAATGCGGGTAGTGGGAACCTTGATGACATTAAATGTTAATTGTTATAACGAGGAAAAGTACTAGCTCAAGTGGTTGAGAGTACTTGATTGTGTGAGAGGACTTGGATTCGAGTCCTAAGTATGATATTTATGTGTTTTTATTTATATTGTTTTAATATTGTGATGGATCATGATGAATGATCACTTAAGCTTAGGATTGAATGAATTAGTAAGAAATATGAATTTGGCATAATGGTGGCACATTGGCTTGATGATTGGATGGTTGTGTGTTCAAACCTTGATAGACATGAATTAAACTTTATTTTTGCCAAAATTAACTTTAGGCATGAATGTTAAAAGGCAAGGAAAAACCTAGATGGTCAAGGGTTGGTTGAGGGTTGCTCTGTACTTTGGAGAGGAAATTCATAAGGAAATTGGAGAGTGTGTGGTGAGATTTGAGTGCAACAAGAGGCTGAATTGGAAGAAAGCTTGAGGCAAGTCATTGGTGATTAAAGGAACACTCAATTTCGCAAACTTTAAGCAAGGATTCTAGGTTAGGGGAAGTTGAATTCGTCTTTGTACTTTTTGTGGGCTGATATATGATTGGTGTAATGATTCTTTGTATGATCATATTCAAAAATGTATAAATACCTTGTGCTCTATTGTATGATTGTGTTCCTAAGCTGTTGGGTGTGTGAACCAATACGGGAAGGCTAGGGATTCTAGTTTTCTATGATTTTTGCGTACTTTTTGAGTTTAAATCGTGCCTAAGAGGTTTGGTTGCCATTATTGACTGCTTGGTAATCATTGAGTTGTGTTTTGGTATGGTTTTGGTTGTTTTCGTGTGTGAACAAGGAAGAAACTCTGCTATTTTTTGCCAAGCAAGTCACTCTCGCCTAAGTGAAAATCGCAGAAACTCGTCCCTGGTTTTAGTTTGAGCATCTCGCTCAGGCGACTAACTTTGGTGTTGAGCGACATGTTATCTCGCCTAGGCGAACCCGTGAGGAAACCTGGCACGTCTTCTGTTTGAATCCTCGTCCAGGTGAGGGATTGGTTGTCTGGGCAAAAGAGGGCCTCGCTTAGGCGAGAAGGTCTTGCGTAAGCGAGAGCTCGCGGAGAACCATTGTAACTCACTCGCTCAGGCGAGGGAACCTAGCTTGAGCGAGATGGACATACTCGGTTGGGCGAAGGCTTCTAACCTAAGCGAGAACAATGAAGATCCGTGCTCACAATGCCTGATTAAGCTGTGGCTTGCTATGTTATCCAGAAATTTCATGAATAATGTGCATATGATTGTGATGTTGGGCTTGAAGGACTAAGTCCATATGATCTGGGATGTGCTTGGTTTGAGTTGTGAACGAGGAGTTCGTGATGGGTTGACCGCATGCGAAACGTGAACGATTTAGTTCACCGAAGGTACTCTTGTTTAAGATGAGTGAGCGAAGGAGTTCATTTCATGCTCAAACTTGAGAATGCTATGAGCGATGGAGTTCATAGTAGGAAAGGCGGGTATGCGTGTCCGGGTCTGAGCGAGGAGTTCGGATGATGGGCGAGGGAGTCCGTGAAGCAGGATTACGAGCAGGATAGGCTCGTAGGTTGGACCACGAGCGAAGAGGGTCGTGGAAGCACATGAAAGTCCCATGATCAAGAGTACATTTATAAACTCATAATGGTTATGAGTGCAAAAAAGTGGGTGGTTATTATAAAAAGATAAATAATTATAAATGCTTGGGTGGGTTTATTTCATATTTATTTTATCTGTGTGCATAGCTCACCCTATCTGTTTGTGTGTGGCGATGATCGGGTAACTTGTTATCCGGGAACAAATGATGTTATAGGTGAGCCAGGAGATGCTTAATGGCGGAGAGTGGGAGCAGATTACATAGGGATTTATAAAGACTTATTTTATTAGATTTTCATGTAATCTAATTATTAGTTTTTACTACTTTTGGCTTTTGAATTGTAAAGACTACTTATGCAAGTTTTGACCTTACATCTCGATTCTTATGTTTTAAAGTTTAAAAATTTCCCGCGTTTTTGGGAAATGGTTGGATAATGAATGAGGTATTTATTTCAAATAAACTGTTTATTTTTTTTATTATTTTATTTAAGTAATATCCTACCAGAATGTTATAGAAACCAATGAAGAACATAAGACACGACATAATACTGATTTTCCAAAGGAGGATAATGTGTCCTTTGATTTTATGCTAGAAGAAAGCACTTCCAGTCTCGTTCAATAAAGGAATAGAAGACCACTACTTTGGATGGAAGGTTATGAAACTAGAGAAGGGCTTTCTGAAGGCAATACAAACGCTAATCTAGTTATGTTTGTAATGGGTGAATGTGATCCTACTCATTTTGATATTGCAGTTAAAATTGAGAAATGGCGAAAAGCCATGGACGAGGAGATGGAAGCAATAAAAAAAATAAAACCTGGGAATTGATGGAATTACCTAACGAAGCAAAGAAATTTGGCATGAAGTGGATTTATAAGACTAAATTCACAAAGAATTGAGAGGTAGACAAGTACAAAGCAAGGCTTATATTGAAGGGGTATGCACAAGAGTATAGGGTAGACTACATTGAAGTATATGTACCAGTGGGCCGCATGGAGACAATCCGGTTGGTGGTAGCACTTGTAGCTCAAAAGGGATAGACTATTTATCAACTTGATGTAAAGTCAATGTTCTTACATGGAGAAGAACATAAATTAAATAAGTTGAAGAAGGCTCATTCCAGACTTAAGCAAGCACCACATGCTTGGTATAGTCAGATAGAAGCATATTTTCTGAAGGAAGGTTTTGAGAAGTGTGACTACAGACTTACTTTGTTTGTGAAAAGAGAAAAGGGAGAGTTAATATTAATTGATCTGACAAATCTTAGAAAAATGAGATATTTTTTGGATCTTGTAGTTCTACAAAAACTAGATGACATTTCTTATGTCAAAAGAAATATGGTATATAAAGATGTTACAAAGGTTCAGAATGGATAAAAGCAATTCTATGCAAACTCCAATTGTTCTCGGTGTTTAACTTACAAAGGATGAAACTGGTATAAAGATAGATAAGACTTACTATAAACAAATTGTGGGAAGTCTTATGTTTAAGTATTTTACATATAGTGAAATATAAGTAAAAAAAACACAAAATGAAATTGCAACTATTTTATTAAGATCACACTTTCGTTTATTTCCAATGAAATATTATCAATGGATTATAATCTGACAATAAACTCTATTTTATTGAAGAATGTTACAAATAAGAACACCTTATTAATTTTTTTACCATTTTTTATAAGTTACTATTTTTATTATTATTTACTACTTATAATTATATATGTTCACAATTTGATATTTTTGTATACTAGAATATTGTTCAATAATGTTTCAATAATTTGAATATTTAGTTTATTTGTTTGTCAAATTATATATGTTGATACTTTCATTTTCAACTACTATCTTTATAATAATATTTAGATAATTAGGTTAACACTTTGATTCCTCTACCATAAAAGAGTAAATCTAGTCAATCAATTTTCAATGTACTTCAATAAATATATAAAATAAATTGAAAAAATTAAACACTCGTAAGTGAGTCAACTCACTAACCCACCAACCTATGGTGGGTAAAGTTGGGTTACAAAAATTTTGGCTCATCACGAGGTTGAGTTAACTCTTCTTTAGCTCAACCTCTGGTGAACCAACCCATGTGAACTGGTTTGACTCTCTTTGACCACCCTTTAGTTAGTGGTACTTATTGATAAAAAATAAACGGAACAGAAAAGGAATAAAGGAGGAAGAAGGAGACCTTATCGTGCATTTTACTAATGAATTTGAGATTATCGATAATTATTGACATATGTCTATATTTGTTGATAAACTTTACTGACAACCTCTTTACTGATGAATTTTTGCCTATTAATAGTTCATTAATAAATACGATTTTTTGATGAATAATGATCATCAATAATATACAATTTTCTTGTAGTAAGTGGCATATGATTTTGTGGGCAGAAAAGAGCCCTCTCACCACAAATTTTTTATTTTTTTTTATTTTTATATATATATATATATATATATATATATATATATATATATATAAATTTTTTTGGAAATTTATTAAAAAATTTAATTGTAAGTATTATATTTTAAGAATTGATCAAAATTAAATTGTGTATTTTTTTTATTTATTTTATAAAGCACAACATTTAATGTTAATAGATAATAAAGAATAAAAATATTTAGGTTTAATTTCTCTTTTAGTCCTTGTTTTTTTCAAAAAAAAAAAATGAGACTAAGATTATATTAATTACATCAACAAAGCAAATCATCCATATTAAAAGTTTCAATTTTAATGAAAGAATCATTAATACGTTTTAAGAAATTTAAAGAAATTGATAAAAGACCAAATTGCATTAGTTTTTTAAAAAATCTAGATAAAATTGAGATTAAAAAAAATTGGAGGATCAACTTAACATTTTTAAACAAAATCATGAATCAAAAGAGTAATTAAACCAAATATTTATTAAGATAATTTTTATTTTCATTCTTATTGTGTTTTTTAATTTTTTCACAAATTGTAATCATCTCTCACTCTCATATGTTTTCT
>Ga0099822_1012091_pt1 | contig 10385 bp, 10 predicted proteins | sample CowpeawhiteBW_FD_76839 | JGI IMG/M metagenome (GOLD analysis project Ga0099822, IMG submission 76839) | Root nodule microbial communities of legume samples collected from California USA - Cow pea white BW | ecosystem: Host-associated > Plants > Roots > Nodule | place: USA: California | collected... | reverse complement strand
GGATGGCAAGAACTCCAAAGAATATTGGTAGAAAATTTTGGGTACAATCTATTTTTATTTTTGTGTTAATAATAAATTGGTTTTAATTTTTGGTTTATTGATTTACAGAGTGGTGGTTCCAATCATGTGGGCTGCAACTTTTTCAAATGGTGGTGTTGATGAAAAGGATGTCATCATCATGACACAAATGAGACAGATTAATGATTTGGAGAAGTCATTGAAGGAAGGTTGCTGAGAAGAGACTGCAATTAGTAATAGGGTTACTTGTGTTGTTATTGTATTATTCGTACTGTTATTGTGTGTAATATTTTAAAGTCCAATGTGTTTTGTACTATTGTTAAATGAAGAAATGAATTAGTTTGATTATGTTGATATTAGTCCCAACATGTTCAAAATGACATCTTAATCTGAGCATTGAAGTAAGTGATATTGATATAAGTTTGGGAAAAATTAAATTGATCTAAGTCTGGAAGAAGTTAAATTCATAACATTAATTCATCCTCATCAAAATGCACTACATCAATGTTTGACAAAAGTGAAATTGAACAAAGTTTAAGGAAAATCAAAATGCAGTACATCAATAATGAATTCTACATCAGAAATTCCAAAAAATAACTAAGACGTTTGTAGCTGCTATCATGGCCTTCTCCTAATCTGTAATTTCATCCTTAACTGCTGAGATGGTTCTTCTGGTGTTGGTAGTGGTGTTGCAAGGAAGAAGAAGATTGAGACTGTAATATACCTATATAATGGGATTGCAAGAAGAAGAAGATTACAGCAACACCAATTGGGAATGGAGGAACAAGATTGACAAAACTCACCAATTGCCTAAACATTCCTTATCAAAACCCTAGCTCACTTATTTATCCCCAAATATCTAATTACCACACCTGTACAGTACACGTAACACACCCTAATACAAATTGTGCCACATGTACAATGCTCCGTTAATGATTTAAACGGCGTTACAGAAAAGGACCAAATAAAACACGAATTGCGAAAATGAGGACCATTTTAAACATTCAGTAAAAATGATGACCATTTTAAACATTCTGTCAAAATGAGGACCATCCACAACAAACACTACGAGAATGAGGAACAAAAAGGTATTTAAGCCTATAGATTATATGTAATATTTTAGATTTATAAAGATAAAAAAATGCATCTCATTTATGTTTCGTCTTATGCGGGGTTTTGGTGTTGTCTAATGGTTTTGTATATTGGAAAGGAGACTTAGTATTCATAGGTTTCATTTTCTCATCTCCTTTGTTTTTATTGGTATTGTATATGGGTTGAGACATCTCTAATGTCTTATTCTTTTATTTATATCTTAGTTATTGCTGATAAAGAAAAAAAAAAAACTCTACTTGATTATACTTAAATTGCTATATTTGCACAATTTATTTTAAAAGTTTCCTTTAGTAGAGTTATTCATGAACATTGGAAAAAATATCATCAAATATTTCTAAAACAAGTGTCCTCTATCATCAAGATGAAAAACAAAGATCAAGATCTCTATGTGAAGATATTACCATATCAAAGTCTACCGTATAAAAAGCAAACAATCAAATTTTTGAAGTTACACATAGAGAAACGAGTTGAAGAGTGCAAATATGACTAACCTATGTATTGAGAATGGTAACCAGAGAGACTTATGTACTTGTTATAACCTAAAGAGATTTTCAAACTTGTTGTAACTTATGTTTGATTAATGGAACCTTCTAAGGTGAATGCTTAGGGACAACTAGACTTGCGCATGAGTTTGAATAAGCCAACATAAATATTGTGTGTAAGTGCTTCTTACTAGACATCTACTCTAATCCTTGACATTATAACACATCATATTTTGAACATTAATTTTAATTTTTTATTATTTTGAACTTTAATTTTATTACTTATGTCTTATCTTGAACTTGTTGATCTTATTGTTGTACTTGTTTTTCTAAGACGAAAATTAGCAAAATAAAAATGTTTTTCTTACATTAACATTTTACAATAGCTATTAAATACAAGTACGACAAGATTAATATTTTTTTTACATTGATTGCTAAATGAATATGGTAAAAACTGACCCTTTTACATGAATTTTATACGGTCAATGCAAAAAGTCTTTACTTTCTCTATCTTCTTAAAATAATGTAAGAAAGATAGTTGGATATGCTTGGTAATAATAATGTACATATCTAGTTACATAATAATATTAAAGGGCGTGCAATTTGTTTCACCCCTAGCCCTAGAAAATGCCTAAGAACACAAAGACATGATGAATAAAGAGAATTCAAAGAAGCCTAAACTACAAAAGAGAAAGAAAAAAAAATTAGCTATTTTTGAAATTCTTCTCCTCACAATTCCTGAAAGTTGAATATAATCTTTCTGTCCACGGATTCAAGAAGCCCAATTTCATCCACCGATCGATCCTCAACCTCGTTCTCGTCATCAATGGAAATATTCAAATCCAAAGAAACACAAGGGCTTGTCTCCTCCAAAGTTCCAATGTCACCATTGATCTTTTCTTCCTCAGACATCGATTTTTGTTTGATCGAAGGAGAACAAGTCCTTGATCTTGAACTGAAACTTTCACAGCTCAGAATGATGATTGCGTCACAAAGTGCAATCTCTTCACCGTTTGAATCCGCAACTCTTCCTCTCTCCATGGCCCTTTTGAAACCAAGTTGAGAACAATAATCCGCTTGTTCTATATCTTCAACAAGAAACACTCTATGAGGGTTGTTCATCATTGCTTCTGCGAACCTCTCTATGTAACTGCAACTTGTTTCTTCTCTCGATCTCTTGTTCCTGCTATAATCCTCAGTTGAATCTGCTCTTGTCGACGCGAAACTACTCAATGCTATGGAAACGACGTGGTTGTGGGATCCAAAAACAAGCCGAGCCAATTCTCTTGTTATTTTCTCTTTAGCTTCCACATCAACACCTTGGAACACCAACCACGTTTCTTCTTTCACTTCTTCACTGTTTCTCACTTTTCCTTTTCTTCTCACCATGCCAGAACGACACTGCAAAATGGTGCTCGCAATTTCCGGTATTATATCCTTCTGCCACGACACCTTTTTCTCCAAAGCATTGCACAGTGTTTTCAAGTTCTCCGAGTTCAACTCTTTGAACCTGCTCACGTGCTCCACTTCCATGACGTCACTGGAAGAAGCGGAGTTAGGGTTGGGAGATGAGAATGGTTGCTTTGTGTTGTTGTCCTTGTTCTCTGGAATGTACACTCGCAAAGTTGGTTCCTTGGGGTTGTTGCATCCATTGTTTGAGACCCAGAAATGGTGGTTGTTCAATGAGTCTTTGGGTGAACCCACTTGCCACTCGTGATGGGTTTGGTGCAAATTCGAATGTTGTTGTTCGTATGAGAAACCTGAGGTTGAGGAAGTGGGTGACACTGAGGATAATGTGAGTGTTTTGTCCGAAGGATAAGGTTGCTTTTGGATTGAACTGCACATAGAGTTCCACTTTTTGCAAAGCTCTCCCACTGGGACACAATTCTGTTGGAATATACGAAAAAAAAAAGTTAATTTTCATCGTATACGATTATACTGTAACTATTACACACTGCATACAAATACAAAAGTAAAACATGATGAGTGTGTTTAATGAAACATGTGATAAACCAGAAAGTGTTAAACAGTTGATGTTAAGAGAGTTGGAATAGTAATTGGAAAAGTTTGAGTGAGAGAAGTTGAATGAGTGTGGAGACATGAAAAGAGAAAAAACAAGGAGAGAGAAATTGTGAGTAATAACAGTATGAAAATCCTTAATTTTTTTAGGATACCTAAGAATTTGTTTAATTTGAATGCAAATGATGTCTTAATATAATATAGTAATAGGAGTGGAATCCTTTGAAGGTGTGTTTGATTGGGATAATGAAGACCTGATCATTGTAGGTGATTCCTTTATTCTCATTTTTGTACTGTTGGAGCCATGCAGGGAGGGTTGAAGTTGAGGAGTCACTATTACAAGTACTGCTTTGAAAGCTTCGAATTTCGGTCTCATTCTTGGTGGAAGCTTCCGCGAAACAAGGTTGTTGTTTGTGTTCATCCTCCACTCCTTCGAGTAAGAGCCAGCTACTTCTCTTGTCAGCTTTCTTGTTTATGGCCTCATTTTCTACACCACTGTGCAAAAAGAGATAACATTTATCAGTTACTGCCTTCATTTATTTCGGGTCATATTCCACTTTCAAACTTATGCAGAGAACAGTAACAAAAAACGGAAAAAAGGCTCTCAAAAAGATCCTTATTATCGATGTTAATCCAAGGAAAACCAATAAAAATACACAAAAAGAAGAAAAACCTATTTCCTTAGTTGGTTCTAATCAACTAAAAGGGAAGTCACACTCCAACGACTGACGTCTTACTCGTTTCAGTGCATACACTTTTAACCAAAGTTTTTTGCCATTGGTTTTTTCTTCTTATACACAGTACCCACTTCAGAAAAAGAAGTGAAAAAGAAGCAAATATTCACACAGAAGAAAAAAAAAAGTTTTCCCAATTTTGTTCACTGTGCATTTCTTCCACTCCCACTTTTCTTTTCCAGTTTTAATCTTTAAAAAGCAAAAGCTAATTCCATTTTTTCCCTTTTCCGATGCCTGTTTTCAGCTAATCAACTATTCATCCAAAAGAAAAAAAAAAAAAAACAGTTTGAGAAATGGGATAGAGAAGATTGCACAACTAAATCAAAAACATGTTTGGAAACCGTTGAGTAGGATGAAAACATGAAAATCTCAGAACTACTAACTTACCAGAAAATGTGTTCAAATTATATATATTATATGTATATATAATATAATATCTGTAACGTATAATATGAAAGGCCTTGTAATTATATATGGAACTTTACCAAAACTGATTTACCTGTCAGTGATGAGACTCAAGCGCAAGGTTCCGGCAGGGATAGTAATGGGATGAAGATCCCAAAGAGTCTCCAACGATGGTTGGCCATTTTTGCATCTCATGTAAGCTTGAAAAGTGGCAACACCCATCAACCGAAACCTTCCACCATTTTCTTCAAACCCATTCACAAGCTTCCCAATCTCCATCACCATGTGATCCACGGGACAATAACACGCTCTCCCTTGTGATCCACGACTTCTGTAATCAAACACCCATTTGAGATCTCCCAGATACAAAACATACCCTTTGTTGTGTTCTTCACTTCTCTTCACAAGATTTCTCAACTCTTCAATCTTTTGCTCAACTTCCACTCTCGAAACATTCCCAAAAGAAGAAAGAGAAAGAGGGATAAACTTCACACCCCTGAGACACTCACCAGCATCCCCTCTATCAACCTTTTCCATCACTCCTCTAACCACACTCTCCATACTCGTAACACACTCTCCTACAATCACAACACTTCTCTTTCTCTGACTCGCCAAATTCTCAATAACACTAGCAACATCCTCACCCCTAATGGGATCCAACACCAACCCTTTCTCTCCACTGCCACTGTTTTCCTTTGTCTTAGTATTACTATTACCGTTACTGTTACTGTTATTGCCACTACCATTGTTCTGAGAGCATATTTCCAGAGAAACCGCTTGTTCAACGTTGCTTTTCACTTGGGTGCTGGAGAACCCAGCCTCCCTCATGACTCGGCTAACGCTAGGGTCATCCAAGATCGAGATAATGAGTTGCTCCAGTTCTATTTTCACTGCCAGAAGAGGCTGTTGTTGATTCTCGATGGATCCACGTCGTTGGTGCGCCTGAGCGCGTTTGAAGGCGGCAACCAAAGCGTTGGAGATGGAGGGGCAGGCGTGAGAGTGGTGGTGGTGAGAGCCTTGCAACATGGGGCTGGAAGAGGTTGAAGCCGGTAAGCGATTGAGCGCAACGTTGAAGCAAAGCTCCAGGGCCTTGCACTGAAGAGGGTGAGAGTGGGATTGGAGACACGCGGTTCGTAGAAGGCCGTTGGTGATCGAGAGCATCGTGTTCGCAACGTGGAGCGGCGTCACCTGCGCGTGCCCGCGACGCTTCGCGAGTGTCACCGCTTGCTTCACTATGCTTGCAGCTTCCGGGGTTAGACCCTGTTGCACGGCGCAGCTTCCTGTTCTCATCTCCGAGGATGATGTAACAGCACTGAAAGCAAGGTGAAAAATTGCAGTTTTTCGTCGCAATCTTGGATGTTGTTGTTGTTGTTGTTGTTGCAGACAATGGTTTGGAGTAGTGAGAAAATTAAAGATTAACGTTGTGAGTAGAATAGAGTGTCTGAAAACGTTGGCATCTTGGGTAAGTGTAAGAGGGTGTGATGGTGTTAATTTGTAGGGTAGGGTGGGGAAGTAAGGTGTTGTTTTGGGAGGGTAACGTGATGAAAATATAAGTGGTTTGGTGCATATGAGATATTAAGCATAAAATAGTGAGAAACTTTTGGGGAAAAAGAGGGAGTGTATGGTACGTAATTCCATCACCTTTACATTAACAAGGCTGTCATGTCAAAATTAGAGCAACTTTTTCGACCCCGTTGTAGCCTTTAAAGCTGCCCATTCTGCCCAATACTATTAACTAATCTTTTTTGTGGAGGGTGGGTTGGTCTAAAAGACAAAGAGAGAAGGAAGAAGAGAAAGAGCAAGAGAATTTATGGAGGAAGAAGGAGTGTGCTTTTCTTGTGGGTGAGGTAAATTTGTGGCAGATACTATTAACTAATAATCTTTCTTTTTTTCCCTTGGATATTGCTTTCAGCCACATGGCCACGTAGAGGTAGAAGATGCTCTCATTTGAAGCTCAAAAGCATAAAATGAGCGTCCCTTTTGAGTAGATAATGCCATATTTTACTTTTAATATTGCTTTATGATACAGCGCTTTACTTTAAGCAAAAGATGGAGGGTATATTAAAATCGGAGCTCTAATAAAATGTGTTTGAAGGTGTTTGATGGTGTTTGATGGTGAAAGAAGAGAAAAGATAATAGTCATGTACCTTTCACTTTGCCCTCAAATCTCATGCTGTTTCTCCAAACACATTAGTTTAGTGATCAACTCTTGGAATGACCTTTTTCATACACATTAATACAATAACCATTATCCTTTGTGTTTAAAAAATCAAAAAGTTAAACCGTTATTGGTGGGAGAGAATTCAGAAATCAGAAATGATGGGCTGTGTTGTAAGCAAGTGTATATATTCCCCTCTTTCGTTCAGACACTCCTTTTCTTGGTAGCATTGCAGAGTGCTTTGTGTTCAAATAATTTTGGTGCCCTTTGTAAGTCTTTTTAGGCCAACAAAGATAGATAGAAGAGACTTTTTGACTGGAAGCCTCAGCTAGCTAGCTCTCTACACTCATTCATATTCACCAAACCAAAACCATAAAAGTAATTCACAAACAGTTTCTAGATTTGGATTACATCTTATCACATTCATTTTCGATCCTTATACTCACTAATTCTAACCACATACTTAACCATCTTCTGGGGCGTGCACTTCTCATGTGTAGTACAAAGTCATGCCCTAAACATCATAACAAAACACCATTTTTTTTTAAGGGTTAAATATGTTTTTGGTCCCTCAACTTTCAACAAATTTTAGAATTAGTCCATTTCGAAATACGTGAATTTAGTCATTTTAATCAAATTTTGTTAGGTTTATTTGATGTTTCGTACGTATTTCACGATTGTATTTGAGTTGTTTATACTTTAATGTTAAGTCAAATACTATTATGAAACGTGTTTGAAATGTCAAATAAACTCAATAAAACTTAATAAATCAAAAGATGAAGGACTAAATTGGTTCAAAGTTTCGAAATGGACTAATTCCAAAATTCACTAAAAGTTAAAGGACCAAAAACATATTTAACCATTTTTTAAAATGTTAAGACCTAAACTGGAAGTCTATCTGAATCTTACAAAATTAACTTTAAGATTTGCATTCACTTATATACTCTAAATTGATCTTATTTCTAGTTGGCGTACGACCGTCAACAAAGCAGATGTTACTAAAGATACAATCTTATTTTTCTAATGTAAGAAAAACCATCTTGATAGAAAAAGAAAAATTTGATGAATATGAGACAATGGTGTTAGGGATCGACGAAGATGACGTTATGAATTTTGGTGTTGTCAAAATGTGGTGTGAATGGTCATGTGTGTATGTGCCTTCTAGTTTGGTATCAAAAGAGACAAGTCCATGGTTATTTGAGTGGGTTTGCACTGTTTCTTTCATTGATTGCTCATCAACTAGTTATCCATTATATCACTCACTTTCTTGTATGATTGTAAGATCATTTCTCCCTTTTTTTTCTTTGTTGTAATGTTTCCTTAGCATGTTTTATTTAACTTCTTTCTTTCAAGATGACACGCACTGAAATTATAATTGGGTGATTCACACACACTAATGATACGTCATGGGTCATTGCACAAAACAAGTAAAAGTGGAGCAGTTGATTGAAGAGTGAAAGGGAGATATCTACGTTCAAAAATATTCTTCCCATTTCTTTATCTTACTCTTTTTCCTGAATACCTAGATAGATGGAAGTGAGAGCATTTTTCAGTATATGTGCCTTCTCTGCTTTCTATGCAAACGCAACCTTCAACACTTCAAAATCTATCACCCTATAACCTAAAATCGACAACCCTATCTAACAAATTAACCTACACACTAAACACAACATCAACCCTCAACAATTCAACCTATAATTGCTCGTTACATTCTTGTAACATACATAGACACACACACAAAATAGCTATTGTCTTCTATTTGCATTTCATTTATGCTTAAATTACCATTTTAGTATCTTTTTTTTGTTTGGTTATCGCAATTTCATTGATGAAATTAATTTTTTTTATCAAATGAGATTCATAGCACAATAAAAAGAGATATTATTCATTGAGATTTTCTCAAATTACACATAAATTTCTTTTTGTTTTGAAAAGAGTAAGATCTTTTATGAGAACACTATAAGAAAATCCTTAATTAAAAACCAATTGTAGAAACAAAAAATAGTTAATCACTATAGTGGTCAATTTAAATATCACTCTACAAAATTAAAAATTATTAATTACTAAAAATTGTCACTATTATAAATAAAATATTATAATTTGTGACTAATTATTTAGAGACCAATTTAAAAACTTAAGTGATTTTGGTAACAAAAACTTAGATAGTTAATTTTAAGCGACCAATTTTCTTTGGTAGCCAAAACAATGATAATTAATTTTAAATACCAATTTAGTGATCAATTATAATTTTTTATTCATAATATTGACTATTTTAGTAATCAACAATTTTTAATTTTGTAAATTAATATCTAATTGGTTATTATAGTTACTAATCATTATTGGTCACTAAAATTTATCACTATTTAGAATTTGTTTTCTTATAGTGTATTCACGTTATATTCAATTCAAAATCTTAAAATAATAAATTTTAAATACTTTTTTTTTATACTACTGCTCAATGATTTACATTTTTATTAAATGTGAAATTTAGATTGATTTTTGAACTTTTACCTTATGTATACCCTCCATCTTCTCATACGTGAAACTTAAATTGATATTTTAATTGTTGTAATGACTCTAATAAAAAAAGTAAAAATTAAAAAAAAAGTCTTGAGAATTTCATTATATATCCAAAAAGAAATATAGGTTGATGTCATTATTTTTAACTTTAAAATAGCCAATAATGTGTAAAAATTTATGTGAGTCCAATTTCATTTACGAGAAAATTATTTATAAAAATTAAATTAATACTCACTAAAAGTTAAATTAAACTCTAAACAAAAAAGTAACCAAAACTTTGGTGTTCAAATTTGGAAATTGATTTACCAACTCGGAAACTTATTCAATGACAAAATAGAGAATTGTTTAAAAACTAACAAATTAATTTCTAAAATAAGTTCTAAATCAGTTTATACAATAACTAAATGCTTTTTTTAATCTTAAATGAGTTTATATTTGATGAATTTCTTATAGTGCAATCAGACGAAAGTGATTTTAAAATTAAGAGATTAAATTAGTTGTTTTTTTTATCAATAAACAGATTGAATAGAATCAATTAAAGAAAAATTAAAACAGTAATTAATTTTTTGTTTTTCAGTTTGCTCTCTCTTAAGTCTTGGTAGGTAGTTATGAAATATTTCCATATGTGTTATGTATGCAAAGAAGGAAAAATGAAGAGCTTTGTGTAGTGTAGTTTTAGTGGTCCTTCTATTCCAAAATAATATCAATGATGATGCAGTCAAAAGTCTGCATAATAAATATAATAAACTTGTGTTGGGTAATGCAGCTCAGAAAATTGAAGTCAATAAATAAATCATTAGATTAAGTTTGGATATAGAGATGTGAACACTCGCCCACACGTGCACAAAATTTCTGCTTTATTGTTTTCAGCTTAGCTCAACCAAGTGCTATCAGCCACTTCTTTTCTCTCTCCCTCTTTTTTTTTTTTTTTTTTTT
>Ga0099822_1012089_pt1 | contig 10386 bp, 5 predicted proteins | sample CowpeawhiteBW_FD_76839 | JGI IMG/M metagenome (GOLD analysis project Ga0099822, IMG submission 76839) | Root nodule microbial communities of legume samples collected from California USA - Cow pea white BW | ecosystem: Host-associated > Plants > Roots > Nodule | place: USA: California | collected... | reverse complement strand
GTTCATTTAATAATTTTTAATCCAAAATCTAAAATAAAATTTTAGTTGAGTAAATAAAAAGAATTAAAAAAAAAATAAAAAAAAAAAATAAAAAAAAAATTTCTAAAAAACATAAAAAAAAAATATATATATATATATATATATATATATATATATATATATATATTGTTTAATAGCATTTTTATCCAATAATTGAATCAACTCATTGATATGTCTGGTTTCCAACAAACCAGTCCTATTGGCTGGTCCAAACTTTTTTTTTAAACATTTGTTGTGGCTTCTACAAAAAGGAAATTTTCTTTAAATTTCCAAGTGTGCACACACAGAAACCTTAGTGAAATATGCAATTACCTGTAATCACAATCAAGTGAAATATCATTGACGAGCTCACATGTTGATTGATGTTCCTGCAGAATCCCTTTTATTTACTCCGCATCTCTTGGTTTCATTTCTTAATGTGTACAAGGCTTACAAGCTGCTATTTGCTTGATGCAGCAAAAGTAGGATGATTACACCCTTCATTTACTCATGGATCAAAGTTAAAGTTATATTTACATTTATGGATGAAAGAAAAAGCTGTTGCAATGGAACAATTTAACTACCTGTTTTGGGTAATAATATTACAATGTATTGACTGGGCGCACCACTTCTTTCAGATACAATTGAAGTCATTAGCAGAAGAGATGCAGGCAATCGTCAAGGGATTAGAAAAAGTTAAACAAGAATTTGCTGCATGTGCAAATGATGGACCTGTTTCTGCAGTTTTCCATGAGGTGTTAAGAATTTTTATGTCAGTCTCTTGATTCTTCATTATATCAGGATAATAATAATAATAAAAGGGAAAAGTTCAATTTTTAAAGTGAATTCAAAGTAGTGGTTGTTCATGCAATTATGAAAGTTTATGACTGTGCATGGGTTGTTCATGTTAGATGTGAAGATTTGCAGACTCTTGCATATTTTTTCTCATCTTGTTTTGTTCATTGTGTGTGACAGTCTTTTGTTAGATTACTTATCACAGCCATTGATTTTTAGCATCAGATATAAATGTACATTTAATCGTGTTTTACGCTATACAATTTTTGTGCTGACAGTTTGTAATGCTTTTCCTCTTTATTTAAGAGGTAATATTGTTGCTTTGAGGTCCCAAAGTGCTTATTGGTCGCTTATTCTAGAAAAGTAAAATACCTCTGATACAACTTGTAAGGGAATTTATTGTGGATTTAAACAACAGTTTTCAGAAGCTGGCAAATGTTTTTTCCTTTGATTTGTAAGGAAAACAGCTAACAATGGGAACTGACTTTGCCTCAAATATCGAGGGTGATAGCATACCTGGTGTTAGAATTGAACTACAGAAAGCCAGAAGAAGCTCAAAATTCCAAACTTGTATTTTAAAAGGAAACGCAGCTGTTCACTTGGTGTCAAAACAGTTGTGTCCTTCCATGTTTTGGGGTGCAGTTGTTAGGGTGCTTATATGATATTTATTTTATTCAGTTAGAACTTTTTACTCATATGTTTAGGAGTGGCTCATTCCCTGAGCTAGTTTGGATAGGATTGTGTTCTTTGCTTCTTGTTGGTGTTCTGCTCATGGCTATTTCAAACAAGTCACGATTTCTGATATGGAGAGAGAAAGATAAGCTTTGGTGTTTCGGGAATTTTTGTATGCTCATTGTTTCTTGATTTTAATGCTTTTGAAAGTTGTATATAGTTGACATAAACTATATACACGATGAACTTTCCTAATTACACCATGCATTCTATTTCTCAACAATTCCAAATGCTTTTCTTTACCGATTTTCACTTTATTCTATGTCTGAACATTTTGCTTGCCAGCATTGCTACTTGTCAGATTCTTCTTAATTCTATTAGCTCCTTGTTGTGATGAGCAAATTATAAATTTCCAATTGTTGCTTTAGCCTTGAATAAACATTTGTGTCAAGCTGAAGTTAAGTGGAACTTTAATTTTTTTAATCAGTGGCCACATTTTCCTTCATATTTACATGGATGAGTATAATTCTACTTTGTATGGCTTATTATCCACTTTTTATTTTCAGTACCTTTGACTTTTTCTTAATGTTCTGTTCAGAAATTGAAAGAATTTATTGGTGTATCTGAGTCAGAGGTAGCATCTCTAACAAACCTATATGCTATAGTGGTAATATGCTTAACTATCTTCTTTGTACATTACGCACCAATATGAAGAAATATAAAGATTGTATAATTTGCCTATGGACAGGGTAGAAATGCTGATGCACTTGCCCTATATTTTGGTGAGGATCCTGCTCGTTGCCCTTTTGAGCAAGGTAAGTTGGTGACTGACATGGTTATGTTGTTGGTACTATACGAAGGCACTGGTCTTTTTCACTGGTTACTTAGGGTGTGTTTGGTAAACAACTTCATTAAGTGCTTACTAAAATTGTTTATATCATGTAAGAACTTATGAATAAGTCATTTCTGTAGCGGAATGGAAAATAGGCTTAAACTGTTTTCAAATAAGTTGCAAGAATTTTCAGCTATTCTAAAGATCTTATTGATACAAAGCTAAAACAATTCATGATATATCATAAGCTCTCCCAAATATGTAGACAAAATCTTATATCAGATAAATCCAAATAAGCTCTTCCAAACGCATCCTTTTTTCATATGAAATTATAGAGTGTTAACCTGTAATGTTTCTTGTGAAAGTATTCATGACCTGTTGCATTTGTGGTTGAGACAAGTATGTATTTTGTAGAAATTAGGATGTTTTAGAAATGTGATTTTCTTGTCTAGGGTTAAGGAAGCATGCTTGTATTTATTTGTTAATGTTTTCTATCGAGTCTCACATTAACTAGAGTAGAGATATCACAATGTTGTCCAGTTTGACTCGGATAGCAACCTTATGAACTAGTTTCTGGGATGAGGTTAAGCTTAAATCCAAGTTCTAAGATAGTATTAGAGTCTATCCTAGATATATTATTGTGTCACCTTACACTGTAGATGTCTATTCCTAGGCACTAGGGGGAGTTGTTGAATTAACTGCATTTGTTAACACTATAGATGTTCGGTGTTTGGTGTGAGGAAGTGTTCTTATATTCCATATCAATTTGAAATATTAGCAATGTAATCCTTGTAAGGTTGACATAGGCTAAACCCAACTTCTAAGAGTTTCTAATGAAAATGTACTGAACTATTTCAAATCCTTCTGTAAAATGAAAGGTGTGGTAATGAGTTGCTAAAGTAATAGAAATTCCTTTCCTCATTGGATCTATGTGTAAGCACTGCTACAGAACAGAACTAGCTAAATAGAGGGAAAATCTAAATGTAAAGGAGTTCCATCATCCATATGTATTTTCAAACATTACAGAAATACATTCTCGCGTTTTCTGTTATACTCAAGCTAACTTGTAATTGGCGGTGGTTTAACAATTGCAGTTACCACAACCCTGCTAAATTTTATAAGGTTGTTCCGGAAAGCACATGAAGAAAATGGCAAACAAGCAGAGTTAGAGAAGAAGAAAGCTGAGAAAGAGGCTGAAATGGAAAAGGCTAAGGGCGTTAACTTGACAAAAAAGGGTGCAAAAGATAGTTGACGACTGGATTTTCTGCTCCTTTGCATCAAACATCACAGTCTTGCCAAAGAGCAGGAATGTACCCGAGCAAGGGGAGTGCTTCCGAGATCAGTAAAGAAGCCTCTCCCTTTGAATGATGATGATGATGATGATGTGGCAATTTGCCTTTCAAGCTGATACATTGGCTTGGAATGATGAACGCCTGCATCCTGTGGAATTGAACATACAACAGGCTTAGGAGAGTTGATTCTTTGATGGCATGCTGTTCAAATGGGATTTATGTGGCCAACTGATAATTTTTGTGAGAAAACCCTGCAAATTCCCAGATTTAGATGCAGAGTGGATGCTTGCTGTGATTGTATGCGTCCAGTGTATACTGTAAATGTGATGGTTCCAGTCCCTTCTATGTTGGTTGAAGAACAAGTTTTGTAGCAGGGCATGTCTTATGTTATGGCAGTAGAACAGCCATTGGCATGCATATTTTTTGTGGCACCACAGCAGAGGCCTTTTGGATTTGCGAAGCACCATAGTCCAACCCCAACCGTAGTACCTTGACACCTTGTATAAAGCTCTATCCCTCTCCTTTAGGATTCAATTCTTTCTCCTGTAACATAGAAATTAGCTCCCTTTTTCATAGAGATTTTGATAGGTACCCCCTCGAGAAAATGTTGTATAGCTGTCAGGTTAAGAGAGAAAATAGAAATCAGGTCCCTGTATTGTAACCAATATTATTCTTAATTGTGAATCACGAGGCTAATTTTTTAATTGTGAATCATGAATCATATTCAACGAAAAGATTTTGACCAAATGAAATTAGCTTCAAATATGTTGTATAAATTATATATAATGCTCCTTGTAATTATCTTCAAGTGGAAAACGACTTTAAAGTCTGCAAAACAAGATCAGAAGTCATTAATGTGAAACATTTGTTTTAAAATTAAAGAGTATATGCTGTAACAACTTATACTGGCATTTAATTACAAATTTTTTGTATATTGATTATATATGTATATATTAATCGATAGCATAAAAAACTATAGTAATATTTTTTATCTTTGATAAACTCTTAACGTGTATATTAATTAATATTTTTAAAGAACAAAATATAATAATCAAATAATCAAATAGAGTAAATGAAATGAGGATGTGGCAGTTTGAAATCCTTATAATGCGTGTTTAGTTATGCTCTTCCAATTCTTTTTAATTTAACATTAGTGCTTATAAAATGTTTCAAGTTCCTATCCTCGAAAAAAGCTCAAATTCCTTGTCTTGAAATGGCAGAAGCAAATTAAAAAAAAAAACTATTAACAATGAATCATCTGAGTGTTATTCCATATATGGAACATCTCCCTTCAATCCATGCATGTATCACAAGATTCAAATTTTGAGGTGATTCGTCACATGATAGGAATCGTGGACCAGACCAAGATTATGAAATTATGCAGTTGTGCATCGTAAAACTCTAGAAAGTGTGATTGTTACTCTAACATAAGAGGAGCAGAGGCCACTGTTGTTTACAAAGGTCCGAGAAACCATTGTTGATTTCTCATTTGATGAATAAACACTAGAAAACCGGAGACATTTGCACAGCAATTAAAGAGAAGCATTTGTATTATTCACACTGTAAGAGATTGCTAGTTGCTAATCTACAATGTAAAAGAGATTAAAACAAAAGATAGGGTCTGTGAATATAACATAATTGCAATGCATTTATATCAAATGGTGTCTGAGATTCTAACTTCTTTGGCTTTGCACATAGTTGAGCTGAGGTCGCTCAATTGAAAATCTTTATGTCTTCAATGTTGCTTGATTTCCTTCAAGCAACATCAATGAATTGTAAATTCCTTCTGTACTCGTTTAAAATAACTGGTTGATCCTTCTCCTTCATGAAATGCGAAGAAAAACCTTAACCAAACTAATAACTTTCCACCATATGCTACTTAAGGTAGTTCCTCGGTGCTCATGTAACCATACTGGTCCTCATCTGGGAATCCAATCCTGAACAAATATTTGTCCTCCTGATGGATCCACAATCCTGTCTTAACGCTTTTGTAGAATATGCAGCTCACAATTGTGTCAAGGATGATGAAGATTGAGTAGAGGTAAGCAATGAAAATCCCCTCCAAAGCCACACAAGGCCCTGCTATTCCAGCAACATGATAGGGCCTCACAATCCGGAATTGGAACAAGGCCTCAATGGCTGCAAGTGCCACATTAACAGGAAGTGCCAGGAACAAAGCCATTGATGTCCTTCCCCTTAAGAGAAGACAAGCTTTCAGAATTGCAAAGTAGCCACCATGTCCCTCCATGCCAGATAGAGCCAGCGCCATGTTGCATATGACAAGAGCATTGGCCAGAATCACAGAAAAGAGAACAGCCCCAGATACTGACACGAAGAGGATGAGGTTACCGGGGGAAGAAAAGTAGCTAAAGCTTTCAATGAAGCTGAAGGCCAAAAACATGAGACCAAAAGATGTTGCATTTGCTGAGAGAATCAAGAAACAGTTGCAGAAGAAGGTATGGAGGAGGGGCTTGTAAAGGGATAGAAGTGAATTGAAGGAAGGGTGCAAAGTTGGTTTGTGGTGATTGAGAGCCTGGATTATGAATGCTTTTGCAATGAGGAGAAAGGTGAGGGAGAAAGGAAGGGTGAGGATTGAAGAAGTGATTGTTTGAGAAACCTTGAGGTTGAGAATGGTGAAGAATTGTGAAGAGGAAGGGAAGCCAGCAGCATCAAAGAGAATCCTTAAGCGAGTGTAGATTTGAGGCAAAAGAGATGAAGGGGTGGGGACTAAAGCTTGGGAGAGGAGTATGGAAGCTGAGAAAGGAAATGCTAGAAAAGCTGCTGTTGAGGTGAAGTAATGATAGTTTCGGAGAAAACTGTGGATTGATGTTCTGAGAATCTTGCATGAAACTTCCATTTGGAGTTGTTCGTTTGGAAGGTTGCCACTAGAGGGAGAGGGAATGGAAGAGGATTTGGGTGGCTTCTCAGTTCTCACCAAAATGGAGTCTATATTACTCATCAAAAGTGCTAAGAGCCAGGTGTTGGTGTTTCTTTTTCTGTCCTATCTTTTCTTAAATGAGTTTTGCCTTTTCTTTTGGCAATGGTAGGTTAGATAGAGAGTTTAAGGGTTGGTGTTTTGAATGAATAGATAGGCCAACAAGAACAATCTAACCACTGCCATAAGGTGGAACTGTTTGGACTTTGTTTTTACCACAGCCTTTGGACACATTCTGGTTTTTGCTTTGTGTTCTTCGAAATCTCACCCTCTGGTTTAAGAGGGTGTCAACATTTAATTTATTAGCATTTTCCAATAAGCCAAAATGGACATTATTTGGTATGAAAGGTCTTTTGTTTTTGTCTTCATGATGAGAGCAGCTACTTCTCTTTCTTTCTTTCTTTCTAGATTGCTTAAATTGCACATTATTTGGTATATTATCATTCTGGCCACAACCCCTTTCCGACTCCTACAAATATAATAGAAATGATCACAGACTGAATTATGAAACACTCGATCTTGGCCCTACCATTATCCTTGTAATTAAAGCGTCATTAAAACTTTTCAAGAGCAATTTATGACATGAGTGGAAAATATAAAGTAAAATCCATTACTTGATGGAGAAGGAGTATAAAATTTAACCCAAGTTGCCGTAACATGCATACAACGAAAATTGATATAAACCAGTGATTTGAGGCATGCCACTCAAGGTAGGACCATCACCCAATTTTCGACTTTTGGTCCTTTTTCACATTTTATAATAAGTGAGCAATACGTAGCTTGTAAGCCATACCATAATATTAATAAATGACAAAAAAAAAATCAAGAATTATTAGAGGAAAGGGACCCTATAGCAATATGATACATCTATAAATCTAAACGAACAATTTAACGTCAAATCACATGCATAATGATTCGTGACAAATTAAAATGCCACACAAATTGGATGTGAGGGAAAGGCTATGGAATTAGGATATCAGCGATTGTGGGGTAGGGTTGGGTTAAACCTTTGTATCATAGTTGAGGCCATTGATGAACAATGAAAAGAATGAATAGTGAATATGGAGTGAGTAGGAACAATTTAGTTGGTGAGCGAAACTAGTTTGACCTTAATTTTTGGTACAAGTTGTTTGATGGACGTAATATATGTTATTGTACGTAAGAATATTATCTCATTAAATCAGATTAAGTATTTTAGTTATACTTTCTTTCCTTGTTAAGATGTCAACATATTTGTTGACATTTCAACTGAAATTTAATTGCAATTAGGTGGTTGAATATAAAGTAATAGACATTTGGCTTGGGACCTCTTTCTCTTATTATGTAGAGGAAAAAGAAAAGGGAAACGTTAAGAAGACAAAAAATATTTTAGACTTAATTAGCATTATAATAATACCTCTATATTTACGCCAAACAAAGTGTCGGTTCCTTTTATTTATAGTTAAAAATTAATTTAATCGGTCTATTTTATATATCATGTTTGTCTAAAAACCAATCTAAACAATATTGACAAACATAAAGGGTCGAAGTTGACATAATTAGCGAATGCTATTTTTTTTTAAAGAATTTCTGTTCTATTATGTAGTAATGTATTCCTTGGTTGGGTCCTGTGGCTTCAAATTTTGAATTTTCTATGCTAATTTATTCAATTTTAGAGCTACTAATCACACTAAATAATGCTTGAAATGTATAATCTAGCAAGTTTTCGTGATGGTGAAGAAAAATATATAATTAGCCTTTTTGAGATGGTGTTTGGGACATTTGAACATATTTTTGAGTGGTGTTAATATATGTATGGTTAAAGTGTTAGAAAAAGTGATGCGTAGCGGCACTGGAATGTACCATTTATTGCACTTGAGTTACATTCAACTCTTGCCAATTTTTTAATTGAAGCTCATTCACAAATTAATTCATTTATACTAACCTATTGTTGACTTCAGCACAAATATTTTAATTATTTATTATTGTTAATTATTCATTTTTAATAGATAATAATATACACAAACTAATTTACATATATCGCATGCATTCAGGAATAATATAGTGTAATGTCATTGAAATTTAACTTTTATAAGATTGCAAAATATTAAATTGAATTGAAAAATTTTGGCAAATTTTTTGTTTGTGTAAGGTGTGTTTTACTTTATGTCTATTCTTTCGTTAACAAAGCATTATACGCACAAAAAGTATATATTGTTTCATTATTATACATAACTGTGTATAATTATCTATAATATGATTTAATTATATATTTAGTCGATACAGAATATTTACTATACCTAAGACTAAATATTTCAATGTAAGAATAAGTACTTGTGATTGATTTGATACTCACTTGATAAGTTAAACATCCAATCTTAGGTTAAATAGTGAACTCATCATCATTTCTTCTCTCATAATTTCTTAGCAATCAGTATTATTTATTTTACTATTTATTATTTTTTATTATAAATTAGGTTACAGTTAGATATTATTTTAATTATAACTTTAATTAGTGGTTAGGAAGGTTTTGTTTCAATTATAACCCTTTTAATTAATTTCAGTTAAAGTTTAATTATGTTATTTGATTTAGTATGAGGTAAAGATTATAAGTGAAAAAAAGAATCTTTTAAAAACAGTATGAGGTAAAGGGAGGAGAAAAACAGAGATAGAATAATTTACTTTTAAAACAATATATTATTTATATTTTTACTTATTTCTAGCTTTCTTTCTTCTCATTTTATTTCTATTTCTTAGCAAACAAACATTTTTCACTTATACTATATTTTTTTATTCTATTTTGCATTACTACTTTATTTTCATTGTGCCTGTTTTTCTCCTCTTCCCTAAATAAAGCATTAATGTTAAAATTTTCATTGACCTAGTTAAAAACTTTTATCTATGAATTAATTTTGAAAAATATTATAATTTTTTAACCCAACAAAAACTTTATGACTACTTTATTGTATTTGTTTCTGGGAGGTACTGTGAACACGCATTCCCACGATGTATGATCGAATATCCAAAGATTTGAACGTCTCGAATGGAAGATGATACCATAATCTTTTAAATGAGTTTTGGCTATATTTGATTAATATTGAAATTTGTAGTAGAGATATGATGAGTTGGTAAGAATTTAAGTGTAAATATAAATTTTATATTGGTTAGAAATGAGAAAATAGAACATTATATAAGGATAAAAATAATTGTCTTAAGGTCTTGGGTTGAAAGTGATCTCAATGTCTTATGTGGTTGGACTCATATCTAATTGATATTGTATCTCCCAGTGAAACCCCATCTATAGACCTAACAAGTGGTATCAGAGTCTATGGTTAAAACTAGTCTTCTTGACAAGGGGTACGCCATCTATAGACCTAACAAGTGGTATCAGAGTCTATGGTTAAAATTGGTCTTCTTGGCAAGGGGTTCAAGTAAGTGTGTAGACACATAAATTAATTGTCTTAAGGTTTTTTGTTGAAAGTGATGTTAATGTCTTATGTGGTTGAGCTCATGTCTCATTGTTGTTTGGTGTTTGTATCTCTCTAGTGAAACCCTTTCTATAAACCTAACATGGGTTAGACTCTATAAATTAATCTGTTTTGGGTCTCATTAGTGTTTGTATCTTCACAGTAAAATCACTTCTGTAAACCTAACATGGGTCAGATATGTTTTGAGAAATTGCAAAATTTTCTGATTATTAACAAAAATAGGTTAAGTTAACTTAAGGTTAAAATACTCATTTGATCCATGTTTTTGTTGAAAAATCTCAAATAGGTCCTAAGATTTTTTTTAGTCTCAATTAGGTCCATATTTTTGAAAATGTGTAACAATTAGGCCCATTCCGTTAGTATAGAGTTAACGGT
>Ga0099822_1012088_pt1 | contig 10386 bp, 3 predicted proteins | sample CowpeawhiteBW_FD_76839 | JGI IMG/M metagenome (GOLD analysis project Ga0099822, IMG submission 76839) | Root nodule microbial communities of legume samples collected from California USA - Cow pea white BW | ecosystem: Host-associated > Plants > Roots > Nodule | place: USA: California | collected... | reverse complement strand
TATTTATATATTTATAATTTATTATAATAATAATATATATATATTATATATATATATATATATATATATATATATATATATTTATATTTGTAATAATATATATATATATATATATATATATTAATTATAGATACATACTAAAATACTTATAAATAAAGTAATACATTATAGTTACACTACTCATCAATCCTATACTAAAAGACTCACATAGTTTAGAAGTTGTTAGACAAAAAATGGTTAAAAACCTTGTGTTGATGAATAACACACAAATGAATATGTTTCAAGACAAAAAAGACAAAGTATTGTATAAAGTTTGAATAGCGTATAAAATCTACGTGCTACAATGGACAATACAATATTCACTCACTACACTAGAAATACTTTATTTGTGCTCTCAATGGACAAATGCATCATTTATAGTTTTTAGTCTAGATTAGAAACAATGTCTAAATAGAGTAAAATACTTTAATAATCATAATCTATATTTAAAATAATTTAATATTCTTTTCAACATTTAAGAAGAACTAATATATTCACAAAAATCAAATACAAGGTGATGCATAAAGGACCATTGACTCTTCTTAAGTAGAGAAACATGGAGAAAATAAATCTTCTTTACTATGTGTCAATTCTTTGGGCAAGTTCGAGATAACCTACCAATTAAATAATATAATTAGATTGTGTTATCTTATCAGGGAAAGACACTAAGTAAATGTATTAAAGGATAATATAGAATAATGATATATATATATCTATCCTCATTAGGAAATATATGATACCACCTGAAGATTACCCTTGACATCTTGCAACAAATAATTTCGTAAAGACTCAAAGTAAATCACTTTCAAACGTGAATAACAAAAACAAAAAGTGAAAAAACTATCCACATGTGAAGTTTTCTATGAATACGAAAAAGCTTCAAGAGTGTTATGAACCTTCTATAATATCCTAAAAATGCATATTAAATAATAAGCTTTGAATTAGTATGATATTTCATATAATTCTTTCTAAGGATTTTGTTTTAGTAAAATCATTTATACCTAATTTGTCATTTGTACATACTCTAAATAAGATATTGTGTAAGAAATACTTGAGAGCATATTCAGATCCTAAAGAGGTTACTAGGTGAATATTACTTGGGAAACTTGTTTGGAGAAACAAATAAAAGAATACTTGTTTAGAGGTCATAACTAGTTGAAAAATATTACTTGTAATTCTTTTTTATTAGTGGAACTTGTACTTTTACAAGAATTGGATGCAATCTTGATGGTTGAGACAAGCCACAATAAAAATATTTGATGCAATGTTTAGTCTAAACTTAATTTATAAATACCTTTTATTTTCTTTTGAAAAATAAAGGAAAAGGTTTTAAGTTTAAAAATGTTGAGTGTTGTAGTAGGTATTGGAGTAAAATATCGTAGATAACCATGAAATGAATGCACATAATGAAGGAGTATCTTAAGTTCACAAATGAACATATGAGGCAACAAATTACAAAGGGATATTTTATAGTGACTAAGCCAAAATTAGAGTATATATAAATAAGTAAAGTACAACATTCTTAAGATGGATGTCAAAGTAAGGTCCAAAATTACAAAAGAGCTTTAGGATGTGAAGGAACTAATGACATATAATAAAAAAAACTATTTCTCTTCAAAGACAATATGACAAATTAAAAGTGAAGAATGACAAAAAGATAAATAAAATGTTTTGAGGATTTCACACTATCATAAATTATCTTTGGAACTTCAAGAGGTAATTATTCAAAATGCAACAAATACTTTTGAAAATGTAAGAATTTGAAATAGAAGAGACATATATGAACACTCAAAAACTTTAAATGGTTATATAACACAAATGACAATGAATTTGAGAGAGATCTAAAAAGGAAAGAGAAATGTCCCTATTGCAAGAAAAAGAACAAATTCAAAAAAAAATTGAAAAGAAAAAACAAAATCAAAAGAGGAAGCAAATGACATGGTATGCTACAAATGTAAAGAAACTAGACACATAAAAACATAGTGTACACAAAAGACCCCAATAAGTACAAAAAGGAAAAATAAATACACGTAGCCACGTGAGATAGTTTCAACACCTTTGGTGAAGAGCATGCAAACTTATGTATCATGGAAAAGATAAAATAAGAAGAGCATGAAATAATAGTCACTTAATCTTCTGACCCTTTTACATCTAATTCATCATAATCATCTAATTTATAAGATGAAGAGATTATCATGATTACTTGTTAACAAACTCTCATACAATATCTCTTGAGTATAGGTAAATGAAAAATAAAGGCTAAATTATTCTTTTGGTTCTTATTTTTGTCAATAAATATCATATTGGTCCTTTAATTTTTGCAAGAAGTCTCAATTTGGTCATGATTTTTTTAAAAGTGATTCAATTTGGTCCTTACGGTTATTTTTTCACAAACATTAATATAATCAGTGCCACATGTCAATTTGTGGTTTTTTTAAATTTTTTTACATGTGTCACTCCATAATTGTGCCACGTGGACAGAGCTCAATTTGGTCCCTATATTTATTTTTTAGTTTCCATTTAGTCCAAATTTTTGTAAAAATGGAGCAATATTGTCCCCCCTTAAATTGAGACTCAATTTACTTTTTGTATAAATCTTATATTGATGTTCTTACTAAAATTAACATTTCTGTTAAGTATTTCTAGAAATATTTTTCAATTAATTTTAAAATTTATGCAAAATACATGTTTGAGATCACGTTAATTAGAGTTTGAATGTAATTATTAAGTCTAACATGAAATAAAACACAAATCATGCAACAAAAAAATACATGAACAAATTAAAATTAATAAGTTGAATAGTATTAATTCTATCAATTCACACATGTGAGTTGTCCTAAATATTTCATATAGATTTTAAAGTTTTTTTATAAATATTTCTATAAATATTTAATAAAAATGTCAATTTTAGTAAGAATATTAGCATAAGATCTATACAAAAAGTAGATTGAGTCTCAATTTAAGGGAGACAATATTGCTCCATTTTTACAAAGACTAGGACTAAATTGAAACTAAAAATAAATATATAGACCAAATTGAGACTCACTCCACATGGCACGACCATGGAGTGACACATGTTAAGAAAATTTAAAAAATTTAAAATTTAAAAACAAAATTCAAAAAAAATCATAAATTGATACATGATAGTATTTTGTGAAAACTAATAGCAAAGACCAAATTTAATCACTTTTAAAAAAACTAAGACCAAATTGAGACAAAAAAAAAAAGAGGACCAATTTGACACTTCTTGACAAAACCAAGGACCAAAAGAGTAATTTAGCCAAAAATAAATGTAGAAATACTTTGAAAGAAATGAAAGAACTCAATGTTAGTTTAAGAGAAGTTGAGAAAGATTTCTTAAGGAATCAAATTTGAGGACCTAACCAAATTTGTTGATGGATCTTCCAAGACATAGATAATTTTAAAACATAGAATATTACCATATAACAAAAACAGGTACAAATTATGCTAAAATTGAAGAGAGAACTACTATGAAAAGTTGATTTTACATAATGTTGATTATCGAGAAATTGATGTAGATATAGGCGTAGTGGCAATTTTGTTAATATTGGAACAACTTTATACATGTGTTGACCTTTGAATCAATGTAGAAGTAGATACTACATTAGTTGTAGGAAGACCAAGACGACATCTAATGTTAAAGAAAGGAGTACTTTTTGAGCCTTTAAACCAATGTAGAATTTATCTATGCCAATAAGCTATTTCACAACTCCTCTTCAAAATTGTCAACCATCTCTCCTCTACTAACCATCTTCCTCCTTTTGCGCCACCACTTGTTGGCCTATGTTCATCCATTTTCACACCATGTTTTTCTCTCTTTATGCTATAAATTAAATTACTTTTTCATGATAGGAATATATGTTATTCAACCTACTTTTAGTTTTAATAGGTAAAGGTGAAATGTTAAGTTGATCCTTTATACATACATCACTTGCTATCTAAATTAAAGAGTTTAGGTACCACAATGCTACCAGAATTGTTCCACTAGTAACAATCTCGACAATATAATCTTTTTTTAAACCATTTCAACATTCTTGACGCACATTCAGCCCATTAACAACATAATTACTTTCAAACAAGCCCTCAACAATCCAATTAATGTAGGGTTATCACCTAAACACACTATTAGTATAATTATGTATAAAACAAAGCCAAAACCATTAATAGAAGACACTTAGGCCTTCCCCCATCCTCGTACAAGTAAATCCAATAAGAGTAGTATAAATAGGTAAGCATTCAAAAGTAAAATGTTAGCTTATTCTAAACTAAATCACACCTCCAATAACGAGATATCTCATTTCGAATACTAACATGATTGGCAAAATATCTTTGCAAGTACCTCCTAAGACTGAGGATCGAGGGTGAGAAGATGAAAGATGTGAGCACAACTTTAGTGTTTTAATAGGGTTCACCCAACCTTATAAGAACAATTTAGATTGTGAAATCATTTAATAGTAGATTTTGTTGTTCTATATTGCAATATGTTTTCTTACATTTTAAATAAATAAATAAATAAATAAAGATAATAAAAAATATAAATAATCTATTTCTTTTAAAAAGATTACTGCATTGAATCAATTGTTGTATTTGTACTTTACAAATTAGTTATAAATAAAATGAACTTAGAAAGATCTTCAATATTTTAGAATGTAGCCTACTACATTTGTTACTTATATAACCAATGTAGTATGATATCTTTCTATGTTAGTTGATTACCATGTGGATACATTATTGATCCTAAAATTAAAGTATAATACTTAAAATAATCAATTTTAAAACCCTTTTTTTTAATAGAAATGAAAGATCTACTCACCTAAATCAAATCAATCATCCTACTCATAGTTTTAACTCGATATATAAATATTTTCGATATATAAATATTTTTATAAAAGACGAAAAAAGGTTTCTATAAGAGAAGTAAATAAGTGGTTGGGAAATAAGAAATCTAATCCTAAATGAGCAACTAAAATAAAAGAGACAATTATTTTTTTGAAGTAAATGAGAAAGAAAAAGTAGTAAGAATAACTAAGGTTGGTAACAGATGTCTACCTACATTTGTAGACACCAACCATGCTTTACAATATTTGAATCTTTGGCCAAAAGTATACCCAAATGAAACTTGGCAGTAACATAAAACAATATTCCTATTATATCCCCAATGCTTAAATTAGATGAAATGAGGATAAGAAAAACAAATCTTTGAACCCCGTATATGAAAAATAAACAGAGAACAACTCCACGTGTTGTACTACAAGAAAAACATATGAGCTTCATTTTTTATTTAATTAAATAGAAATTAAAGCTCATATATTGTTATACTTTATTTAATAAATACAAATTAAAGCTCATTTGTTTTTAATCTTTATTTAATTAAATAGAAATTAAAGTTCATATATTTTTATACTTTATCTAGTATTTATAATGTATTCAAATATATAATAATAATGAGTTCTATTAGTACAATTAATATGGAAAAGAATATTATTGTAAGTTTAAGTATAATGTGTAGTCCATATTCTATGAAATAGACATATATAGGTCACATCTTTTGGTTCTATACAGGGGTGTATAACTTTGTACTTTTTTTAAAAAAAATTTCTATTCCACTTTTCACATGCTATCCTTGCATGTCAATCTTACTATTTTTTTTTATCACAAGTATTATTGACACTTATTTTTAAATTAAAAAAATGTTTTAATTTATTTTATAATTTTTTATTTAAGTTATTTTATTAATTTTTGTGTCCCTTAATTTGAAGTAAATTAGCAATGTTCTTTATGGTAATTTGAAAAGGAGGATTTGCGGTTGGGATTCCAACGTGGTTGTGGGAATTGGTAAGAATAGTTTTTGATATTAGTGAGAGGTCTAGAAAGCGATGTAGATTTTCACTTTACCTTTCTTTTGTACATAGCATGCCCTTTGCAAAAGAGAATGGTTTGGGAATCCTATGTCCCTCTAAGTTTGCTTCTTTTTGCTGTGTCCCTTTCAGATAACACGATTCTCACATCTTATCACTCTCTCATACCTCAATGCTTTTGAATTGCTCATGCTACCGTGTTTTACGTTACTGATAAGAAAACACATGCATAAAACCAGTAATGCAATCATACAATACACTTTCTAGCTGCTTTTTATGTTGCTCTGTCAAATTTATGCCAGATATCGGAGACCATTGTTACAACTCAAAGAACAAATCCACCAAGCCCTGTTTTAAATTCAAATGTGACCAACCCTCTTTCCGGATTTGAACATCATATAAGTTAGTAATTATGGTGAACACAAGTTCAGCTGTGTCTGTGTCTGGTTTAAAATAGAGATTAAGACATATTAGTTAAATTTATTTGGGTATTATGGCCCAGAAAAACATGGGGTAGGTGCTCATGCTACGAGAAAGCGACATTTCAACATTTCTCAAATGCCTCAAATTCTGGTCTTCGTAAGAATAAATCTTATTAAAGTGCACTTATTTGCTTAATGGTTACGTGATACTATTGCCACATAAGCAGAGGAATCATTATGAACTTGGTGGCAAAACAATAACTTTAAATCATCTTACAACATCTTTTCTTTCTTCTTTTTACTAATACTCATTTTATTTGGATTGCAAATATTGTTCTTTTCTCATATTTTAAGATGTTAAAATTTATATTTTTCTATTTAATGTTTTCTTTGTAAATTAGAAAGATTCGTAATTAATTAATGAAAAAAAGTCTTATGATAATGGATATGGTGAAGAATAGGAAAAGGTCTAGCCATCAATTGATTAGGTAATTATACTATTTTATGAAGATTATTGGAAGTCCAACGTTATAAATTATAAGAGATAATGTCCATTTATAATATATATAGATGAAAATTTCACCTTATAAATTAATTTTGTAAAATTAAGTTAAGTTTAGAATTTATTTCTTAACATGGTATAGTTATGGATTAGAGCTTATCTCAACGAAGTTATCCCGTCTCATACTTAACATTTATTTCTTAATATGATATCAAAATCATAAATTAAAATATATGTTAATAAAATTTGTTATATGTTAAATTTATTATTTCATCCGTTATTTGGTTATGTCTAATCATGTATACCTAACATGGAAATGGAAGATTAGAAGTTTCACATCAAAATCAATTTACATTTCTATTTTTTTTTCTGTTTTAGAAAACATCTATTACTGTTTTATGATATGAACTTTTAAACATGAAAAATAGAAAAGACCTGAAACGAAACAACTTTTAATGATAAATGATAATAATTTGACATAAGCTTTAACCTGACATGAACTTTAGTAAATATGTGGGGATTGCATTGGACAGGTAGAGTACATGGAAAACCTGCACCGAACAAGGAGGAGAAAAAAAATTGTGTCATCATCCAAGTGATCCTATATATCTCTTTAGCATCTTCCAATGAATAAAGCTGTTACATTTATATATCACATAGTTGTGTTGTAAAAGCAATGTTGTGCTTCAACCATTAGTTGTTTTTTTCCATTTTGTTAACCGAGGCTGCATTGCTAAAACTACGTAGTTTTTGTATTGTTTAAATGGATAAAAGATGATAGAATATTAATTGATTCCATAAGTAGAAAGAACGAGAAACAAAGACTGTTAAAGAGATGGTCAAAAAAGTGAGGATGAGGCTATGAACTAAGTTCGTTCACCTCCTTTTGTTACTTTGAAGTTAGTCCATTTTTTGTACCTTTTACACTGCTCGAGTGTGTCAGAATGGCAACTGCACTGCTCCTAAAAAAAAGTTTGCATCGTATGTATGGGAACAATAAAGCCCAACTTACCTTTCTTCTTTAATCACTTTAATTTTATTTTCATATCTCAACTGTAAAATTAACATAAATTATTAAATTAAATAAAGATAATATATATATATATATATATATATATATATATATATATATATTTAAACTGTTATGAACTAAAAAAAATACAGTAAAAAAAAATTATGTGAAGTTGCATGATGAAAGAAGGAAGAAACATAATAAATTTAATTTTTTTTAATGTAGTAGGCTGTATCTTTTAAAAGATTTCTGTCTAATTAATATACAATATAGAAGATAATACAAAAATGTAGATTTTCACAAAATAAATATCCTTATTTAATTTTATATGTAACCGAGATTATACAACCAACTTTATCATAAAAATAAATATAATAATTTTATATGTAACCGAGATTATTCAATCAACATAACCTAAGGTACTTTTGAGATCATCTAAAATTCTTCTCCGGTCATTATATACATATCCTTAGAGATTTCCACTTTCAAATACTTATTTTGCTACATGATCATAAGTTTGACTATGATAATGCATTAATATGGACATCAAACTTGCAATGAACATTATCTTTGATTTAGTGGTTCAAAAATACAAAATATTATCGAATTAAGCTTATATAAGAAAAAGCTTTTTCTTTATCACGAAGTGACAACTATTTTCATTTATAATAAGGGGTGTGTTTACCATTCGCGGACCTTAAGAGAGATTAAAGGGACTATCGCTCCCAATTTTTTTAATATATTTAATATATTTGGTATTTTAATAAATTTTATACAGAAAAAATATTTACCTTTTTGTTGTCTAAGTTTATTTTTTAATTTTACTTTTTAAATATTTTTTAAATAAAAATAGTTATTTTATTAATATTATCTTTTAAATGATTATTTGTTTAATTTAACTATTTTTTATTTGATTGTTGTTTTAAGTTTAATCATTATAAACAAAAAATAATTATAGTAAAATTATAAAAGTTATTTATATTTAATTTTATAATTATAATAATAACATAATTATAATTTTATTATCTTTTATTATTATAAAAGAAGTAAATACAATGTTTTTACTAGTTTATATAAAAATTTTCAAATTACTCTTTTGATTCTTGTTTTTGTTCAAAAATATTAAGTTGATCTTTTAGTTTTTCTAGTCTAAGTTTGGTCCCAATTTTTTAAAAATGATGCATTTTTGTCCTTTTTTCGTTAATTTCTTGAATTGGATCAATGTTTTTTCATAAAAATGAAGTTGTAAATAAGGATGGTGTGTTTTGTTGGTGTAATTGACATAATCCTCATGTCAATTTTGATGAAAATTTTCTCTTCCACTTCAAGAATTTTAACGAAAAAGATCAAATTGTATCAATTTTTAAAAAATCAGAACTAAATTGAAACTAAAAAAATCCTAGATGACCAACTTGACATTTTTGGAATAAAAAATGAATCAAAAAAGTAATTCAACCAAAATTTTGACACCCAAAATATTGGTCGAAGATACGCAACTGGTGTTTACTATAGTTTACTATTTAGCATTTGAAGCTTGTTCAATATTTTTAAAACATATTTTCTTTGTACAATAAAAATCCCTGCATTACATTGGTTTATCTCCATTCCAAGAGTAATTCATTTTTCTCAAATCAGTTATTTCAAATTAATTTTCCTTGTCATGCTTAAATTTGCTTAAAAAAAAATCTAAACTATTAGTAATGAACAACTCATCAATATACTAGAACAAAATGAGTTGCATTTCATTGCTTAATCTTTATATACAAAGTAACTTTACTTTCACTTCGTTCAAAAATCTTATGAAGTAGATAATTAGCAATTGTACTCTCCGAGGCCTTCCTCCTTAATATAAAGAGCTTTGATACCTTGTAATGAAATCAAAAAATTATAAAGGCTATAAAACCAGGAAAGGAAAAAAACAAAGAAGCGAAAGTTTTTTTTTTTTTTTGGAATTACACAATGGAAGAACTACAAAAATAATTGTTTTAAGTAGATATTATATTTGGCGTTTCCAGGGATTTTAACCCCAGTAATAACTTTACCAGGGATTTACAATTTTCCTGAAAGAACCAGCGTGACTAACAAATCATCGAAAGTAGTACCTTTCTATCCTCCTCTACTGCAAATTCCAGGAAAAATTTTGCACTCCTAAGGTCATGTAGTACCTGTAGCAATTGAATATCTTCCTAAGCATGGATGAAATTAAGTATGAACATCTGAACATATTAACCATCATATGTGACATAGTTGATCTTCATATTGTAAATGTTGGGTTTTTAATAAACTTAAATGTATTAACCACTATAGGTAACTAGCCGTTGTAAGAAACTAGTCGTTGTGAGTGGTTAATGCACTAACCGTTGGAGTCTAGATAGTTAATGAGTTAGCCGTTTATAGCCATTTATAGTCGTTGAGAGTACAATGGTGAGGAAATGTGGGTCTATAAATATAATGTATTGTATGAATAACAACAAAACAAGAGGTGAATAAAGTTTTTTTCACAAGATTATAGAGTTCTTGTCTAACAAAGTG
>Ga0099822_1012086_pt1 | contig 10387 bp, 3 predicted proteins | sample CowpeawhiteBW_FD_76839 | JGI IMG/M metagenome (GOLD analysis project Ga0099822, IMG submission 76839) | Root nodule microbial communities of legume samples collected from California USA - Cow pea white BW | ecosystem: Host-associated > Plants > Roots > Nodule | place: USA: California | collected... | reverse complement strand
AAATATAATATATAAGATCAAATATCTGCGTCAAAATAATATATAAGAAGGTAACTATTATAGTTATGAATATATATATATATATATATATATATATATATATATATATATATATATATATATTATAACTGTCTTTTTTCGTTTATTTATAATAGCGATGATGTAAAAAAACTCGTTAAATTTTGATGACATGAAAAACATTATTTGGTAATAAAAAATTAAAATTTTAATTTGTTTGATTCTGGTATCATTGGATTCCAAATTTTGAAGCTTCAATAAACATATAATTTGTTGGAATTGTAGTTCTCTACTATTTTTTTACATTTCTTAGAAGTTGAGATATATTTGTTGAAATTTTATAAAAAAACTCCTTATATTAATTTTTGTTTATATTAACTTAAATTTTTATAATTGGATTTATAGTTGTTATTAGAGCACATTATTAGACCCACATTTTCTTCAATACTTAGAGTTCATATAATGCCCAATCGTGCTTAAAATAAGTTGACAAAAATCATTTTTTAAATTTTCAAACTATTTTTATTTTTGTCTTCTCAACTTTTTTTGGTTGTATTTCTGTTTTACAATAATAGATAACTCAACTCAACCTTTGAGGATCAGCGAATGGAAACAAGATTAAACAAATCGAATGGAGTTTTGTACTAATCATTCATCATTCTAAGTTTGTTTTTCTTTTTTCTAATTTTCTTTTTTTTTCTTTGTAATATCACATTGTGTGTCTGAAATTTGAATTCAAATTAGAAATCTAATGAATTTTGATAATTAAATACGAATGAGATGGAATGACATTTAATTTGTATAATCGTTTTATTTGATTAATTATTCATACTTGGATATGAATCTTTAGAGATCTATGAAATTTTGGTTGTTTAATTCTTGCATTTGTTGTTGATCTGTTTTTGTTTTCTACAATTTTCACATTTGATATTTGAATTTGTTTTCCAATTTACATTTTGTCTTTTTCAATCACTAAGCTCTCAAATTTATTTATACCGAAAAAATACAAAAAACTGAATACAATTCTTGGAGAATTAATTTAGTTGTCCTCTATATTGCAAAATTAAAAAAAAAAACTTAGTATCTTGAATTTTATTGGACATTGAAAATCACTTTTGTTAGGTCAAGTTGGATTAGACCCATGTTGGTAAAGACTATGTGTATTTGAGTTAATCTAAGGTAAAGATGGACAAGAGTGTATTGGATTGAAGTCAAGTAGATTGATCCCAAGTCAAGATGAATAAGGTTGAGTCACACCTAGATCAAGCCGAATTGAGTTTTTCCTGAGTTGGGATAAGTTAAGTTGGTCTAAGTTCAATTAGATCGAGTCAGACTGGGAGAGGTTGGATTTATACCAAACCAAGTCGAATCAAGGTAAGATAAGCAAGTTAAGACTTTCTTAGGTCAAATGAGTCAAATCAAACCCGAATTAGTCCAAGTCAGGGTTGGGACGAGTTGGGCCAAATTAAAGCCTTGTGTCAAGCTAAGTCAAGTTAGATCAACATCGAGTCGAGTCATATTGTACCAAGTCGAGTTTGTCCCACACTGATTAAGCAGAGTGAAACTTACAATGGGCCACATAAAATTGTGCCATGTTTGACCGAGTAGAGTTGAACTCACCCCAAATGGAGTCAAGTCAAACCCACATTAGGTTGAGTTTAGTTGGACACCAACAGGCTAAGTCAAGTCAAGCTTACCTCGTACCAAGTCTAACAGGGCCTACCTTAAGTCAAGTGAAGTTGGACCCACCTTGTACTAAGATGGGTTTGACCCACCTTAGGTCGAGTTACGTCAAGTCTACATCACACTGAGTCGAATCGAACTCCATGTTGGCTCTAATCGAGTCATAACCATGTAGGGTTGAGTTGTGTTAAGGGTACATCAAGTTGATTAGTTTTGGTTTCATGTTGACCTAGTCAAATCGAATTATCTCGAATCAAATCAAATTAGATCAAGTCAAGGCAGATTCATATTAGACCCAATTCACATTAGCTTATGTTAATTTAGCCTTAGATAGGGTTGATCTAGAAGTTAGATGCAAGTTTGACAATATCACAAGTTAGGTCATATCCAAGTTGAATTAAGTCCATTCGATCAAACAAGTTGACATTAATCCTAACCTTCCAATTAAGTTACAAATAATAAAAATCAATTATGGACCAATTTATAATTGATGTATACTATTTTGTACTTACAAATATTTTAAGGAATCGGTGCACTTTATATGTTAACAATTAATTCTTGATTTTGATTTGTTTTTGTCATATGAAAATTAATGAACTTACACGCTTAATCGGTATTTCTTTCTAATTGTAGTGCTACTGTGATAACACTACCCCATGACTTAATGCATTCCGAAAAGTATACATTTTACCCTTATTGTTATTATTAGTGTACTTAATTTGAAAAGACAAAAAGCTTTTATTATGAAGAATTAATGCACTTGATTATTATTACTATTATAAATAATTCCAATAGACACACAACTCCACAAGTGAGAAAAATTGATTATAAAAAAAAAAAAATTCCCTTTCAACACAGACTTACACAAAATGGCAAAAGCTTCATTGTTGTTTCCTTGTTTGATAGTTTTATTTCTGATAGCACTTGAAACAGGTATTTTCCTCTTTGTTTTTCTTTGTCTGTGTATACAATTATCTACACTTACGTTATCTGTGTGCTCTCATAAAACATTTTTTTTAATGAAGGTTTTGACAAGGATAAACAAATTTTGCAGGTTTTGTGAATGCATGTCAATTCAACTGCCAAACGGCAAATGATTGCAAAAATTTACGATGCTTTAAGCCTACTTGCAAAAAGTATTGCCTCAATGGATGTTGCATTTGCGGTTGTACCGGACTCGGTGAAAATGGGAATGTTTCATAAATAATTAATGATAATGAAATAAAGTTGAGGTTTAATGTAACAATTTCATGCCTTGTCGTGGAATTTATATAAGAGAAGAAATAAGATCTTGATTCTCTTCATCGATAACATTCCATAAACACTTGTGGAGTTTAATTGAAAATTATAAAAGTTAAAATCTTGAAGTAAAATTTTGAAGAATCAAAATATCTCTGCATCTACTATATTCATATCTTCTTCTATATATAAATCCATAAATTGAGGCATTCCTGTCTATATTTACTTTTTAAAATTAAAATAATTATTTTATTAATTTCTTTTTTCTTTAAATTAAATCATTTTCTAATTTGACTGTCTTATAATTTAAGCCTTTTTTTAATTATAAAATTATCTATAAATTTTTGATTTTATGACTTTTTAATTTTATAATTTTTAAACATTAAAAAACGAATGAATAATCATTTTAACTACATTACTTGAAAAAAAATTTACGTGTTAAGTGTGTTTTTCGCTTAGATTGAATGGAAACATATTAAATGACATAAACAACTTAAATATTATTCTGAGATGTATTTGACATGTAAAATAAAATCAATATAACTGAAAATCTCTTCTAATTATATTCATTTATTTTAAAATTTAAAGACTAAAATATATTAAAATTTTGAATATAAATATATAAACGAATTTGAATTTTACAAAGCATAAATCTTTTATATAAAAATCATGCTTAATACAAGTAAGCAAGTACACAAACTAAAATATATTATACTAGCGTATACACATCACATATGTGTGTATGCATTTTTTAAATATACATGATATTATATTAATAGATGATGATAATATAATATTATTAAGTTAATATATAAAATAAAATTATACTTATTAAAAATAAAGTGAAATATATAAGAAAAGATGAAAAAATAAATATTGATAAATAAAAAAAAAGAGAATAAGTAAAAATAGATAATTTTATAAAAAATTTTAATAAATAATTATATTTTAAAGAATAAAATTAGTGTTTTGAAATATGGACACAAAAGAAAAAATCTATTTATCTATCTATATATATAATACAGATAATTAAACATTAATTTCGTCTTACTTCCAGAGCCTATAGGAAGCACGACATATTTCTTGAAAGTTAACACTCAATTTTCAATTATGATCACTCTTTATCTACGGCTAACTTAACAACCAACACAACACGATTCAAAGTATATATGCATTTTGCGTTTACCAAATAGTTAGGGTGACCTTGTTTAGAGTATATTTTTTAAACCATTAATGATGAAAAAGAAAACGTAAATGAAGTTAGTTATATAACTCAATTTTTAATCATCTCCCTTAGAACGGTTGAGCACAAGGTAGCTACATAACTACCATTCAAAGTTTACACATATCGCATATCGCATATCTCTATTAATATACCAATTTTCCCATTTCTTAGTGCTTCACTTCACAATGGGGGTTTCATGGGAAGAAAGTGTGACTTATTCCATCAACGCAATCTACCTTCTGTTCTCAGCGTACCTCGTCTTTGTGATGCAAATTGGGTTTGCCATGATATGTGCAGGTTCGGTGCGTGCCAAAAATGCTATGAACATAATGCTCACAAACGTGGTTGATGCAGTGGTTGGTAGCATCTCCTTCTACCTCTTCGGTTTTGCATTTGCATATGGCACTTCCAACGCTTTCATCGGCACTCATTTGTTTGCTCTAGCCCACATTCCAAATGCCACTTACGACTATGCTTTCTTCCTTTACCAATGGGCTTTTGCTATAGCTGTCACAGGCATCACAAGTGGATCCATAGCTGAGAGAACTCAATTCAGTGCCTATCTTGTTTTCTCGTTTTTCCTCAGTGGCTTTGTGTACCCAGTTGCGGTTCATTGGGTGTGGTCATCCAGTGGTTGGCTCAGTCCAAGTTCAACTCACTTGTTGTTGGGCTCAGGAGCCATTGACTTTGCCGGGAGTGGAGTGGTGCATTTGGTTGGTGCAGTTGCCGGGCTTTGGGGGTCCATCATAGAAGGCCCACGGACCGGAAGATTCGATGCTTCGGGCAGGCCCATGCCTCTGAGAGGCCATAGTGCAACACTTGTTGTGCTTGGAACGTTTTTGCTGTGGTTTGGTTGGTTTGGATTCAATCCAGGATCCTTTGACAAGATCCTTGTATCCTATCCCGGCACGTCGGATCAGGGTAATTGGACCTCGGTGGGTCGAACTGCCGTGACAACCATATTAGCTGGTTCGACGGCTGGGATAGTTACCCTGTTTGGTCGACGGTTGTTAGTCGGCCACTGGGATGCGATGGATGTGTGCAATGGCTTGCTTGGTGGGTTTGTTGCCATCACCTCCGGATGCTCTGTTGTTGAGCCGTGGGCCGCCATTATTTGCGGGTTTGTGTCGGCTTGGGTTCTGATTGGGCTGAACATTGTGGCCCTAAAGTTGAACTATGATGATCCATTAGAGGCAGCCCAATTGCATGGAGGGTGTGGCACTTGGGGTTTGTTGTTTACTGGGTTGTTTGCCAAAGAGGAGTTTGTGATTCAAGTGTATAATTCTGGTGAGATTGGGGTTTCAAGACCCTATGGTGTCCTACTTGGAGGTGGTTGGGGATTGTTTGGAGCCCAAGTGATTGAGATTTTGACAATCTTTGGATGGGTAAGTGTAACAATGGGCCCTATATTCTATGCCCTGCACAAGCTTGAGATATTGAGAATTCCTGTTCATGAGGAAGTTACTGGCCTTGACATTTCTTGTCATGGAGGCTATGCTTATGCTCCAGAAAACTATCATCCCAGACTTTATGGAGATTACATGCCTATTCAACATACCCTGTCCTAGTTTCATTTCTGTGTGACATGTCTGTTACTTTTTCCTTGGTTATGTTGTGGATTCGCATTGTTTAATAATTGGAATAATTTTAATTACTGAATAATATTCATTAAACTCTAGCTCTCAGATAAATTTCCATTTTCGGTAAGAACACAGATACAAGAGTTATTTTCTGAATTTTTAGCAAAAGATTAACATTGTGTAACTGAAGGAAATAAATGAAATTTTGTGAGTGGCACTACATGTGTTTGGTTCACTCGTTTTGGATGAGACTTTTAACCAGGGAACACGAACAAAAAAGGCATTAACATCAAAGTAGATGATGAGAGGGACAAGTTCAGTTGGGTTCGTGTTATGCTTCAACATGCTTCGAAATATCATGAATAAAAGGAATCTTGTAAGTGAGTGGATCCCACACAGTGGATAGACATGATTCTGTCACTTTCACGTCCTTTTCAATAGTCATTTGCTGCATCCGTAGTAATGAGTATCATTGAATTTGGATAAAAAGAATTTGTATCATTGACTTATCAGGCCTAACCGTGTTAAGTACAGTTTATGGTTGAATAAAATTTTGGTTTACCTAAAAAACTAGGAACATTATTATATAATATAACGAGTAAATCACGAAATCATAACAGAATACTGGAACTTGGGTTAGGACTAAATCACCCACTTGAAGCAGGTTGGAACAAAGGCAATTAAATATATACAACTAAATTCTGGTCTAAAATGCATGTACAAGTAAGGTGAACCAACACTGTTTTCCAAAATCCTTGGTGCAGCCCACACAACACATCTCAGAAACTCATCTCAGAAATGGATCATAGAACACGTATCTGGGATCTGGAACAATTAAAGGCAACTTCTCTATGTAAAGAAACAGCCTCTTGCAATTCTCTCTGGAAATTGTCCCAATATCAACAACATCATTCATGTCTGTGTAAATCCAAAGGTCCCCGGAGTTGATTCTCTTCAGGCTATTCCGGCAAAAGGGGCAAGACTGAGACCTCTGACACCTGAATCAACAAGCACAATTGTCATAATATGTCATACCAACTAACTAGTATAATAAGTAAACTAATTTTGGTTGGTGGGGTGTGGTGGGTAAAAAAGAGGATGACATTGATGAAATCAAGGATTTGGTTTTTTATAAAGTAAAAGCAATATGATAACAATTTATGAACTTAACCATTCTCAACCTTTTTAGTCAACAATTATTCTGTCTTCAAAAAAGTCGGTGAAGAATTAATGCTCCCCACCTATTTTGACATACAACATTTTCTCATTGATATAATTTTGGTTATAAATTTAGATCACAGAAACATCTGCACCACATGATTTACATCACAGAGGAGACAGACATCCTCTTCTTTTAATGTCACATGTTTCATTCATGAAAAGACTTGGTTTTACCTCAAAAATATAATCAACAGCAAAATATAGAATATGACTGTAAAGAATATAATATTTGTGAGATTATGAAATTGTGTAATTGAATCAGAACCAGAGAAATTTACCAATCTCTGTAGCACTGCAAACACATATGGTGGCAGCAATCTGGCAACACAACTTTAGCTTTCACCTCTAAGCAAACTCCACATTCCTCTTCTCTTTCAATGTCAATATCAGACAGTGTTCTCTCCGTGAAGCCACTCTTTCCTTTGTACCTAAGAGCCACTTCTTTCTGCTTCCTTTCCTCCAAATCCGTGATGCCTTTCTCAAGTTGCAACAGAGCAGGAAATATAACAGCTGTTTATCATCAAAACAAAAAAACAGAAAAAAAAAATGTTACTTTTATGCTAATCATCAAGAACATATAGCTAGCTGCTCCTAGAGTGAGCAACAAGCATAAAGCTATACAAGTATACATTTTCTTCACAGCATATACTTACTGTAAAATTGTCTGATGCTTGCTTTCCTTTCATATATTGACATTGTATTATTCCCATTTCCATAAGTCTGCACATACATATGTTAAACGAAAATTAAGTCTGCAAACAGATGATGACAATTTCAGAACAAGAAATGAAAAACTAGGAAGGAAACATGAACATCAGGTTAGTGTCAAAACAGGGAAAGTGTTTTAAATTTATCAGAGTATCTCAGATTATACTTCAGGATTAGATTTCATATTTCTGAGCAGCTACCATGATAAGTAAGGGTTAGTGACTCAGTCTTTTCCACAAGCACATCATATTCTTAAACAAAGTTATTATCTTTTTTTTTTTTCTCTCCAAAACCTTGTAACTTCAACATTTAGAACATACATACCACATAAATTAGAACTCTGAGCAAACCCAGAGCACCAGCCAAGCGGTAATCAGCCCACTGAACAAGAAATAGAAAAATTGGAGCTGCTGGACTGTAAGATATCCTCATCTGAAAGCACCCTCCATCTCTTTCCCTTGGATGGTCCAATGCCCTAACAAAGAGAGAACAGCAAAGAGGGGAAAAAGAAGAAGCACATTAAGCACAGACTCACATCAGAAAAGGGCCATAGTCTGCTAAAAGAATCTGTGAGACTGATCCAAGTACAAGCATGTCAATGCTATCAAGTTCCAACAAGGAAATTGGGTTTCATACAAATTCAGAGGTGCAGATCATGAACCTTTTCTTTAAAAAAATCCCAGCTTCAAGGTCCCACTTTACCACCTCAAGAAAAACTGAGTAGCATTCAGCTTCAAATGACAAAAAGGCACAATATTTACATGGATTACAGAAAAGGTGTAAAAAGTGGTAGACGGAACAATCAATTCTTAAAAATCAGATAAAAAAAGTGCTGAACTTCAGTGATTAGCATGAGAGACCCTCAATTATGCAGAGAGAGAGAAAAGAAAAAAGATCAAATTTTGATCTGGGAATAGGAAGAGTATGCATATAAGGTTTTGAAGCTGAACTTCTCACTCAATCAATGAATTGCCCCTAAAGAGAAAGACAAGATAGGAAGAGAGAACATACAGAGTATTAGCATACTGAATATCAGCTTCCAGAGCCTTTAGAGAGTCCTTGAAGGAACACTTTCCCATGGATGTTTTCCAGAAAAAGATTCTGCATGCAACCAAGGATAATCCACAAAGATGATGGTATTATACTATACCAAGATATATATGATATCATCTGCTTATAACACTCTAATAATGGCACTGTTACCCTTTTTAACTGATTAAGGTTAATTCAGTTGGTGAAATATATAAGTTGATATATTTTAAGAATATAAAGTTGACTTTGTTTAACATATTTAAATTGATTTAGTTAGTAAAAAAAACACAAATTCGTTTTTTTAATATATATGGTCGGCTTTTTTGGGTTTTGAGAAATTTACTGGTAACTATCTCTTTACGCGTTTTTTATTTGGATTTTAAGGTCTGTTTTAATTTTAGGTAATACTCCAAAATCTAACTTTTTTTTAAATATCCTTTTTTGTGTTAATTACTTATGTTTTAGTTTGTGATACTTTTTTCATTCCAAAAAAGTTTAAGAACTTTGCTAATATTAAATACATTTTCTTAAATTCGGGAATCTACGCACTAGCTGACCAATTCACTTAAATTTTTTTTTTTTTTTCATTTTAACTACTTTTTTTGGTTAATGAAAGTTACCCATATGAGAGAATTTTGTTACCAAGAATACCATGTTATTTAATGTTAACAACCAAACTAATTAAACCCTCTTTTGACAAAAAAAGTAAAACACTCTTTTTCTGTCTCAACTTATCCTGTTTTAGTTAACTGCATTCATTTTTAAAAGATTTAACATCTTAAACCTTAATTACTTCTACTAATGACCCAACTTGCATGAATAGTTTTCCAAAAGAAAATAATAATAATAATACCATTCAATTCTATGTACTCTTTATAGCCAGTGGTATTGAAAAGTGGGTTACCATGTTGGAGATAGCACATTGCATATTTCAATGAAGCAGAAGACGATTTTGCCCCTGCATATCTTTTTTAAAGGGAAAGAAAAGCCCTTTTGATGAGCTTTGATATAAAAGATTTGATATTTAAAAGTGGGATTGTCTGAAGAGGACCCACATTGAATGAATCTTCTTAGGATAAGATTGTACAAAAGTTATAAGTACAAATGAAAGATATCAGACAGATTTTTTTTTTTTTTTTAATGTCAGTTTTTTGTTTCAGAATAAACGGAGGGAAAACCTAGCATTTATTTGAAAGGATAAGGTTTGGTGGTTTTTTTAATATATAGTAACTAGAAACTTCGCTCTCTAGATAATATAAATATTGATAGCCATCATCTATATTATTCCAGAGAATAACCGAAGATACACTGCATTAATATTTTCAATAGGAGATTTTCTTAAGAAATTTTTTTTCCCAGTTTTAGAGTCAAATTATTTTTAGAGGTTTTTTTAACTTTTATATTCTGTTATTATCTATATTAAAACAAAGTTATAATACTTTTAGGAATATATCAATAACAAAACTAATGTTACATAATCTTATATCCACAATTTTAAAAGAATAAAAAACAAACAATTTACAGAAGAGAAATAGTTATCGTTATTCGTGTATATATATATATATATATATATATATATATATATATATATATATATATATATATATATATATATATATATATATATATATATATATATATATATATATATATTTTTTTTTTATATTTTTATATTTATTTT
>Ga0099822_1012078_pt1 | contig 10393 bp, 14 predicted proteins | sample CowpeawhiteBW_FD_76839 | JGI IMG/M metagenome (GOLD analysis project Ga0099822, IMG submission 76839) | Root nodule microbial communities of legume samples collected from California USA - Cow pea white BW | ecosystem: Host-associated > Plants > Roots > Nodule | place: USA: California | collected... | reverse complement strand
GAATTGATGATCATTGCAAAGGAGGAAAACCACACACAACCATACAAACAAGCGAAAGGGTAAGCTAGTGCACAAAATTCATACATCATAATAATCATCATTCAATCATATAATCAAGCATAAATGACGGAAAACCCACACATGATATACCAAACCCCTTCAAAACTACAAGACTTGACTATCCGGATATGTAAACTGAGGCACCACCACTAAGCAGTGGAATTACGTCCTAACAATGAGGCGTCACCGCGAGGCCTTTGCAGAATTACACCCTTACAAGAGGCACCACCACGTGGCCTTCGTGGAATTACGTCCTGGCCTTGAGGCACCACCACGATACTCGCGTGGAATTACGTCCTTATGTTGAGGCACCACCATGAACTCTCACCACGAGGTCCATGGAATTAAGTCCACTAGGTGAGGCACCACCAGGGACTCCCATTAGGAAGGTCCGTGGAATTACGCCCTACAGATGAGGCACCACCATTAGCCCTCACTACAAGAGTCATGGAATTACGCCCTACTCACGCTTTGTACATGATCCACCAACCCATCAGAAAGTTCCCATAATACTAAAGTCATGTATAAACAACTACTCATACAAATCATGCTTTCCAATTCATACACCATAAAGCAAGATACCATTTCCATCTCCACCTCATATATCAATCATGGCATCATCCCTCAAACCCTCCTAGTAAAGCATTTAGATCAGACAATCAATCAACACATCAGTAAACCATTCCACAATAGTACCAAAACCTGCCCCCAGTCTCACTCAGGCTAACAGGTCTCGCTTAGGCGAGGGAGGTCCTTTCGCTCAGGCGAGCCCCATCTCGCCTAGGCGAGGACTCGAGTAGTCGAGCAGCGAACTCTGCGAGGTCTCACTCAGGCGAGCCCCTTCTCGCCTAGGAGAGATCACTCCTCGCTCAAAAAGAATACTCGTCGCCTAAACGACAATTCGAGTAGCAGGTCTTGGGCGAGCCTCTATTAATCTCGCCTAGGCGAGACTAACTCGCTTGGGCGAGAAAACCAGTGCTCGCCACTGTTCTCTCGTGCAACAGCCAAACATTCAAATCAAATCATGCATTAACATATCCCAAATCAAATACAATGGCAACCAATCCATACAAACACGAAGCAAAAGCAAAGCGGCAGAAAAATCACAAAAAACCAAAAACCTTAGCTTCCTTTACCTGGATATAGCTAGCAAAGGGATTTCTGACACTCAACAGCTAAGCACAACAGCTCTAAGAGTAGATTCAGGAGCTGAAAATGGGGAAATAGAAGAACATAAAGTTGTCACTACGAATCGTTGTTGGCTCAGAAAACCAGCTTGGAAAAGGCGAAGATGAGCTAAGAGCACTTACGTGGAATAGAGGAATATAAGAAATCGATTAGCTAGCTTGGAAGGAGGTTGACGGCAAAACCCTAGCAGAACGTTGAAGCTGCTCACGGAGGCAAGAGGTGTACTGTTTCTGAAAGTGAGGGAAAAATGGAACTGTTAGTGCATATTAGGGTCTGTTTTCACTCCTTGGGCCAACCCTTAGGCCCATTAGGTTAAGGGCAACCCTTAAAACAATAAGGCAGAAAACTGGGCCTTACAATTATTATCCTTGTTTTATTTTATTTTTAATTTTATTATCATTATTATTGTTTTATTATTATTATTATTATTGCTTCATTTGATTTTATTATTGTTATTTTTATTATTATTGTTTCATTTTATTACTATTTTATTGTCCGTGGATATTTTGAGGCAATGATTATGTGTTTTTCCTGGTTTGTATATTGTTTGGTTGTCCAGGATTGTGTGTTGGGTATAACACTTTATTTTGATGGTTTTATATGAATTTATTTTGATTCTTTGGGATCTATGAAAGCAAGGATATGGTGTTCATGTGTTGACATACACATATAGGAGAGGCATTGATGTGTCTGGTGGATACTAATCAGGAATGTGAATATTTATGTGGTTGTGTTTTATGTATGACCATGTGATATTGTGTACTTGAGTTAAACTTGATGATATGAAAGTTTATTTACTTGTCATAGATACATGTTTTGCGTGAATTGAGTGTCTTTTGTAAATAGGTTCATTGGAACCTATTTTGAAGTGCCAAAAATTAGTAAATTATTATTTACTAGTGTGGCACCTGGAGTAATGGTGTAAACCGTCAGGCGATAGGCCACAAAGTGAACTCTGGAGCAAAACCCGAGATCTGGCGTCTGACTGTGCAGGATGACCCACGAGGCAGAAGTTGTGAAATTGGGATAAACCCCATTTCAGAGGGTTGGCGCCTGGCGGCGCTGGAAGTTTCGCCAAGCGCGAGAAGTTTCGTCAGGTGGCTTGCATCATTTTCACCAAGCAACGTTGAGGTCGCGCTAGGCGACACAGAACATGTTGGTGGATTCGTTTAAGGATTGGTACAAGACTTTGGATTATGGTCTTTGAGAAGATGACTTGTTGGGGGCCCAGTTACAAGTGTAGCTTGTATTGGGGTAACATGTGACCACTCGAGGTTATAACCTAGTGGTTGTGGAAGTCTAGTGTGAGTTTGCGAGATCATGGCTCGTACGGATGGTTCTTGGAAGATTGCATCTTCGGTGTTAGACGACGAGTTTGGTAGTCTTGGGACAAATACAGACTGCGGTTCGTATTGGGGAACCGCACTTGGTGTTGCGGATTGTAGTCCATAACAAGATCATTCCCACGTGTGGACTATGGGTGGTGGCCTGTAGTCGGAGGGGTGAGTAGACACTCGTGGCAGCAAGTATCAACTAGAGGAATCATTAGAGGGTGTAGAATCTGGATGCTCACGGTGACGACCATGGGGGGCTAGTGACCAAAGATGGTACTTTTTGTGAGGGTCGTTTGATTAAGTTAGTAAATTAGGGTTTGTGGGGTTGTTTTCTTTTATACTGTCGTTATTTTCTTTTATTTTGAGCTCACCCTATCTGTTTATGTTTGACGATGATCGTGTAACTTGTTATATGGGAGTAAAGGATGTTGTAGGTGGAGTTGTTGAAGAGTAGAGCCTTACATGGGGATATTTTTTTAAAGACTTGTATTTATCTCATTCGTTTTCAGTGAAATATGAACTTGGAGTTGTACTCTTTTAATTGACTATTGGTTCTGGAATTTGTTTTCATTTGGCTCGATTAATAAAGATGAAAATTTTTCCTGCGTTTTTTAGTAAAAGGAATAATTAAATACAATTTAATGATATCTTATTTTATTTTAATTAATTATTAATATTCGGCGGGGATGTTACAATGAGATAGCGAAACCCGTCCCCGCCTCGCCCCGTTGCCATTCCTATTATCATCCCTTCCTATGGCTACCAACAATTCACCTTTATATTTAGCTTTCAAAAAACATCCATCTAATCCAATGATAGGACGACAACAGTTGAAAGTGTCTTTGCATGCTTTCAAACAGATGTACAATCTCATGAATATAGGTTGTCCATTATTTTCTTCAACCTTAACCTTGGCGGTAGATCCAAGATTTGATCTTATGATCTCGTGTGCATAGTCATAAATCCTTTTAAATTGTTCTTTTCTTGAACCATCAATATGTTCAGCTGCTAATACTTTTACCCTCCTAAATGTATTATTAGACACTTCTACATTCCATTTCCTAACTACCTTGTTGTGTATATCAACTGATTTCATATTTGAATTTTCTATTATTGAGTTTTCAATCTTGCCGCTTAACCTTTTAAAAGTGATTAAACCAACACTGAATTCTTTGTTGCATATGTGGTTACTATCAATTTTCCATAGTTACCATGTCTTAATTGGGGACATATACCCACAATAAGCAAACCAATTACATTTTCCTTTTACCCCAAAGCATTTGACATTAACCATTTTTCTATCGTTCTTCATGATCTTCAATCTTCTTCCATTATGCACGCCATATGTTCTAATCGCATTTATGAATTCAACCTTCTTTCCAAAATATGTTCCAACCTCCCATTCATAATCATCCATGTTTTTTAGCATGGTAAAGGTTGAAAAATGCCCATAACTTTGTCTGTCATCCTCTGAATCACTATCATACACACTACCTAACTCTTCTGACTCCCACTCACCAGTAGACCAACTTGAATCATCATGACTAACTTCCTCATCCTCTTCATCTATTACTTCTCTATCAAAACCAGCCTTGGATTTCCCTTTTTCCCTCTTTCAGGAGGCACTCCCACAAGGCACACTAACATCATTTTTATATTCTTCATGAAGGACTTCCAACCTCCACACTACCCTCTAATACATGACTCGAACCATGAACATCTTCACCAACCTAAACCTCAACTTTAACCTGACTCACACCCTCAACCCCACCCTCAACCCGTACTTGTACATCGACCTCACCCTGAACTTCACCATCAACCACAAAAATAACCCCATCCTCAACCTGAACATCAACCTTACCTAAAATTCACCCTCAACCTCACCCTGAACCTTAGCAGCAACCCCAACCTCAACCTTACCCTGAACTTCACCCTCAACCTCACCATCAACCCCACCCCCACCCTGACCTTCCCCCTCATAATTCTCCTGAATGTTATCTTCCACCGGATACTCTAACATTTCAACAATCTTAGCTGTAGATATTGTGTGTATAACAAATAAATGGACTTGACCCCATTGCTTGCCAATATGGACGATGTCCATTGCACCAGTGTCATTGCACAACAGGTGGAACCTTTTACCTAACAAAGAACCCAGACCTATAACATACCACAATTCCTTAATAGCCACATATCCAATTTGCTTAACTATATCTACTACCTCAAAGTAACTCCATCTATCTAGGTCACAAGACCACATACTTATATCCCTAATATATTCTAATGACCCATTATTTAACAAAATGGTCACATGGTGGACCACCATTTCAAAAAAATCGTTTGACATCTGAACCTATATATACACAAACAATAGTTACCCTGTCAAATATACATGCCCAAAAAATCAAGACATATTACAACACATGCCCACAAAATCAAGACATATTACAACTCATGTCCCCCGAAATCAATCAAAGACAATTTATAAATGGGGGACCATAAACAAAAAACAAGTGCATGGTGGGCATTAAACAACAATACAATCCATCACCCACAACCTGACAAAGCACAAATAAACAAAACGCATAGACAATGACACAACAACAGTAGGCAACACACATATCAACAACGTCAACCACTAAATAAAAACCCAAATTCGAACAACGAAAAACTAAAAGCACACCTTTAACTACGAATGCACAAAACCTTCCAAATTATAACGAGGCAAAATCGTGAACCGATGTTCTACCCTCGACGAAGAAACCCAATTTCTGCAATCACAATCACATGATCAAATTAAAGGACCACATTAAGTACACAACCAAATTACAATGAAAATTCGAAGACAGGGAGAAGAAATCAATGCACCTTCCACCACTACAGCAGAAAATCTTCACCCACGACAAAACCCTATCAAGAACCCTAAACCCTTATCGCTTTCTTCTTCCATGGTGCACGATGGTTTTTTAACCATGGCTTTTGAAAAGTTTTTCCTTTAACCCAATCACTTTCTTCTTCAGTTTTTTCAATTAATCCTATTAATTAAATATTAATTTTTAAGTTGTCTAAAAATGTGTCACATATACAATCGTATTCACCGTTCTGTTAGTTGTTCTAATAACGCCTGTAACTTAAACTTAATTGGATTTATTTAAAAAATTAAAGAACTAGGGACATGTTTGAAAATTCCAATAAAATTAAAATTGGTATTAAGGTTTTAATATTAAAATCCAATAAGTATGGGCCATAAAATGCTCGAACAAGTACTTGGCCATAAAATGGCCCGACCCGAATAACTTAACCCGATGACGTGTACCCTAGTTCCTTCCAGCGTCTTCTTCCCCAGCACAAAACAGACTAATACTCAGAATTCTCCTTTTGCAGCGGTTCATGAACTCTCGTCACTGGTTGAAATTGAAGGTTCCCACAATAACACGAAGTGAATCGTGGAATTGAGTAATGGAAGGGAATGTGAAAAGCGAGCAAATCGTGGACGTAGGATCGGTTGTGGAAGCCGTTTCAGCTGATGACGGTGACGCTCCTCTCTACAGCCTCGAAAGTCTTTGCATGCGCTGTGGTGAAAACGTAAGCTTCTCCCATTTTCCGTCACTGCTTGATTTTCCTTTGGCTTTTCAATGAATTCAGAATGTTCGTTGCTACTTTGCATGCGCTTTGGTTTTCTTCTTCCTCTACGTCAATGCGTTTAATTTGTATTCAATACTCGATTACTTTTACTCCTTCTTTTGGCGTTCTTCGTAATTACTTGGTGAACGTTAGAAGTTCATGTCCTGCTCATTTGTTATTTTTGTTTCTTCTTTGCGTCATTGCTTTTAATATAATATGTGCTGTGGTCCTTCATTTTTACTCTTTTTTTTTTCTCTTCCCTCGTAATTACTTGGTCAACGTTGACAAAGTTTAAGTAATGCACCTTGTTTTTTTCTTCTCCTGCGTCAATGAGTTTAATTTGTATCCATTATACCATTCATTTTGCACTTGTTGGTGAAGTTTCTCATGTTCTAAACCATGCACCTTGTTTATGAGCCGGTGGTGTGTTTAATTTATTCATCAATGCGTTTAGTTGGGGTTTATGAGGTAATGTAGTTTTCATTTTGCCCAAGTTTGTAAAAGTGACTTGTAATAGTACTATTTGTTTAGCATAAGCTTTTGGCAGAAAATGATCAGTGTACCATTTTCTAGTTTATTTTAGTAATCAAATTTTTGATATAAGTTTCATGTAATGGGAACTTAATTAAGCTCTTAATTATGGACTAGGACTAGTTGAATAGTTAGCTCTTCATTTATTTACAAGCGACATTGTTACCCGAGTAATAATTGTGTAATGAATATTTACACTTTTGTGTGTTTCATCTTTTGTGTTGTTCTATCCATGGCCATGTTTAAAATCAAGGAAACAATTATTTATTAGTCAAGAAATGATTCAAGTACACCCTAAGCCTTAATATTGTATCTTCATCCAAAGTTTTTAAATTTTATTACCTGACCTGAATTTCTGTCATATTTTTGTCAGGGGATCACAAGATTTTTATTGACTTTAATTCCTCACTTCAGAAAGGTATGTCTTGTTTTTTGCTCCATTTGCTCTTGCGATTGGCAAGTGGTTACTGTTTTTGATCCTTCATTGATAGGTATTGGGATATATCATATATGTAGTTAAATTTCACCTTTATTTCTGTTATCCTTAAGCTTAGGCCTCATTCACTTTTTGTTTTTCCTGATGTTTTTTATTACATATTTTAATTAAATGAATTATCATTATTGATTCACAAATTAGACAATGGATCATATTACATACTGTTATTTTTATCTGCTGTTTCTTTTGTTTTGTCTGTCCTTTTGTTTTCTTAAATATAACACTCGCCACATTTACCTTTTCTGCAGATTTTGTTATCAGCTTTCGAATGTCCACACTGTGGTGAGAGGTAAGCCTTTTAGTCTATGCCCTCCTCTCGGGCATTCAATGTTATTGGTTCCTTTAATCTTTCTCATAAGTTATTGATTATTATCTGTTAGGAACAATGAAGTACAGTTTGCTGGTGAAATTCAACCACGTGGTTGTCGTTACACTTTGGCAATCCCATCAGGCGAGCAGAAGGTTGGGTTTATTCAAATTTCGACTCCCCATCCCAAAATGTTAATTATAAATGATATAACAAAACATATATGGCCCCTAGATGAATTCTAAAACATGTTGTAGTAATCAGGGTACATACAATACTGATATGGGTGGAGGTACTGCAATACTCTTTATCATCTATCTTCTTCCCATTCAGTTAATGTCCATGCTGAGGTTCTTGACACTAGTGACTGCCCTAGTTTGAAGGATGATTTTTCATACTTTTGCCGATGTCTTTCTCTTAAATAGCAACCATGTTTAAGTTAGACGACCATTGGTGTTAGAATCAATATTTACCTTGTAGGATCATACTGTCCCATGATTTGAACACACCCTGGAAAATTTCTTTCTTCTCATTTGTGAAGCCCTTCCCAACCCATTCGTAACCTTCTCCATCTTGCACTGTTCAACCTTTTCTTTGTCACAACTGCATACCTTGACTCTGATTCCATTGTTTCCTAGACTAGTGCCACCTTTAACTTCTATTATTGCACCTTCCTTTGGCTGTAGCAACATTTTCAGCTCAGTAATCCTTACCGTACAAGTTAATTTTGTGGGGTTGATTATAGCACTAATCTCAAATTCTATGACGGTACAAAGCCAATCCTAAATCAGTTTCTGGGTCACCTGCATTGGCCGAATCCGGACTGATAGGCCTTGGAATAGGGGTTGGCGGCTCTAATGCACATTAATTAAGGACAACCCTGGTCCACCATAATTTGCAGCCTCGTGAACCCTCATTGTGATAGGTGTGAGTGGGTGAACCCTCATTGTGATAGGTGTGAGTGGGTGAGTATAAATTCCGCATAAGGCTTGGAAGAATTTACTTAATAAGTATTGTGTGGTTAACCTAAATCCTAAACTTAAGTTATAAGAAAGTTCAACAGCATAATTTTCTAGTCAACTAAAAAAATAGAATTAACTATTTCTTTCCCACATTTCTGATTATACTATTTGGATACTATGACTTACTATTGTTATAGTTTTTAAATGTACTTTTGTTTTAATACTGTGATTTAAGAGGTTATTTTCTTTGTTTATGATAGTCTTATGCATATATACTATATATGTATAATTTTGCATTTTAGGTAAAATCCTAAGATCTTACCATCCAAGTTAAGATCCCCTATCTACGAGTTTCTAATCTCCTCCTTATCCTAGGTAGAATATCGAGTTGAACATTGTAAAAGACATTTATCATGTAATGATATGAAACTAGTTGACGCAAGATGGCATGCAATCAAGATTGTCAAACTTAAGAGTTCATAGAAGCACGTGGAGGCTTTTTAAACTTGTCTTAAACTCGTAAGAGTTTGCTTACCATAAAAAATGTTAACAATAAATAACATAGTAACATAGTCAACACCCAAATGGACAGAGACTCACAAGAGAGAACTAGTGAATCACAAAATGTGTGTTCTACATAGGCCCAAAACAAATTGATTCAGGGCCAATTTTGGCTTTCTCGTACTGTCCAACCAAGCTCACTAAATCAATCCAAATCTCAATTTTGATAAGCATGCATACAATGATAAGCATGCATACAATGATACAAATGCATGGCAAAACTTAATCATGAGAAGCTTAGTAAAAACAGTAATGGTGAGTTAGAGCATGATTGTGCTCTTCAGTCTTCTTCCATATTCTATCTGGTGAAAATTTTAATATACACATTAAAATATTGTAAGCCCCATTTTGGGTGACTGTGGGTTTTCAGTTCAAATGCAATTTTCAAAACAAAATGCATTTAGCCAAAATGGAGCTTGGAATATTTTTTCACTTAATTTTGAAACACCTCCTCTACTATTGCTATGACCATCATCATTATTGCTACGACTACTATCACTGTTTCTGCCAACACAATCATCATCACTACTACTAATATTGTCTTTGTTTTGAAATTTACAACTGAAAACTGTGCTGAAAAACTAAAAGCCATTCTGAATGAGGCTATAGGATAGTAACATCCGTTCAAATTTTAAAAGAACTTTCTGGTGTGGCACTATAATGAACTCTTTCTTTTTTTAATAATATGGTCTTACTTTGTTCTCTTAGGCATCCTGCCTCCTTCCTCCTGCCAGTGACTTTTCCAGTCTTAGCACCTTATTCTGATCTTTGCAATTAAAAACACTGCAACTGGCATGACTGGTATATTGTGAGCATTTTACTGAATAAAGTAAGACAGGCACCTCAGTGGTGGAATCTGGAAAGAATGCTGCAGTCCTAGTTCAGTTTTTTCTTACCCCTTTTCTCACCATGTTTATAAAGGAAATGGTCAAACTGGGATTACAGATCTAATTATGAAGCTAGGAGGCTTTTTGAAAATAGTATATGCATGTTTGTCATACAAAATAGGGAAAGAAATATGAAAATTTAAATTTTCCTGGGTAGAACATTGATGCATATACTAATTAATGTTTCACTAACCAGTAGGTTTTATTGCATGAAACATAAGCTCGTCCATAAAATAGCCGTATAGAATAAATTATGGCCTATGTATGCTTACTCGGGATTATTTTATTTTTATTTGTAAGCTTGTCTTTTTTGTTTACTGTTATGATAATTTGTTTATACAAGTGTCTGACAAGTTTATTGAATGTAGATGCTAAATCGTCAAGTGGTTAAATCAGAATCTGCTACCATTAAGGTATTTAAATTTGTTGTTTATTTTCTTTAT
>Ga0099822_1012075_pt1 | contig 10395 bp, 5 predicted proteins | sample CowpeawhiteBW_FD_76839 | JGI IMG/M metagenome (GOLD analysis project Ga0099822, IMG submission 76839) | Root nodule microbial communities of legume samples collected from California USA - Cow pea white BW | ecosystem: Host-associated > Plants > Roots > Nodule | place: USA: California | collected... | reverse complement strand
CCAGACCCAAACATGCGTCGTAGGGTAAGGGGAAGACCACCAACTAATAGAATCCATAATGAGATGGATGAACCAAATCCAAACAGACGAAGCAAATGTTCATATTGTAGAAATGAAGGACATAATAGGGGCAACTGTCCCTACCGTCAGTAATTTATTACTTTATCAAATTTTCATGTAACTTTTATTATATTATTTTCATTATGTAATTTTTATTATGTCATTTTTATTATGTATTGGTTGCGAATTTTTTTTATGTTATTTTTATTATGTAATGTATTTTTTTAAATTAATTTATTATACTAATAAAAGAATCCCAACAAATTAAATATACTATACAAAAAATTTAAGAAATGTAAATCATTGAAAAAACTGAAAATTGAGTATTTATAAAAAATAAAATAAAATTGAAACGAAAAAAAAAATCAAAAACTGAAACTGGCGTCTTGCCGGACGACTTCATCCATGCTACATGCAAAAACCGGTCGGAGGCCGGACGACTTCATTAAAAAAAAATAAGGTAAACCGGCCTCTGGGTGGACGACTTCACCTTAATGTCGTCTTCCCACCAGACGACACGACCCACTTTTACAATATTAATTGAAACAGACCCCTTTTTACAAATAAGATGAGAAAGTGACCCCTTTTTACAAATTTCAGAACCAACACATGAACCCATGCAAACAAAATTGTTGCACCATAAACCTATTGTTGCACCATGAACCTATTGTTGCACCTTGAACCTAAGTTGCACCGTGAACCTATATCTAAGAACACTGCACGTCACCAAGATGCCTGCAGCCACTCCTCCGGAAACGCAGCCCTCAACATAGTCGGCCACCATCCGCGTCTGAACCAACCCTGCAAGGTTCCACTCCAGCATATGTAGTCACACGAGAGCAACACCACCTTTCATTTGTTTCATCGTTGCATCACCTAAGAACTACACTCTCCAAAGTTACTGTTTCAACATGGATTCACACGTTGCCAAAATTGAACGGAAACACTACGCAACTGCATCCCTGAACACGAAAACAAGAACAACCCACTCAAGAATTCCCAGCACTTAAAACACGCATGGCATACATCACCAATGAAAACGAAAGAATAAATAGAAAACAAGTATACCCACATGATAAACAACAAGATTAAGCTACAAAAAACCAGAAAATAAAGTCAGCTTCACCTACACTACACATGCATACTTGTCAAGTTTCATTCCTCAAGCAAACAAAACAAGAGTAGAAAAATAAAGTTGGCTTCCCCTACCTTTCTAGATTGTTCATCTTCTCTACTGCAGCCACTGAAAATTCGAACTTGCATTCTTCCTCTCTTTTACTTCTCCCGTCTTAACCTTTTTTTTTCTAGAAAAAACTTCTAGGGTTTAGCTTTATCTAATCCCACCCAAATCTTTCAGTTAAGATTCTAAAAATTTGATTTTATTTCTCTAACCTTTTTTTTTCTTTATTATCTAATTCAATTCTAAAAGATAGAAAAGAATGAAACAAAAAAGGAAGAAAAACAACTGATTTTATGCCACAGCATTTTTGAATCTAATATTGCAACTTGCTTTTATTCGTGACTGGAAACACCCAATTCACGTTCCATGGCCCTACTTCTTTAAAGGAGAAAAATTTTGGATTTTAAAACCAAAACAAAACAAAGTTCAGCCAACAAGGTTCGAACCCCGCTCTCGCACACAATGCACACAATCTTCCACCACAAAAATACATGATATAATATGCATTATAAGAATTAAAGCACTTATACTCCACAAACCATAATTTCTTAAAGTAGATAAATAGCAACTCTAATTACTCATTTAATTAAATTAGTCTTTTGTCATGACTAAATTTACTTATTATAGATCCATACTAAAATATCAATCATTTTTTAATTTTACCTAAAATATTCCAAGTTGTTCCTGGGTCTCACAGTTTCTACACCTTCTGTCTAAGTTAGTCAAGGTTTCCACATCTTGCTAAGGTTTCTACACATTGTTTATATGCTAGTCAAAGTTTTCACATATTGCCATTTTTTTTTACATTTTTTCTTACGTTAAACAAGGTTCCCAAACCAATTCATTTGAGTCATCTATTTTGCTTCATATATATAACTTGAGGTAACTTTTTGGGTTTCATATTATTTGTCCATCTAAAGATTCAAGTATACACTTATCACTTGATTTGTTAAGAAAAAATATGAGTCTCTTTCATTCATGCGTTCACAAAATTCAATTTGACTTTCACATGTAAATTTCATATTAGGACCTTCTTTATCAAATGGTTACAAATTGTCGTTTCAATATCGGCCCTTTGTGAGGCAATGGTCGAGTTCATGTTTTCTTTTAGTATATCGGTCCTCTACGAGGCAATGGTCGAGTTCGGGTTTTCTTTTGGTATATCGGCCCTCTGCGAGGCAATTGTCGAGTTCAGGTTTTCTTTTGGTATATCGGCCCTCTGCGAGGCAATGGTCGAGTTCAGATTTTCTTTTGGTACATCGAGGCCCTCTAGGAGCCAATGGTCATCGATCTCTTTAAATGAAGGTCGTCTATGAGGCAATGGTCATTGATTTCTTATGTCACATTGGGACCCTCTACATGGTAATGATCATTGAGTTCCTCTCTTTCAGATATATTACCCTCTCCTTGGGAGTGGTCATGTCTATCTTCAAATATGTTTGACTATTTTTCTCTTATTTTCTTCGATATTCGTTTTTCAAACCCAAACGAAATTAGTGTTTTTTATCTTTACTTATCTTTTACTATGATAATATGAAAATTTCACTTTCCTATTATCTAGTCAAATCTAAGTAAAGAGGGGCAGCTGTCAACAGCCAATTTCGTTTGAGAAAATGTATTTGTTTTGTTAAAATAAATAAATAATAATAAAAATAATAAAAATATATATAAAATAAAATAAAATAAAAAATATGTTTTTGATTGATGGTAGTTTTTTTAATTTTAATTATACCATGAAATAAAAAAGGAAAAGAAGGGAGAATCTAATTTGTTATCACACGCTTTTCATGAGCTCAAATGTTTTATACATATTTTCACCCCCATTGTTTGCTATTTACACTCTTCACATGACATGTCAGAAAATGACATTTTATAATTTCCGTTGTTAGAAAATGGTATAATATTAGGTGCAATATTTTTTATAATAATTTGAATAAATATCTTGCATTTATGCTTATGTGATGTGTCTCATTGATTTGTCAGGAAGGGAAGATATTATTTTAATAATTAGAAGCAAATGTTCCCGATAATAATGTGTTTTAGAGAATGGTATGATTTTAATAGTTAAAAGAAAATATTCCTAGTAATAATTATAATCAATTATATGAATAATATGTTATGATTTGATCACGATCTTTATCTGAAGGAAAATATGATTCTAGTAATTACACGCAATATTTCATTAATAATTATAATCAATACCGTGGATATTATGCAACAATTTAATTTCTATAATATGTTTCATCGGGACCAATTCATTCCTCATATATTTTATTATAATTAAAGATTGGGATTTCAGTGGTATCCCAAAGTGCCTATATAAGCACAAAACCTCTCAAATGCAAGACACAGAAAATATTTGAAAAATCTCTCTCTTTTTTATTACCAGAGGACACACACAAAAGGGAGTCACCTTAAGGTAAATTCTCTTTGGTCCTAATGTTATTCATGTACTGCTTAAATTCTCTTATAATGTCAATTGTATGATCGATTGCATGTTGTACGACTAAATGTGTTTGGGGGTTTGGGATCCAGACGTTAGATGATTTTGGGTTTGGGTTTGTCATTGATATGTTCAACCTTTCTCTTTCCTTCTATTTTCGAATGTCATTATCTTGGTAATTAAAAAGGTTTTTTTTTTCGTAGGCTTTTAATTCTCTCTAAAAAAAATAAAAAAAATAATTATTATTTCTTTGATATAAGTATTGCATACCATGTCAAGTCTCAGACTTACTTGGTAATCAAAACACTCCTTCATAGGCTTTTATTTCTTTTTTCTTAAAATAATAATAATAATAATAATAATAATAATAAATAAAAATTATAAAATTATTTTTAATATCATGTCAAGTATGGCATTTGCTTGATAACTAAATATTTTATCATGTAGAATCTCGGATTCTCTTGATATTAATAATATATATATATATATATATATACCTAAAATTAAAAAAATAATAATAATAATATCAAACAACAAATATTTGTATAAAGAACTGCGTTATCCCTGATTTTCAAAATGGAAATACGTAGGAGCGAGGTACAATGCTCGTCGGGCAAAAAAAAGAAAAAAAATAATTTTGTTTTTAATCTTTATTATTTTTGTATGTGTTTTTTATTTTGTTTGATTTTTTGGGGAATAACGAATATTTTAAACATTAAATTCTATCTTGCACACTTAATTAAACAGTGAACCGTCTTAAGACGGACGTCGTGGGATGCTAATACCTTCCCCACACGTAACCTACTCCCAAACCCAAATTTGGTTTTGAAGACTATTCTTCTTTTAAGGTTTTTCTACAGTTTTCCATAATAAATTATGGTGGCGACTCCTCTGTACCTTTTTAAATTATTTTCGCCGTCCCGTCACAATCTTGGTTGTGACACATAGTGCTCCAACAAGATGCAATTCTAAACATGTGCATTATCATGAAAATATACTACTTAAACTAAATGTAGAATGGCTAAGATGAATTAGTTTAACATGCTAATGAGTGGTTTCAGATAAGTACAAAATGTAAAATTGAAATTGGCAATGCAATACATGCATTAGAATAATGTTTGACTCTTAAAATGACTAGAGAAAACAAAATTTTGTAGCATTCAAACTCCACATGACATCATATGTCTCAACCAAGGAATTCAAAATTCATGCACTAGATATTGGAACTGCTATGCACACAACTATAAAGAAAGAAACTAACATGGGTAGAATTATATCAAGTGCATGGAAATAAGATTTCAACCAAACCACTAACATAATGCATGAATCAAGCACTAATTACTACAAGAAATTAAAGCTAAGACAAGAGAAGTAAATTTGGTTTAGAATCATAAGACAACAAAGTAAAATGGTAAACACAAACTATGATTTCATAGAAATCAACAATTCAAGGTAAACTTTAATTCAAAACTGATTCAATGTTCAAACAAGGATTGAGTTTGCACTCGGGAAGACATCACGTGGAGTTGCCCACTTTGGGGTCGCATGGGTTCCTAAAAGGAACCAAATCTGTGTGCCAAGCAAGTGTAAGACCCAAGAGGAAAATAATTAGAATCTTTGCAAGCAAAGTGGTAGAACGTTGAAATGCATATTGTTCTTTTACTAAGAAGGCATTGGTAAGCTGGGTATAAGAGGTTTGTTTCCGCTGTAAGGCTTTGATATGAGCTTAGCAATAGTGCTCCTACCTAGAGGGCTTTGGTGAGTCGGGTAGAGGAGTTTTTGCTTGTAAATCTATGAAAGTAGGGGAAATATCCTTTTCAAGAGGTGTTGGTGCGCAAGAAAGTTGTTGGTTGGTTATGAGAGACTAACATAATGTTTATTGATATTACTTAGTGGTTATATGTGTTTTTCATGTGTTGTATAAGTATTGATAATTACGCTTCGGGAGTTGCATGAATATAATAGTTTGATATATAATGTTTTTTTAATTATTATCTCATTGTTATATTGTTTGTGTTTGTGCGATAATCGTATAAATGTTATACGGGAGCATATGTTGATACAAATGCAAATGGAGAAGCATAGTCGTGAGGATTCTCGTGGGAGAAGCTTATGGGAGTTTTAGAAAGTACTTGGAATTGTTTTTTTTAAATAAGATGTAATGGTTTGACAATTTTATAATTTTTCAAATTGGATGAGTTTGTAAAAAGTTTCCATTCAACGAGTTGTATAAGTATTGATAATTACGCTTCGGGAGTTGCATGAATATAATAGTTTGATATATAATATTTTTTAATTATTATCTCATTGTTATATTGTTTGTGTTTGTGCGATAATCGTATAAATGTTATACGGGAGCATATGTTGATACAAATGCAAATGGAGAAGCATAGTCGTGAGGATTCTCATGGGAGAAGCTTATGGGAGTTTTAGAAAGCACTTGGAATTGTTGTTTTTAAATAAGATGTAATGGTTTGACAATTTTATAATTTTTCAAATTGGATGAGTTTGTAAAAAGTTTCCATTCAACGACTTATACCAATTTGGTTCAGGTTTAAATTTTGAATTGTATTGAAATAAACTTTTTTTTTTTGAAAATTTGCTATTTTATTAGGATGGTATTGAAGTAATTTCATGGTCATTTAATTCACGGTGGCATCTCGAAAGGGGTGTTACATTTTTGGTATTAGAGCCTGGTTTGAAAATATTTTTAGTGGCTTTGGGGAGTGAGCACGATGTGCTTTTATTGTGTGATTGTGGTGATTTTTGACTCATGAATATGTAGTTTGTAGGGTCTCTTTGGAATAGCCTCTAAGTGTGTTTTTGTGAAGTGACTCATGATTGTATTTTGATGTTTTGTTATTATTATGTGTGTGTAGTAAGGAATGGCACGTGGACCTAATGCTTCAACCTTAAACTCGCCTACTAATCAGATCACTCGGCCATTGAGAGAATGGTCAATGTGATGTAGTAGTAGCAAGCCACTTAAGTGCCTAGGAATTAGCCAAGCATGAATGATCTCATGATGCACAATTTGACGGAGTTTAACAGGAGGGATACTCCGGATGAGGCAAACTCGTGGATTCGGGAGATAGAGAGAGTCATTGCATGCCTTGAGGAGCAAAAGCTCACATATGCAACCTTTATATTGATGGGTGAAACAGAGTATTGGTGGAGAGGTATGTAGTTGATGATGAAAGCTAGTGGAAAGGCCATCAACTGGGCCAATTTCAGGGAGAGGTTTTTGGAAAAATACTTTCCAAACAATTCCAAGTTTTAGAACGAAGTTGACTTCATGACGCTACAATAGGGGAAGATGATTGTGCAAGCATATGTGAACCAATTCGAGTATCTAGCTCGGTTCTACTCGCAAGGGATAATCGAGGGGTGGAGGAGTTGGAATTTCGAGAGAGGGTTGAGGCACGAGCTGAGGAAGGTGATAGTGTCGATCAAGATTAAGGGGTTTTCAGTGTTTGTGGACTAGGGCAAGATGGTGGAACAACTACAAGACGACCTATAGCATGTCATCAAGACACAAAAGAGTAGCTTTTTGGGCAATAACAGGGCCAAAAGAAGATATATAATTGACCTTAGCGGTCTACCCAGGGAAATCTGTAGTGTTTGAGTGTGTTGATGATGAAAGAATCAGAACTGATCGAGAAGTTAAGAGATATGAATCAAAGGATACAAATGAACAAGGATATCGGGTGTAGTCGATTGACTATAACCAATGACTTCTTAGAGAACTTAAAAGTGGACTAGTTGGAGGATTCTAGTTTACAACAAACAATAAAGTCACTGGGTTCATATCAGGTGAAGGACTTCGCGGTGCCTTGAGCTCCAGAAATCATGTTTGTGTTTTGGCAAAGAGTGAGTTGAAAAAGATTATTCTAGAAGAGGGGCATAATATTCATCTTAGCATATGTCCAGGTATGACTAAGATGTACAAAGATCTTAAGGAATATTTATGTTGAAGTGAGATAAACAAGGATGTGAGGAGTTTGTATCTTCTTGCTTGGTTTGTCAAAAGGCCAAGATCGAGCATCAAAGACCTAGAGGTATGTTGCATCAGTTAGACATTCCTTGATGGAAGTAGGACAATATGTCAATGGATTTTTCTAACTCATCTACCGAAGTCGCTAAAAGGTTATGACGCCATATGGGTGATTGTGGATAGGTTGACCAAGAGTTCTCATTTCTTGCTAATCAACCAAAGGTGGTCAATGGATAAGCTGACAGAATTCTACATCAGTGTGTTTGTTAGGTTGCACGAGGTGCCAGCTAACATCGTATCAAATCGTGGCCTGAGGTTTACGTCAAGGTTTTAGTAGATGTTGTAGTAGGCGTTGGATACACAGATGAGGATGAGTCAGCATATCATCCTTAGACAGTGGACAGAGTGAAAGGACTATTCAATCTTAAGAAGATTTGTTGAGAACTTCTATGCTAGATCATTTAGAGGTTGGAGTGAGATCTTACCTTTGGTAGAGTTCACTTATTATAATAGTTACCACTCCATCATTGGGATGGCGCCATACAAAGCTTTGTATGGAAGGAAATGCAGGACACCGTTGTATTGGTATCAATATAGGGAAGTGGTTACAGTGGGGCCTGAATTGTTGCAACAAACAATAGAAAAAGTTAAGCTAGTTCAAGAGAGAATGCGAGCAACTCTAAGTAGACAAAAGTTGTATGTTGACAAAAGAAGAAGATCCCTTGAGTTTTAAGTGAGTGATCATGTGTTTCTTAAGGTGACTCCGACCACGGATGTTGGAAGAGCTATCAGATCGAAGAAGTTGATGCCTAAGTTTCTTGTACTGTATCAGACTCTTAGGAGAGTTGGAGTAGTGGCAAATGAGAATGTGTTACCATCGTAGTTGGCAAACTTGCATAACGGGTTTGATGTGTCGTAGTTGTGGAGGCATATTCGTAATCCTAGACATGTGCTTGAAGCATATGAAGTTCAAATACGAGATTGGATTCTCAAGTTAAGAAACTTTGAGGAAAAGAAATTCGTACTGTGAAGGTACTATGGGATGAAAGAACGCAAGAAGCAACTTGGGAGTTGGAGAAAGACATTAAGAAATCATATCGTTACATGTTTCTTGGTAAGTACAATTTTCAAGGACGAAAATTTTTCAGGTTGGGGAGAATGTAAGATCGAAGAGGAAAATAATTAGAATCTATGCAAGAAAAGTAGTAGAACATGGAAATGGTTTAAAAAGAAGGAAATATTTTATGAAGTATAATGCATGTGAAGTATAGCGCACTTGGTTGAAAGCCTTAAGATAATGTTGAAGGATATGTGTTCAATTCTTGTCTTGTACATTTTATGCATTTTATGTTAAATAATTAATTTAAAAATATGCTTATGTGTGGGTTGGTAGTGTAATGCTTGTTTGTGATTGTGGTTGGCAAGAAATATGTGTTAGCTTGTTGCTTTGAAGTGCTTGGTAATGCTTTAAGGATGTGGGTTTGAACCTTATCTAGAGTAAGCAAGGTGATTTTAGTTTTTTTTAAGACGTCTCACGGATATGAAGGAAGGAGGCCAGATTCACTAAACATAGACGCGAGCATGTGAGTTGAGAAAAATAGTGGCCAGAGGTTCTAAGAAGGCGAGATGGGAGGAAGGAAGAAAGAGATGACATTTGTGGAAAAAGAGCTTTTGATCAAGGACCTAAGGTAAGGGGAGTTAACCTTGCTTGTTCTTAGGTTTTTGAATGGTTTTTCCAAGCTTGTGTTGATATCTCTCTAGTTGTGCTTATGGTTGTTCATAAACTAGTCTTTCTACCTGTGCAACGCGTAGTTTTTTTTAAATATACTTTCTTTGGTTGTTTTAAATTAATCAAAGTTTTAAATACTATTGAAAAAATAAAGTAACTAATAATAAAAATAATAAAAGTAATTATCAATGATTGTTGTACAATTATATGTATTATATGTAATAAACTCATAACATATTATAAAAGAAATAACTCTTTAAAAACATATGATAAACTTTGCATACATCATTTGTAAAGAAAACGAAGTTCATCATTCATAATGTGTAATTTGAATAAGAGAAGCAACACCATTAGTACGATTTGTATTTTTTATCATTGTAGTTAATTTCATATAGTAGATATATCATTGAAGAATGGAATAAGTTTGAAAAAGACTGACAAATAAGAAGTGACATACCTATAGTTTCGTCTTTATTAAAGACTTTCGAAAATTTCTTTGTAGACAAAATTTTTAGTTGTGTTGGTTACGTTTCCATCTTCATCTAGAATAAGTATTTTGAGTTCTTTCTTTGTTTTCACTCTAGAAATAGCAACATACAATTATCCATGTGTGAATACTGAACATGGAATATAAAGTTCAACACTAGAAAGAGATTGTGGCCTTGACTTTTTGATGAAGGATTATCTTGTTTTCTTTTAAGATTATTGAATATGGTGTGAGTTGATTAAGAAAGCTAAGTTAAATCCCCACTGGACATTAAGATAGCAAGCTATCTAGATGTGAAGGTTCTTTTCACAAAGCTCAAGAGAAGAAGATGATGGATTGATTCAAAACAAAAAGGAAATGGAAAGCACATAAATCATAAAAAACCAAGAACAATTAAAGGAAGAAGAAAACATAAAATGGAAAGGAAAGGAATGGTAAAAATGTGAGAAGCACGCCACTACAAGGCTAGGCTAGAAGCCATGGTAACCTTGAAGATGAGTGG
>Ga0099822_1012074_pt1 | contig 10396 bp, 4 predicted proteins | sample CowpeawhiteBW_FD_76839 | JGI IMG/M metagenome (GOLD analysis project Ga0099822, IMG submission 76839) | Root nodule microbial communities of legume samples collected from California USA - Cow pea white BW | ecosystem: Host-associated > Plants > Roots > Nodule | place: USA: California | collected... | reverse complement strand
TTTCTTGGGATATCTTGAGGGCTACGGCCTATGTATTTGTCAGTCTTTATATGCTAGTGTTCCAGCAGACTTTTATGATACTCTTTTATCTCTTGTGGCATCGTGGTGTGCCTTATTTTGTAAAGTCTTACGTTTAAACCCCAGAACTGCGCTGTTATATTATAATTATGTGACGTTTCCTTTAATTACGCTCATTAATTAATTGGGGCGTTACAGGTGTCGTAACCGGTGTCATCCCTTTATAAACCAAGGCACCGGTCGGTGCCATCCACTTCTCAAAACACAATGCAGCACCGCAACACTGGTGCATATCACCACCCGACCACGTCCAACGTCCAACCATAACCACCACCTCGGGCAACCACTGCCACCCCTTCATCCTCTTCCTCGACCACCACACCCCAAACCACCTCATATTCTTCCCCTCCATGCACTCAACAATCACACACACACACACCCACCATAACTCACCTCTCAAAACACCACTGCGAGTCGGATCAGCATTCACAATCACACTACTACTTCCATTTTAAATTGATCTTCGAAAAATAAGCAATGCAGGACAAAATCTTGCTCAGTTGACCAGAGAATATTGATCAAGAATCTCGACAGAGGAAGGAATCTGGCAGATGCTTTTGGAAACGTGAGCAAGGGTAGTTTCGTCATCTGTCCAAACCACATGTAGTATCTTCACAGTTTTGAGGGGATGGATTAATCCATCTATCCCCCAAATACGCTCTCGCATATCCCTTCAAATAATCACAAACGAATGCGTTGGAATACCAAAATTGGCTCTCTCAAATTTGCTTGGAATACCAAAATCAACTCTCTCAAATTTGCTTCAATAGTAGAATTCCCTCATACGAACACTACGTAAGACTTCAAGGAAATCTTCCCATTTGACATTATTTTTTAATAAAGACCCATTTTAAATGTTAGAAAATATAATGTTATGCTGATTAAGAAAGCTCCATGAAGATTCTCATTGGACATTAAGATAACCAATGTTATCTAGATATGAATGTGCAATTAAAGGAGCTCAAAAGAAGAGGAGAAGTTTAGTTAAACAAGAAAACAAATGAAGGCAATAGAAATAAAAATGTTCGAATAAAGCATGCATATGAAACTAAAAAGAAAGAAAGGGTGAACAAAGATAGAAGACAAAAAGAGGTGATGAGGAGCTCAAGGTAAGCACGCCACTTAAGGGGACACAAAGGATCACTAAGCTAAGATGAGTGAGGATGCCACCACTTGAGTGCAAATCTCAAGATAAAACTTAAGAGAAGAACACTCCTAAAGGAGAGCACTCACAATGGTTGAATATAATGTGTGTATTTTCTCAAAACATTTAACCCTTTAGGGTGAGGAGCCTCTTAGCAAAAATACAAAGCCAAAGGGTGTACACATAAAAAGACAAACTAAGCTTCTAAAAACTAGGTCTAAAGGAGATGTCTTGAAAAGAAAAGAACACCAGCTTAGTCTCCAAGCCTATCATATGCGCCCATAACCTTCTAGAACTAGTTTATTCAATTTGAACATATGTGTTCAACATGCTTTGATTGTAGGGTGATCTTTATGTTTAGATTGTCTTTTGTATATGTGTGGTCAACTTTATTTTCCCTAGATAGTCTGCTGGTTGTTTTTGAATAATATCTTACTTTTATTGTTTTTCTTGAATGTGTTTATCGTCTATGTAGTCCCATATTCTTACCACACATTGTTATAAATGATCTTGTAAAGAGTCTGAAAAATTCTTTGAATATACTTTTTTGTTTATGATCAAAACATTTATGATATCTAATTCTTAAAAGACTATACTAGACAATTGAGAGTAAATCTTCAAAGTCTAAGAATCGCGTTTATTTTACTATAACAAATAATATTAGTTTTGTTATGAATGACAAAATGAGCTTGACTCGACGAACTAAATTGAAATTTTTAACTTACTAACCCTTTTATGATAGAAATTAAAATAAAGAAATATTTTTAATTTTGTGTGTGTATTATATTATGTAAAGGATGAAAATATATTTAAACTATTATCATAAATTAAGTTTCAATTATTAATTATAATTTAATAATTTAATATGTAAATATAACAGCTGATTTAATTTGCTCAATAATATAAATTAATTAATTAAAATTTAAAAAATATTCATAATATACCTTTAATATATACATCTATATATAATTATAAGAATTTTAAAAAATTAAGAAAATAAAATTGATTTTCTTGTGGCGGACCGATCTAACTTAGGCAGATTAGATTAGTCCGTATTGTTACTCCTAAATTTTGTCATAAAAAACGTGTTATTGTTATCATTTAGACATTATTATTTTAATTTTCAAAGAAAATGAAAGTTCCTTAGGATTAAACCATGAAGATTTCAACGTTTAAAAGATGTCTAAGAACATTTGCCAAAGCTTATATATTTTATCAAATTATATTGCGTAAAGAAGCATACTCAAACATTCTATAGAAAAGAACAAGTTCTTATACTCAAACGAAATTTAAATCATTTAACTTGTTTTATCTAAAATGTTGAATATATCATAATATATGACTTACCACAACCATGGGAAATAAAATGCATGTGACATAACTTAAGCAAAATATATCACAACTTATGTTTGTTCATTTTTGAGCGACTTAGTTTTAGAAATTTAGTACATCTAACTTATTAACTTATTTCGGTAGGAGATTTATTTTTTCAGCTCCATAATTTCTTTTACACCTTCATTCCTTTTAGAAATCCACATACATTAAAATCCCCAATTGTCCATTTGGTTTAGGAAAAAAGTGAATTTTTGTAAGTCATTTTTTACATAGAACAATGCTTTTAAAATGATTCTTAGATTGTACAATCGAAAAACTTAAAAAGACTTCCTTACAAAACAATTGGGAAGTCAATTTTTGCATGAAAAAAATGTTCCCAGATTACATAATTTGGAAGTTATTGTAAATTATAGATTGTGCAATCTGGAAGATTTTCTCTTTGGATTGTGCAATTCAAAATCTTTTCTGACTTTTGGATCGTACAACTTCAAAGTCATTTTTGCATAACCTAGAAGTCATTTTATTTATAAAAAAAGTTGTTGAATTGTGAAATCTGGGAGCGCCTACAATTCATAAGTATTTTTTTTTTTTGTGTAAAAAACAAGCTTTTGAATTGTGAAGTTTGAAAGTCATTTATGAATTGCACAACCAATAAGTCATTGTTGATGCCAGAAGGATTTACACAACCAATAAGTCATTCTACGTACACTTTGTAATTTCGTTAGGTACAGAAACCGCAATTTTTGCATCGTTTCACTAAGGTAGGATATTTCTTCATGCATCCTCAGTTTTGTTCCTGCACCTTTTGTTCCTGAACCTCCATAGGGATACGTAAAAGACAAAAACATCCTTAATTTCTACTATCTTTTACATCACCATTGGTCCTTTCTTTCTTCTTTGGTCGTGTCTTATCTTTTAAGTCACCACCACTAGTCCTTTCTTTTCTTCTTTTGCCTTCATTCCTCCCATAGTATCTTTTCCTACTCTTACATTTTCTACCTCTAAGGCAGTATCACATTGCATTCCGATATAAGCCTTCTTGATCCTTATTTCGGATTGTACAATATACAGACAACTTTCGAATTCTAAAATCACTAAGTTCTTTTAAAGAAAAAAAAATCCAAATTGTGTAATTTAGAAATGAAAAAAAAAAACACTCTTTTAAATTCAAAAGTCAAATATACTTGTTCAGGTCTCGAAATCCAAGGAGACGAAAACCAAGAACAAACTACCTTTCTAGTTCTTACACAGGTAGATATGACTTTTCCATTTTCTGATGTTCAGTAGTTCTGTTTCCCCAAAAAAGGTCCTCCATCTCTTCCTCTCTTCTCCTTTATATAGGCCTCCTACCTACCTGATTTGTAGAAAAACGTGTTAGTGTGGCTAAATATCAGCAACTGATTCCTATTTTTCCGCTGGATATTAAATCCCTTTCTTTTAGGAACAAACTAACCACCTTGGCCCAAATCTTGCTCAGCCCAATTACTGCTCGGCCCAAATCCTGCTCGGCCAAAATCCTGCTTGACCCAATTCCTAATGATCAAGTTGAGGTCGGCTTGAGGGAGATCTCAACATATGAGGTCGGCTCGAGGGAGACCTCGACATAAGATAAGTAAAATGATTAAGTTGAGATCGACCTAAGGGAGACCTCACATAAGAATAGTAATATTTAAATTGATCTGGCTGAGGTCGGCCTTAGGGAGACCTCAACATAAGATAAGTAATATATAAATTGATCTGGCTGAGGTCGGCCTTAGGGAGACCTCAACATAACATAAGTAAGATCATCAACCTGAGGTCGCCCTGAGGGAGACCTCAGTATAAGACAAGTAATATATAAATTGATCTAGTTGAGGTCGACCTTAGGGAGACCTCAACATAACACAAGGAAGATGATCAACCTGAAGTCGGCCCAAGGGAGACCTCGACGTAAAAATGATAAAATTGAGGTCGACTTGAGGGAGATCTCAGCATAAGACAAGTAAGATCATCAACCTGAGGTTGGCCTGAGAGAGACCTCAATATAAGACAAGTAATATGTAAATTGATCTAGCTGAGGTCCGCCTTAGGGAGACCTCAACATAACACAAGTAAGATGATCAACATGAGGTCGGCCCGAGGGAGACCTCGACATAAAAATGATAAAATTGAGGTCGGCCTACTGAAGCACTCAACGTACTGAGGTATTCTCTCGCTCGCAACGAGGTCAGACCCGAGTTGAGTCCTCAGCGTACTGAGATATTCTCTCTATTTCTCTCTCTCTCTCTCTCTCTTTCTCTCTCTCTCTCGTAGCGAGGTCGGATCCGAGTTGAGCCCTCAGCGTACTAAGGTATTCTCTCGCTCGTAGCGAGGTCGAATCCGAGTTGAGTCCTCAGCGTATTGAGATATTCTCTCGCTTGTAGCGAGGTTGGATCCGAGTTGAGTCCTCAACGGACTTATGTATTCTCTCGCTCGTAGCGAGGTCAGACCTAGTTGAGCCCTCAGCGTACTAAGGTATTCTCTTGCTCGTAGCGAGGTCGGATCCAAGTTGAGTTCTCCACGTACTAAGGTATTCTCTCGCTCGTAGCGAGGTCGGATCCAACTTGAGTTCTCAGCATACTGAGGTATTCTCTTGCTTATAGTGAGGTCAGATTCGAGTTGAGTCCTCAGCGTACTGAGGTATTCTCTCTCTCGTAGCGAGGTCGGATCCGAGTTGAGTCCTTAGCGTACTAAGGTATTCTTTCGCTCGTAGCGAGGTCAGATCCGAGTTGAGTTCTCAACGTACTGAGGTATTCTCTCGCTCGTAGCGAGGTCGGATCCGAGTTGAGTCCTCAACATACTGAGGTATTCTCTCTCTCTCTCGTAGCGAGGTCAGATCCGAGTTGAATTCTCAGCGTATTGAGATATTCTCTCGCTTGTAGTGAGGTCAGATCTGAGTTGAGTCCTCAGCATACTGAGGTATTCTCTCGCTCGTAGCGAGGTCGGATCCGAGTTGAGTCCTCAACATACTGAGGTATTCTCTCTCTCGTAGCGAGGTCAGATCCGAGTTGAATTCTCAGCGTATTGAGATATTCTCTCACTTGTAATGAGGTCAGATCCGAGTTGAGTCCTCAACGTACTGAGATATTCTCTCGCTCGTAGCGAGGTCGAATCCGAGTTGAGCCCTCAATATCAAACAAGTAAATCACAATGGTAGTTTTTGTGTAGACAAGTTATTGCCTGCTTCGCTTCCAACCAAGATGGAATGTGTAGATTGTAGGAGTTGATCTACTTTAGGCATTTTTTATTTGGCAGAGGCCAACTTGTTTTCCCGTTGAGTTTGAGTCTTTTTTTTTGTTGCCTTGCAAAATTAGTAATTCACGAGCTCTTAATGATAAGGAAAAATAACATAATTGAAAAGTTTATAAAGAGGATATAGTGGAGATCGGTCGAGAGCCTACATCTCCATCCAACTTCGTGCTTGTTCGTGAGATTTTGGGCTGATTAATGTTGAGCCACTTCCTGATTTGAGGTTGGCCCAGAGCCTACCTCTCCGCCCAACATTGTGTTTGTGGAGGAGACCTAGGGATGACCATCGTCGGATCCCTTATATCTTCAAGGTCGGCCTAGAGCTAACCTCTCCGTTCAGCTTTGTTAAGATCGCCACCGTTGAAACCTCATCAGAGGTTATCACGAGCCCTCGTCATCGAGCATCAAAAGACCTATCATCTCTTTTCCTTCCCAACTCCGCCATCGACGCTTTCATCGTGGACTACTTTATCAATGTGATTTATTCACGTTATTGTGGTTGGGACCTCATTTTACCGGGCCCCACGGTGGGCGCCAATGTTCCGGTCTCGAAACCTAGGGAAACGAAAACCAAGAACAAACTACCTTTCTAGCTCTTACACCGGTAGATATGCGTTTTCCATTTTTTGGAGTTCAGTAGTTCTATTTCCCCAAAAAAGGTCCTCCATCTCTTCTCTCTTCTCCTTTATATAGGCCTCCTACCTACTTGATTTGTAGGAAAACGTGTTAGTGTGGCTAAATATCAGCAACTGATTCCTATTTTTTCGCTAGATATTAAATTCTTTTCTTTTAGGAACGAATTAACCACCTTAGCCCAAATCTTGCATGGCCCATTATTGCTCGGCCTAAATCCTGCTCGGCCAAAATCCTGCTTGGCCGAAGCCCTACTCAGCCAAAATCCTACTCGACCCAATTCATGCTCGTCCTGCTCGGCCAAAATCCTGCTCGGCAAAAATTCTGCTTGGCCCAAATCTTGCTCGACCCAATTCCTGCTCGGTCAAAATCCTGCTCGGGTTCCTTGCTCGTAACCTCGGCCCTTGACTGAAACTCATTGTTTTATGATAAATATTTAACGGATCGAAATCAAAATGAGCATGTTGAAGTCGACAATTCCTTGGACGGTACAGTACTTTTTTTAATTACACAATCTACAAATTTCTTTCATCCAAAAAATGAGTTAATGTTGTGCAACCTACAATATAACTTTTAAATTATACAACCCAAATCATTTTCACACTGTAAAATTTGAAAAAATAAACTTTAAACCAAAATAACAAAGTAGGAATTTTCATATTTACATGGTACAAGAAGAAATGCTCCATAAGGTAGCTAAGTAGTGGGAGATGATTGAACATGAAAAAAAGGGACGAAATGTTTCAAGTTGTTGTGTTTGTTGTATGTATGTTGGCTTGCATGTGCTATATCACAGAAAAGGATAACGATAGTTTCACCTGGTATTTTTTACCTCTTTTTAACTCGCTTACGTGTCACCGACTCATGGCATTTTATTTTTGTTTTTGAATAATTTGAAGTTGTGTGATGTGGTAAATTAATTGCGTGTTGGAGTGGAGAAATAGATGGGCGCGTGTGAAAGACAGAGAACGTCAACGAGAGAAGCGGTTCCATCACTAAAGCGACGGTTCATGTTTGATTTGGGTTTTTCTTCCTCTGGTAATCTCAACGAAAGCGTTTATGGCAGCGACAATTTCTTTCTTTCTGCTAAGGTACCTATTTGGTTTTCATCTTCTCGCTTCCATTTAATTTCCTTGGTTTCACTTCGAATTCGTTCGCTCGCCATTGAAAGTGGCAACACCTTTATCTATCTCTGCTGCCATTTGAGAGAAAAACCACAGAAACGGCCAACGCACAATGTTTATTAATTTCAATTTTTATTCCCATACGAATTTAGGTTGCAGTAGTGCTTACATGTTTTTGTTTTCTTCTGTTTTCTTTCTTTAAGAAACTGTTGCTACCACATTCGAGGAGGTAAATAGAAATAGCAAAGGCCAACCAAGTTTTATATTTTACGCGAATCCTAACCGAGACTAAGGATTTAGGGTTTGAGAAGAGTGACTTTGGCTGGGTATTTTATATAGGCCAGATAGAGTTTGATTAAAGGGGTAAAGGGGAAGAAGGAAGAGAGGCGAACCTAAAAAAAATTATTAAAAGTGTGGGTTATAAAAAACTGTGGATTAAAAATTTCTTGAAGATTTTAGATATGATGTGTGCAAAAGGAGAATCAAAGACATTTAGGGATGAATTTATTTGGAATAAGTAGATATTGTACTCTAGTTATGAGCTTGCTCTTATTGCTCTTATAGATGTTTTTTGACATCCAACTTACTTGTTACATGTTGGGCTTTAGTACTCATGCCACGAAGAAGAAGAGGGTTAATTTTGACAATGAAGCTCTGACATTGTAACAACCTTTCCACCTACATGATATATGGTTTTCTTCTTATTCATGGATGTTTAGTTATATTGTCATGATTATTGATTAAACTCAAATACAACATATGGCTGGAACCGTGTAAGCTTCATACTATATGCAAGTTATGTATTTTTTGATATTTATTGATTAAGTAGCATGGTTTTTGTTTTTTTAATTAAACTAGGGTTGTTATATTTGCATAGGTAACCAATAAGGAGTTATTTTGCTTTATTTTTATTCAAACCTTGATTTCTAATCCAATGGACACAAAGCCAAATCATGAGGATTCTTCTCTTGAGGCAAAAGAGGCTTCTTCTCTTGAGGCAAAGAGTTCAGCTGAATAGTCATCAGCTTCAACCAGAGCCGGATCATCACAAAAAGAAGTCTGGATGCAACAAAAGAGTGCTCTCTGGCGCGTAAGATTGCATGTGTACAAAATCTTAAAAATAAGAAAATAGTTAGTTGTACTTAGAGATGCACTTAGTGTTGTTACTGAAGGTGTATGGTAATAAGGAAGTTCATATGTACAAAATCTTATAAACAGAAAGATAGATAGATGTACATAGAAAGACACTTTCTGTTACTGATAATGAGGAAGTCCATATGTACAAAATCTAATAAGGTAATGAGGACGTTTGAAATGTGGTAATGAGGAGCCTTAAACATTTTGCTTGACAGCTTTTGTCGCCTAAACTGTCCCAAACAAATTGAATTAATTACCCTTTACTAATGCAGTATAAGGATCAACTCAGGTCAGTCCAAAGACGGAGCTAATACAATGAGTGGATTGAATGGTAAATACATGTTTTTGGGGGATTTTTTTAAAGCATAAAAGATAGATAATGAAATTGAAATAAAAGCAATTAAAAAGTACTAAACTAAGAAAACTAAATTCATTTAAAATACTAGACTGTTACACATTTAATTCAAACAAAAAGAAATAACTCAAGACTAAAGATTAACTCCACAAACTAAACTAAACTACATGCAAGAATGTAAACTGAATTAAGAGTATGCCATGACAAGAATAAATGCAATGCAGAATGCATGATGTGATATGGAATCTGAATGGGAATGGTGAATGGTGCATTAGATCTAAAAAGAGAGTGAAAGTGAACCTAGATGAAATAAAGCATGCGTGAATGCGTAGCTACAATTCAGTCAAATGCAGCCACGCTCAAACCATTGAGAATGCAACCCCTACACATACAACACTAATGCTACTGCTGTTTGAAAAAAAAAACTGGAAGAATATGGCAGCAGAGAAATTAGAGCTTGCAGCAACATAAATGCATGACTGCAAAATCAGAATTGAGCAATAACAGTGGACCTTTAATGATGCTAAAAATGAATGCAAGATAAGCTTCACACAAGTACAAGTTGATATGCATGAATGAGTGGATCCTAGGCTGTTACAGATGCAAACTGATCACTGAAAGATGATAGCAGATTTGGGACAACAAAAACATGTTAGTTTGAACAAGTTGAGTAAGTTGAGCAATGATGAAACACAAGCCACTAACGAAGAAATATTCCTAATACATGATACCCTCAAAGCAATAAAACAGTGCCATGATCTTCATATTTCAGTCCGGTAAAACCAATCCCAAAATACTAGTCATATAGAAATGTGCAAAAATTAGCATTGTATTGAAAATCCCATAGAACCCCAAAGAAAAACTCGAGAGCTCCCCTGCTCTCTCTATTCCCCCTATTTTTTCAGATTCCAGCCCCCTCCACTCTCCCCAATTGCCTCTCCAAATTTTCAACAAAATCCTGCCAAAAGCTGCAAAAGCTGATCCTGCTTTTCTGAGTGTGTGTGCTGCCAGTCCTCACAGAATTTTCTTCTGTTTTGTCTGCTGATGTGGCAATGATGGCCAACCCTAGATCAGCTCCCTTTTTGGGCCATTCCATGTGCAGAGAAGAAGCCCATTAGGTGAAGAAAGGGTATGCTTCAAGGCTTTGCTAAATGCACCAAATTTTCAACGAAGGTGGTTTTTGCCTTTGTAATTGCTGCTATCTTCCAGAGTAAACTGCATCTCGCACAAAATTCCAAAAATTGCGTTCTACCACTTCAATTAAAGCTCTTTGAGTGTAGAATCCAACGCAACAAGAACCAACTCATTTGGACACCTGTAGAG
>Ga0099822_1012073_pt1 | contig 10396 bp, 6 predicted proteins | sample CowpeawhiteBW_FD_76839 | JGI IMG/M metagenome (GOLD analysis project Ga0099822, IMG submission 76839) | Root nodule microbial communities of legume samples collected from California USA - Cow pea white BW | ecosystem: Host-associated > Plants > Roots > Nodule | place: USA: California | collected... | reverse complement strand
TCCCACCTCTTTCACATCCTAGCAACACATATGTCTTTCTATCAGGTTGACCATTAGCTGTATCAGATTTTATAATAACAATAACAAAACCAAGTTGAAAAGCAACACCTCGTACCCACTCAATTAAATCATCACGTGTAGAAAAAACTTCTTGAGTAGTAAAATTTACAGTGTAATCGCCACCGATCTCAGGAATAAAGATTGAAGAATCTTCCATATTTAAGTTATGGTTCACTCCTTGAAAGTTAGTCAATTCTTTAAAATAAACACTTCCATCTCTAAATTAACCAATTATAACACCCTAAAAAAAATAATAACACATAAGCTAAGACCGTGCAAAATACAAATACAATTAATTAAAAATGGTATCATCGGTTTTCAGAAGCCGGTAACACCGATTTTTAGAAACCGGTAACACCAATTTTCAGAAGCCGGTTCTTTCTCACGCTTTCAAAAAGTTGCTTGTAACGGCTTTCACAAACCGGCTTTTACGGGTTTCATAAGTCGGTATATCCTAACGGCTTTTACAATACATAGTTTCCGGGTTTCTAAAGCCGATTTTCATTTAGTAAACTTTCACACTTATACTACAGAAAGAAAAAACATGTTTTAATCAAATGAAAATGTTAACAAAACTTTTCAAATGGAATGAATCTTACCTGAATGAAGTTGAATAATGTGGAGGAAGAGAAAAACTGAAAGATAGCAAGATTCTTGATGGGAAGAACGAAAGAGAAGGAAAATTCTTCAGAAACAGCTCCAACATTAAAAAAGAGCAACCATTCGTCGAGTGGTGGTTCACTGAGAGTATGAGTGAGGGAAAAATTGTTTTGGGGGTGCATATTTAAAAAAGATGAAGTTGTTGAAAAGTAAATAAAGTTGGTAAGCAGTAAGTAAGCGGTAATTACTGCTTAACTATTCATATAATAATTTTTATTTATTTGTTTTAGGAACATTATGGTCTTTGCACAAAAATTGGGGGTGTAGAAAGGAAAGTTGGGAGTGCAGGAAGAAAACCCCTTTGAATTATGCAGACCGGACTTTAGTGGTCAGTGGACTCAAAATGTTAGTTTGTTTCATATTTTCCTTAACAGGCCTGTGGATCGGTTCTTTTAGCCTGTAACGCTCTATTATTCTTGGAACTTCTATATCAAATAACCTAATGTTATTCAACTTTTTTAGTGTTGTGAGACCTTAACTAAACTAATTGAATAATTTTATTTTATAAAATAAAAATATGCTTTACTAAAAGAAATATACTTAAATTAGATTCAATCACTAAATATAATTTCTAAAATTGAACCTAAAAATATTTTTAATAGAAAAAATTTACTTATATTTAAATAAATATTTGTTTGGAATGTAGGAAATAACAAAAAAGGAAATAAAGGAACATAACTAGAATGGAAAGTGAGATAGATTAAAAAGAAATGAGATAAATTTTTTTAATTCATATTATTGATGTGATATAATAAAAAACAATTGTAGATAATATAATAATTGAGTATGAATTAAAATTGAAAACTGAATTTAAAATAATTTGATAAAAAGTAATGTTTAAAAATATAAATAAATTTATAGACTAATTATAATTTTTTATTTATAATAATGACTATTTTAATAACCAGTATTTTTTTATCTTGTAAATTGGTATCTGAATTGATCATTATAGTGTCTAATAATTTTTTATTACTAAAATTGATTATTAATGAGACGTTTTCTTATAGTGTATTTAGAGAAAAAAAAAGGTACATAAACGTTGTAGAACTATATTTAATATTTTATTTAATGCACACTAATAAAACATTAAAAAATTATTAAATATTTATACTTTTTTGTTGCTAAAACTTAAAATATAATTAGAGATAAAAAGTTTAAATTAACAAAAAATCTAACCATGTTAAACATATAAAAAATTGAAAAAGAAAACAACATTCTTTGACTTCACTGAGTTTCTTTCTTTGACTTCTTGATAACATTTTCCAACATTCTTCTTAACTTAACAAAATCCTTCATATAAAAGAAGCATACAATATTTTAATATATGAAATTATCAATTATAAAGACATAAAATTAGCAATATAAAAATTTTGATTACCTAAACTTTCAACTCAAACACTATATTTAAATTTGTATATCCAAAATCATTTTTAGTAAAGACTTTAAAAATTACAAAATACTTATTTTGTATGAGATAGATATTGCTTAAAAATTTCAAAGAGTATTTTTGTATTTATAAAATTTGTCATATAAATATATCGTATTTTAATTAATGAAGTTAACTATTTCAGTTTTCAACGTAAAAACAATGAAATTATATATCATTAATTATATTTTACCTGGTGGCCTAAGATACCTGTTAGCATTCTCCATGTAAATCTATACAGGTATTTATGGAAAAATTGCTTATATCGTTTGATTTGATTATGTTTTAAATATTCTATTACTTTTAATTAATTAGAATATAGGTATATCTGTTTTTTCGAAAATCCTTGTAGTTATATGAAGAAAGATAGATGTGGGATTTTTTTTTTCCATTTTTATTTACATTGTTATTTTCATTTTTTATCTGGTTTCTTCTTTTGCTGGTTTGTTATTTGTTTGTACAAATTCGTAGTTCGGAACGAGAGCACCCAGAGCTTCTTCTGATCCAGTCAAGTTAATTTCGTTAATTCTCTTAGTTCTAATATTTCTTTAACTTCTCATATGTTCCAATATTCATGAGTTCGTTCATTTTATACACAAAAATTGCTTAGTCAATAAGCAAATTTGATATGTATGATTTTCAAGTAGTTACCTGGTAATTTCCCAGGAACTCAAAGTCAAAGGTTATGAAAAGCCGGTTTTTGATCGTCCCATTTAATATTACAAGTCATTTTTCCTTTTAACCCAAAACGTACTTTCGGCCTTCCATAAAAGATAATTAGCAACCCGTTTTTAATTGTCCATTTCAATATATACGTGTTGTTTCATTTTGTGAAGTTCAAGAAAAAGATAAGGCATGATCGAAAGTTCTTGGAATTTTCGTGGTTCTAAGAACATCATATCCGTTGACTTAGGCATAATTCCAAATTTGTAAAGTATTATATAGCCAACACGCATGTACGGTAATGTCATGATATAAAGAGTTATAGTGAAAAGTTACATGGCTAGACACTTTGTTGTTGTTGTTAATGGTGGTGATGGAAATGAAGTTGAAGAAGGTTTGGTGCTTCACTCTTCACCCATATTTTTGTTTCTTGTGATTATTGCCTCTCTTTCTATTATTTCAATAATCATATTTGCCTGTATAAAGAAAAACAAAAGTACCAAGCGTAACCGTGGCAGTACTGGTTGTGGAGGTGGCGGTTGCGGTGACGGAGGTGGTGGATGTGGTGGATGCGGTGGTTGTGGCGGTTAAATGATAAGAACAATAAATTTAAGAATGTTCCTTTTTACTTTGGTGATGTACAACTTTCTTTTGCTGTAGTTTACTTTAAATTTTCTGTTGTTATGTAAAAATAACATTATTAATTAAGATGTAAAAGAAGTTTTTGTGGTTGAAAAATAATACTTTCCCTTCTTAGTAATTTTCTAGAAATTTATTGTATCTATGTTTCAAACCTTTTGTCTCACTATTTTAGGGTGTTATTATATATGGACTTTGTACCGTTGTTTTAGATTTGAATTTGATGTATTCAGTGTATTTGTTTGTGGCAGTCTTTCATATTTCTCGTAAACCTTCAATTTGGAGGATATAATAATTGTTTCAGTATTTTTTTTTCTCAATGTTTTCTTTTTTCAATCTGTTAAAGACTAATTAATCATCTCAATAATTGCTTTTAGTCTTACCAGATTTTGCCCAAGAAAAAAATCAATCATCACAATTCTCTTCTATATGGATCATTCTTCCATAAATGTAATCCACTCTGACTGATTTTAGAGTTCAAAAGAATCAATGAAATTTTCTCTTATCAGTATGACCACTTTTTAACATAACCATCTTATTTTATTTATCGTTAAGAATCAAACTTCATCTAATCCTTACGACTTCTTTAGCTAATAATCAAAGGCTTATTAAGCAAAGACTTCTTCCACCAATTCTTTAGGTAATAATCAAAGGCTTCTAAAATATTTTATCTATTAAAAGAATTGTCATTTGATTTAGACGTTAAGGACATAATGTAATTATTATTATTTTTTTATTTCCAACTCATCGATTTTCTGTTTTCAATATTATCCAACTTGCTGATTAACTCCTTTTGGAGAGGCAAGCAGGAGTTTACATGAAGAGATGATTAGAAAAAAAAATCAAGTAAATAAGTGAGTTGAATTGAAGATGACAGAAATAACATCCAAAAATTTATAATGCAATATTTTTCATTCACAGTATATTAGAGTATCATTATTTATTACTTATATAAATATTTTGTTAAAATAACAACAATACTTGTTCATACATGTTATGCACTTATAGCTTTTACCATAGTAAAAAATGAGAATATTGTTGAAATTCTAGATGTTCTAATCGTTAGAAATCCAATGTCCAATTTTAGTAGACTTTCCAACAGTTTTTATGATAACTAAGGATGACAAAAATATCCGTATTCGTAGGTATTTGCAGATAAAATTTACAGTGGATAATTAATATCTGTAGATATTTACTATCATGGGTAACAGATATTTTAATACCCATTTATAAATAGGTCGGGTGTGAGTATCACATTACCTGTACCTGTATCTGTTACCCGCAAAATATAAAAATTAAAATTAAATTTATACTTTATTAAGTTAAATTTAATTAAAATCAAAATTTAATTTATGTTTTATTAGGTTACATTTAATTAAAAATTAAAATTAAAATTATATTTAATTTGATTTAGATTATATTTTATATTTTTTTATAATTTTATTTAAATTCTATTTTAAAAAATTTATAAAAATATTTTTTTTAATATTCGCAGGTACGCGGGTACCTACCTATTTTAAAAGAATCCACATGTATATTTTAAATGGGTACTCGTAGATAAATAGACGGATAACATAATTTTTTATTTTGTTTTTGTAAGCTCAATAATGAATAGATATTATCCATACTCAACCGACCCGTTGTAATTCCCGATAATAAGAAGCATTCTTAAACCTTCTAAATGTCTTATGTGTTTGAATGTGATTAATATTATTTAAACATTCTAATGTATGCTATTGGGACAATGGAAGGAAACATTAAATTTTATAAAGTTTACATTATGTCTCAAAACAAACGGTCTAATAAATAGACGGACAATCTAATGGATCTCCTCTAATGAATCTTATGTTTACTTAATGTGATACTAAGTAGCAAATTTGTAATACTTTCTAGTTAAAACTAAGTGTCTGAAGTAATCATATCAACGGATAAATCATCTTTTCTTCAATCAATTTTGTAAAACAATGATCACATTTCTCTTTTTAAAAAATAAATGAACTTATGCAATTATATTTAATTATAAATTATTTTTTGTAATTGTTTCAAGTTGTTAGGATATGGGGGTCTAAAGCTTTGGTTTCTTTTCCATTCAAGTATAGATATATTAGTGTTTTTCTAATTATTGTTGAACTATCTAGGTAGACCAAATTTATCAACAAATTAAAATCCGTTCATAATCTAATATTTTCTCGTAGGATTGGAAAGTTATATTCTTATTGTCTTTTAATATTATCTATGCATTACTTAACATTGTTTATTAATATCAAGTTAACTATAATTTGACAACAATTAAATTATTGAGAATATTGCATTTACGTCTCGAAAAAGTTTCACGAAATATAGTCATATTTTATGAAACCTCAATTAATGAATATTGATTTGATTTGATTTATATTTATTTCTTTATATATCTATTTTGCAGAGAAGCTTGTTTTATTTATTTCGTTTTTGCATTTTCCCAAGGCATTAGTCTCAATCTCATTTAATTTATCTGACTTTTATACCCAAATATCCTCTTGGATTGTATTAATTTTGAAATGAGAAAACGAAAATTGGTAAAAGAATAACAATTTAAGAATATCTTCAGTTAGAATATTTAAATAAAACACTTATTTTGAATTTTAAAAATATAACTTTCTTAAAATTACATCGTACTAACTCTTTTCACTTTCAAGAAATTTATACTCGTATTTTAAGACTTGCATAGAATTCAACTAAACAATTTCCATTGTATATATCTTAAGTTGATAAATGCACCCATTTAATTTATTTTCTGTATTATTCCTTCTTTAACTTATTTAAATTTATTTACAGTATTTCATGTAATTAAATCTCTATAATACCATTAGATGCATTAATTCTTTGCATTTAATTTATTTACGATATTGCATGTATATCTAAATCTCTATAATACCTTAGATACATTAATTCTAAAATGTTCAAGGGAAAAGTCAGAGCATTGTAGTTTTGAATGTTTCAGATTTCTTTGTTTAATTACATTTTGATCAATAAAAAAATTTACAAGATATTTCCTTATATTTGTATTAGTCAACATTAATAGACAAATGGATAAAAAAGGGTTGAAACTTCAAATAGATAGTGAACCTTCAATGTCTCATAAAATAGATGGTAATAGCGTGTATTCCTATTCTAAAAACTGTAAAAGAGACTAAACTTTTTTTACGAATAAATAAACTGTAAATTAGACTAATCACTAACATAAAAATAATCATTACGTCATCTAATTTACGTTTGATAATGATGAAGTTCGTGTAAAAAAAAATTAGTGAAATTTTTGTATATAATTAAAAGCGATTTATATTCTTATATAAATAATCTGTTTACATGGGATAAAAAGAAGTCTAACATATTTTATTTTATGTACCAGATTAGGATTCTCCTTTTCATTTTTCACTGCGTGATAACAGCAAAAACACTCTAACGAGTTAGGGTTTGATTTTCGAAGACAAAATGGTAGTGATTTGGAGATCCAATTTTGTGTCATAGTTGGCTTTGCTTTACTGTTAAGGTTTGCAAATATTTGCATTTTCATTTATGATCGTGACTATTTATTAGGAAATTTAGTCATGACTTGTATCAATATCTCCTTTGTTTTATTTGTCATGTTTGTGTGTAAGAATGTATTGTAGTGGTAAAAATAAACTTGTGCTTTTTTATTTATATATTTTCATGAGATTTAAAAGAAAAATCAAACCTCAGTTCTCATCTTGGTAAATTTCTACTACCAATAAAAAATCTACAATGAAATGGATATTTTTAAATTGTTTCAATTTAGGGTGTTGCATATCAAAGGATGAATTTTTGATAAAGTTGAAGAAGAGTTACAGAATAAAGAAGTCAAACTTAGTACAAGGTTGGACCACTTGGGGAGAAGATTGAGTTCACACTAGTGTAAAAAGTCCCATCAACATTGATTTACGACGTTTATCATGCTAACATAGTGAAACCAAAACACGGTGGAAGTTCTAAAAATCACTACGGTTTGACCTAGATCTGTTGTGGAATGGAAAAATCATGACGATTTGGTGACTTAACCGTCATGATATAGTTGATGAGGTTTAAAAATGTTTTTCATTTTTACTTTCCCATACATGCACAGTTCTTCTCTCGTCTTCCTACCGTCGAAGCCCATTGTACCACCACCCTGTCTTCATTGTAAGCCCACAACACAATTCGTCACTTTTGTTTCTTCTCTCTTAGACAATTCTTCTGCCATTGTTCTTCCTCGTTCTTCTGCCCTCGTCAGCTCATTTTTTCATTCTCTTTGAACCAACAAAATCGCCACCTCTCTCGCCATTCTCTCCAAACCAAGAAAGGCATCCTCATTGTCTATGCTTCAACCTAGTGCCACTGTAGTATTCCAGGCGTGCCATGTTGATGCTTTGACTCAACCATTTTACATTAATCATGTTAATGTTAAATTGTTGGTTGCAACTATGATTATCCAAAACTCTCCTTAATTGTCAAGTATTACATGAAGGCAAGTTGGCACAATAAGCTGACCATTCACATTTTTGTTGGGCCCAATGCATCTAACTCTTACTCTTTCTTTATCATTTTTATGAAATTTCTAATTTCTTAGAATGTACAACATAACTTCTAATAGCCTCTATAAATTAAATCTTATCTATGAAAGTTGTTCCTATTTCCCATTTGTAATCAGACATAAATTTAGGCATAAAACATGTCTCAAATGGACCACAACGACTTATCTCATCCCCTGTTGTGTCACTATTGTTGTCTTCACAAGTAACTAAGTCTTCTGATTGCCAATCATTACAAGACAACCCTTTATCCTTTTTGTTTAGTATGATGTTTTCATTGTCTTCCTCAATTTGTGAAACAACCCCAGGAATGTGCGATGGGGATGGCTCATAGGTCATGCATTGCATGTTGGTGCTACATTTGTGTGTTGGGTTGTCTGCTTCCAGTTTTTTAGTATGCTAGTTATCATTTTCAATCAATTAATTATATCAGTCTCAACTTCAATTTGTTATTTTCATTTATGTATTTAGGTTCCTGTTTTTGTATCCACTATCAGATGCTCTAATAGTTTCTATGTATGTTTATAAATGAAAACTTTACCTTTTCCAAAATGATACATGCATTACCTTAATTTGATGAATCCAAAAGGAGAGAAAAATGAGTCAATTTAGTAAAAATGGTTATGTAAAGCATTGGATATTAAAAAATGGAATTAAGCACATGTTGGAGCTAAGTAATATAACTACATGGATCTAAAAATCTAAAGCATGTGCATATGTGATATGTATGCATGCTTGTGTGGTTTTGCTTGTATGTGTATGTGTATATTGTAAGACTTGAGAAAATTAACTAAAAAAATAAATATTTATTTTATAAATGCGAGGGCGGGAGTTCCTAAGTTTTTAATGGGGAGAGAAAAGACAAGGAATAATACTAGCTTAATTGGTTAAGAGTACTTGGTGTTGTTGAGAGGACTTGGGTTTGAGTCCTATGTGTGATGTTAAGGTGTTAATTTAATTGTCTTATTATTTTAGTAATATGTTGGACCATGGGGAGTCATAATATAATTCTAGATAAGTATGAATTATTATGAAACATGAATTGATTGAATGGTTGTGCATTGGATTGGTAATTATGGGATTGTGTGTTCGAACCTTAACTTATGCGAAATAAGGTTCCGTTTTGATAAAATTATTTTTGGCATGGATGTGAATGGTAAAAAACCCTTGGGGCCAGCAAGAGAGCTGGAAAACCACCTAGTAATGGCCCTTGAATGGCCATTAATCTCATCTTTAAGTAATTTTTGTTTTTTTAATTAAATTTAATTAAATTGAGTAGTATTTAGAAGAGAGAGAGAGAGAGAGAGAGAGAGAAATTGAGAAAGGGACACACTGTAGAACTTTGTGAACTGTGAGAACATAAATTTTAAGTGTCCATTCGTGCAATAAAGAGAGTGAGAGTGAGAACTGAATTGTGGGTGAGCAAAGAAAGGTTTGTGGATCAAAAAGCCAACTCAAGCAAATTCAATTGGAGCAAGGAGTACCAGGTTATGGAAGCTCCTTTATGTGATATAATTGTTTTATGATGTTTGCGTAGTATAATGCGTGCCTGTGGTGCCTCGATATGATCAAAACCTTCTTTGTTTTCACATTTCTTGAATTTTTCCAAAAATTGCTTGGTGGCATTGAAGGTTTGCTAGACGATGCATGAATTATGTGTTGTTTTTTTGGGTTGGTGATGAACCGCCTAGTGGTAGGGTTGAAACCGCTAGGTGATGCGAACTGGACTTTCCCAGTTCTGTAGTTGTGGTTGATTTCCGTGACATATTTTGGAGTTTTGAGGAGTTATTTAATCTCTTTATACGTGTGCCTTATAAATTGCATGAGTAGATAACGTATTTAGATGCTTTAGAGGTGTAGAATAACTATCTTTTCATGAAAATGATGTTTTTCGGATTTTTCGGGCAGTAGGGACCGTCGGGCGGTGTTTTACTACCGCTAGGCGCCAAGTCTCTGGTCTTCTTTCGCTAGGCGGAAAGATCTAGTCGCTGTGCGACTATGATTTTTCTAGTCTATGTAGTTTTCGTAAAATTGCATTTCCTGGCTCGTTTACCTTTCGATTTAGGTGAAATTTTGACAAGTGATCCATAACATGTTATTTACTTTGAACAATAGAGATTTGAATTAGATGTATGTAGCTAGAGATATATTTTACTCATGATTGTTGGTTTGAATTCCCTAAGAGTATGATTACTAATAGATGCTTTAGTGTGCTTAAGTGCTGGTATGACCTTGATTAGTGAATGTATACACACGCACGCATATATATATATATATATATATATATATATATATATATATATATATATATATATATATATATATATATATATATATATATATATATATATATATATATATATATATATATATATATATATAT
>Ga0099822_1012070_pt1 | contig 10398 bp, 6 predicted proteins | sample CowpeawhiteBW_FD_76839 | JGI IMG/M metagenome (GOLD analysis project Ga0099822, IMG submission 76839) | Root nodule microbial communities of legume samples collected from California USA - Cow pea white BW | ecosystem: Host-associated > Plants > Roots > Nodule | place: USA: California | collected... | reverse complement strand
ATATGTATGATTGTGCAGATACCTGAACTGGATTTTGAGATTCCACCAGAGGCTCAGCGTGGTAGTCTGTCAACGGTACTTCTGATACATATTTCAATTTACTTTGTTGTTTTCCGTTCCTGACAATGACAGGTTTTCTTGTTCAATTTTTTTTCTGGGTAGGGCGGGGAGTGACCTGTTATTTCTTTTGTCAATGGAAATCTCAATTCTCAACACTGCATTTTTATTTTAAGATGGCTAAATGTACTCCGCATGTGTATGGTCATCAAGTGAATAAAGATGTCAATGTGTTTGGTCAAAACAATTGCTGAATTAAAAGGAAGAGATTGCTATACATTTAGTCTATTGATTTTTAGTTTGTTTGATTTAGTTTAGATTTCTGAAGCTCTAGGTCCGACTCAATCATATCATAACTTTGGCAGTTTCCATATGCGCCCTGTATTTTGTAGCCAGGATGATGCCCATCGTGAATATTATTCTTAGTTTCTACAACTGGAAATGTAAATTGTGGGCATCAGAGAACTGTAACGCTCCTTTTGTGAAAATTCATGAACATTGAACTGTTGAAAATTTGTAGTCAAATTATTCAACTACATCTTTTGCTCTGTAATTATAGGTGGAAGGGATACTTTGAGAGCAGCTGATGAACTTCAGGCCCTTCAAGAGGAACGCAAAGTACTATTTGTTTCTGCACTATATTTTTATTTCGAATATTAGTTTCTCTTTAAATAACTTAATTATTGTTTTGTTTTCTACCTGCTAGAAAGTGGCTCCAGAGACAGCTGAAGCAATTGATCAGTTCTTGGTGAAACTGCAAGCCTGTGCAACAGGAGAATCAGCCATCACCTTTATTCTTGATGATCCTGCTGGAAACAGCTTCATCGAAAACCCGTAAGCAATTATACCTTGTCGATGTTTTTTAAATGAATAAAAGTATTTTAATAGAGAAGAGATTGTGAAAGTAGAGGCTAAGGTAGTGATAACATATGGGGAGCAACCTCCTGGATTTGTTGTTCAAGAGATGAGTGTGGTTTAGTTTGTAAATTGTGTTGACCTCTGTATTGGCTCAAGTTTAGTCACATTGTGCTTGTGCGTGACTTTAGATTAGATGCATGCCTTTCTGAATCATGCCATACTGTATCTTTTAACTTATTGGAATTGGTCAAGACAAACATATATTTGTTGATTAGGCAAACTTGTACCGGCATTTGGTACTTGGTAATATTAGTCCACTATCTGGTACTATTTTAAATAAATGGAGAACACATTGAATAGGTTTGCACCGTCATCTGATCCGTCATCGACGATCAAGTTTTATGAGAGAACTCCTGAGCAGCAAGCATCATTGGGATATCTTGTTGACTCCACACAGATTGAAGGAACTCATGTTGACGCTCCCGAAGAGGGAGAAGCTGTGCCTACTGATCAAGGAAGGAGAGAACCACATGGATCAGTAGGGGCGACAGCTGGCCATCGAGCCATTGCTCAGAGTAACAGTGCAGAAATGGCTGAAGCCTTGTTTCGATATACTGCACCAGAAGAGGTACAATTGCTGAACTATATAGTTATGCTTTTTGAGCTTTGGCCTTATTTGTTTGTTCACCCGGTGCCAAATTGCTGCTTTTTCTTGACAGGTGATGACTTTCCCGTCTACTTGTGGTGCCTGTGCTGCTAAGTGTGAGACTCGAATGTTTGTCACCAGTATCCTCTTAGCATTTTCAATATTTCCCTTGGGATATTGTTTGATTATGTTACATTTCTTTAGAAGGATTCTGTCATTTTAAACTTGATGCCAACTATAATTTAAAATTTGTTGGGTTAAAGAGGATTTATATTTTTGTGTATGCAAGAGTACATAGCTTTGTGGGATAAAATAAAATTAGATAAACTATTGGGACTTATTTTTCTTTGATTCCATGTTTGTGTTCGAGTTTAAATTTGGAGCTTTAGTCACTTTTTTGGTCTGTAGTAAACTGATTGTATAAAATATAGGGGATGATTTTTCTTTATTTCAACTTCTGTTTTGATTCTGTTTCATATATTTAAGTTGAAACTTGAAGCTCAGTGTCATCGATTTGGTGCTGAATATTTGTTGGTTAACCATGTGTTCAATTAAAAATCCTGAAAATGATCTACTTTCAAATTTCAGAAACTTGACTATGGATTTAATCTACTCATCATTAATTTCAAAATGAAACATTTGTGTACAATGTTGACATGTACTCTGATCAATCGGGTAAAAACTAGATAATATTTATTTGCTTTCTTGATGACAGTGTCAATGCCAAGTGCCAATTTTATATTCTATATTGTTGCATGAACAATTCTTGGTATTTCTTCCTCACTGTTGAGCTTAACAATGGACAGATATTCCTTACTTTCAAGAAGTAATTGTTATGGCATCCACATGTGATGTCTGTGGCTACCGCAACTCTGAGGTATGCTGATTCTTGAGTGTGGCTCTGTCTTTTTAGGGCTGGAATATAATTAATTTTCACATTGCAGTTGAAACCTGGTGGACGAATTCCTGAAAAGGGAAAAACAATTACTCTTTCTGTGAAGAATGTCAATGACCTTAGCCGTGATGTAATAAAGGTCTGTTATTCTTTTCGTGATCTTAACTAATCTCAACACAGTATTTTTCTTATTTATATATGTTTAGGGATGAATGATGGATCTTGTAGTTTATCCTTGCATTTAGGGAGCATGTAATTTTCTTATTTCTAGTATGCAATTACTGCAAATTGGGATCAGTAAAAGAAATCTCATTAAAAAGAAGGTACTTTGGGTTTTGGTTATTGAGGTTATAGCCTTCAAATGTAGGGAAAAATGTAAGCTTCCAAACTTGTTTTGCTGAAAGTGTTTTGCTGAAAGTGTAAAGTAACTAAGTATAGAAACTAATCATGAGAGCTCTTTCAGTGCCACTTTAAAATTTTGCTTTATTCTTCAATTTATTTTGACATCTAACTTGCATGGAACTATAGCATTTTAAGGAATTAAATTCGCATTTTGGGGTTATCAGAAGGCTGAAATGATTCATCAAAAGATAACTTAGAAACGTTAACATGAACATGTTCTGTTTTCAGTGATATGTTAAAAGTTGTAATGATACACATACAGTCTTGCTTGTAAAGATAACCTGTGAAAAATGTCATGATGGTACCCATGTAGGTGGGACCATTTAAACATTATGCAATCCGACATCTATACCTTTTATATCTATTGACTGAGTAGTTTGGTTCGATTAGTCTGATACTGCAAGTGTAAAAGTTCCGGAACTTGACTTGGAGCTGGCAAGCGGAACCCTTGGAGGAATAGTTACAACTGTTGAAGGTTTAATCACAAGAATTGGTGACAGTAAGTATCCATTCTATCAATCACATAAACTATAATCTAGACAGCATCCTAATGAGATAGGAGGATTAGGAGTCATCTTTGTGAAAGGAAAGGACATCATAGTACCAATACACTTTGTTCAGATTCAATTGTAAGAAAATGATGAAAACATTTTTCTTTTCAATAGATCTTTCAATTTTAAACCACTTTAACGTCATTATTTGTTTCTCTCATTCCAAAATCTATCTCAAATATGTTTTGAAAGTCTTCTAAATGCCAAATTTTCTGTTTTGGAAAGGTGGAGTTTAAACTGTTCTCTTTTATCATGTTTATGATGTTCTTGCTGTTAAATATGTTTTTAGTCCTTAAACTTTGACGCAAAATTGGAATTGATCATTCTTCCGAACTTGGATACAATTTGGTTCCAAACTTTAAAAATAAATAGATATAGTCCTTCTAACCGAACTGCATTAAAGTTGTGACGTGTCAAATGGCATTTCAAGCTGGTGTTTGAGTTGTTTATATTGTTTGACACTTTCCAGCTCAAATAGCAGTTTGGAATGCGTCTGACACACAATTTTTTAGGCCATTGAGTTAAAATTACTATATGCATTCATTTTCAAAATTTGGGGATCAAAATGTATCGAAGTTTGGGATATGGATGAATTCTAAGCGTCCAAGTTTAGAGACTGCAAACATATTGAACTTATAATCTATTATTTTTTCTAGAATGTATCAAAGTAGAATATAATTTGATGCGATTTGCATGTTCAGGCCTTGAGAGGGTCCATGGCTTTACTTTTGGAGATAGTCTTGATGAAAATAGTAGAAGTAAGTGGATAGACTTTAAAACAAGACTAAACAAGGTAACACGTGACTATTTATGAAAGTTGGTTTAAATTTCTCCACTTTACAATTCTATTTATCAGGTTATTATTGCAATTTTTATATTTATTCTTTGCACAATGTTTTGTGGCCGACTGGGAAAAGAGGGAAGAGGTGCAATACATAACATCTGGCATTGTAATTTCTTTTGTATTTCTAACATGGTCGTCTTGTATATCTGGTTCTCTTTTAGGAGGAGACGTTCTCCTGTTCTGTTCCTCTTTTGACACTTCAGTTTGATAAATTTTATCATAAAAAAGAAATGGACAACAAAGAGAAAAAGGGTTTAGGGAATTTTAACCAAATGCATTCTACGATATAGGTCCCTTTCTGAGCAACAAAGACCTTTGGTTCATATTCCATGCTACTTTTGAGCTACATCACTTGTTGGATGTTTCTCTAATACCAACAACTAATAGACTGCATCGGTCTCTTCCTGTCTTTGAATTTGAAGGCTTGGATTTTACTTAACCCATTTAAACCTATTGGTTCAAGGTCTTAATCCCAATTTTTCTTATGTGCATCCTTTCATTGTATGCAGCTTCTTAGCTTGGAAGAAGCTTGGACTCTAATTCTTGATGATGCATTAGCCAATTCTTTATAGCACCTGCAACTGATGACCTGAAAGAGGACAAACAATTAGCATGTAAGTTTTCCAACTCAGACATAAATAAAGCTATACTTTGTGCAGATAAAGTTGACATTTTCTGAGTTGAATATGTGAATATCTGTTTTATCCCCTTTCCATTTCTATCCTTATACTGATTTCATCCACTATCCATATCTTTGGCATCATAGACATGATAAATGTTCCTTGTCTTTTTTCTTTTTCTATACATAGTGGAAAGTTTTTTATACCATAAAATATCTGATTCGATTCAACTCTAGAAACCACGAACCCAGAATAGACCATCATGTGAACAAACAAAATAAGTTTATTTCAGACATTTCCTTTGCTTTACAGTGGGGGGCCCTGAGTAGGCTTCAAATTGGATTTCATGTGATGAATGGGTCTAATGTGCTGTATGTGAAAATATGATTCGGATTGTTTAATGTTGTGTGATGAATAGTTTTTCATGTAAATATAGTCATGTATTGTGGCTTTCTGTTTGGAAATGTCGTTAACACGGTGTTTTTCTCCAGTTGAGGAATACGAGAGGTCATGGGAACAAAACGAAGAATTAGGTCTGAATGATATGGACACCTCTTCTGCCGAAGTTGGTTCTGCACCAACCAATACTTCTAAAACTGACTGAACATCATGTCATTTCCTCTCCTCACACTCCCACAACAAAAACAAATGGAAGTATTTATGTGATAGTTTGGTATCATTGAGAGAGAAGAATGGAAAAGTATGTTGTCTTGAGTCTCATTGGCTTATTGATATATTATAATGTAACCCCATTAACTTGTATCATCCTTCTAGAATAGTTCAGCTGAAAGATGTAACTTATTCTGAGTTAGTAAGTTAATTGCTTTTTATTTTTGTTTTTCTGGTTTTGTGGCCACCTGAGATTGTTTCTTAGAGCAAATGTTTTCTTCTTTCCCTTTTTTAGCATGCGTGCGATATTATTTTTTAGACCAAATGTTGTAATATATTAGTATAAAAAATGATACACTTGGATATTTTGAAGAATGTCGATTTAGGATTGGTCGGATATTGAACATATTCATGGTTTGTAATTAATTATTAACATTATATTCTTAAAGGTGAAGTTAGTAAGTAAAGATTTTGTTATAACTATTCTCTATTAGTTTTAAATAACATGGCATAAATTATATTTCATTGAAAACAGTATTCTCATGGCAATCAGTGTTCTTAATAAAGGGACCGGTTAACAATGGAAACACCTATTCTTTGTTTGGAACCTTTATCTTCATGAAATATTCTATACAATTCATGATAGAATGTTATTTAGATAGAAAGTTTTTGAAGAAATTAAAATTTATGAAATCAATTTTATCAAAATTAGAAAACTTTAAATCATACCTAAAATCTATCTTGCAGTTTATCTATATTTTTAAGCTTATAAAAGTTAATTTTGAATTAAGAAGTTGATTTCGTTTTTCATATCTTTACTTTTGTTATTTATTTATTTATTTGTGATAAAGTTTATTACAACAATTTTATTATAAAAGGGATAAATCCAAATTTTATCTATAACTCTCGTTTGCTCATAAGTATTAGAGGAAAATTACCATAAAAGTTAACTAATAATTTACCTAAGCCATATAATTTATCTCTTATTTTTTTCTTAAATACTATTTTGGTCCAATTTGGTCTTTGTTTTTTTTTATCAATTATGTTTATATTTTGTTACATTGTGTTCAACTTGGTCATTTTCTATGACAGTTAAAATTGATAATGGCAAAATATACAAATGACACTATTCGCATTATGTGGACTTTTTAAAATTATGTTTGTTTGTGTTTTGTTCAAATAAGTTCCTATTTTAACTAAATTTTTTTGAATTTAGTTTCACCCTTCACTTAATTACCCTCAACTTCCACCATGTCACCCTCAGTATCCACTCCTTCATCACCATTACCTTTCATTTCATGACCCTCAAACTTCACTTCATCATGTCCTTCATCATCCACTCCTTCATTAAAAAATAAGACACTGCGATGAAAACCCTAAACCCCACAATTGCAAATGGGGTTCTTGCAATTATTAGCACTGCCATCTTGTTAAACGTGTACATCAGTGTGCATCTTGTCACAATTGCATATGGGGTTAACCCCATTCCCTTTGAATCTCCACCATGTGAGGAACGATAAATTTGTTATCCCTAACTATTACAACAAATGGATGGTGAGGGACATGATGAAAAGGAGAGGGTCATAAAATGGAGGGTGAGGGTGATGAATGAGTATATGGTGAAAGACATGGTGAGAACATGATGAAGTGGAGTTTGAGGGTCATGAAATGGAGGGTGAGAGTGATGAATGAGTGGATGGTAAGGGTCATGATGAAGTAGAGGTTGAGGGTAATGAAGTGGAGGATAAGATAAATTGACAAAATTTAACTACAATAAGGACTTATTTGAACAAAACACAAACAATCATAATTAAAACAGTTTGTCTAATGGAAACAATGTCAACTTGTACACCATGGCATTATCAATTTAAACGACGTCATGGAAAATGACCAAATTAAACATAATTTAGCAAAATAGGGACCTAATTGGATGAGTAAAAAACAAAGGGACCATATTAAACCAACTGAACCAAAAATAAGGACCAAAATAGTATTTCTCAATTTTCACTCGTACCTATTCTATTTGTGAAATTATTTTGTTATAAATTATTTAATACTTTTAATGGAAAGTAATTTTCACCAATTTTTTTTTTCACAAGGGAGTAAAATATTTCCATTTCTTAAATCCATAATTATAACTTTTGTTTTGAAAAATTGTCATTCAAAATGCAATATTTCATGTCAATCTTTTACTTTTTGTTATAATTGTTGTTCTTTTTTTCTTATTAAAAGTAATAAATAAAATAATAAAAAAGACATTTGAGATGTCTTAACCCGTTTATAAAGTTAGAAATACATACAAAGGAAAAACAATTGTAATACCAAAGGTTTTATGACCTCATTTGTCTCCTTAGATTGTATACTATTATCCTTAAAAGATTTCAAAATGTTTGCCCATTTATTCAAGGGTATGTCTTTTCCATTATAATATGAACATCTTTGTCTCCCATAAATGTTGAAGTATACTATTTTTTTATGTTCTTTCTGTTTTGGAGTGACTATTACAATTTTTTACTAGTGATCAGACACTAGGTATTCAAATGTTTATATCTCTTCCATCACATAAAGGAGTACCAACATAAGTATTATACAAGAAAAAAATTAGCACCATCTAAACAAAGATGTAAAATGTGTTCACACATTATCATATCTCTTATATATCCTATCAACCCAATGCTATGCTAAAATTCTAATTAAGAATAGAAAGATTTGCCAAATCTTTGGTATATGCACCATTTAGAGTAAGATAATGTTACTTTTTGGGTTTAATTTTTTATTCATATCCAAACGTTTAGTTGTACTAACACAAAACTCTTCTATTTTTTTGACCATTCTTAAATACAATTGTGTTCATATTTTCTCAAATAGTACTCATCATTGTCACCCACATAACCTTCTAAATCATGTTATTTTTTCGTATTCAAACTTAACATGTAAAATTGATGAAAATATTGTATTGTTTTGTTGTGTCGAGAAATTACTATTCCTATCCATTTGTTGTATAAATTTCATACTTGATTAAACACCTTAAACTTGTAGAATAAATGTTAATTGATTCTTCGTTTAAAGCACTGATAGTACACAAATTACCCTGTATTGGAATCCTTTATGAAAAACACAATCTTTTGTAGTCACACAATTGAGTCATACTTTTCATACAAAATGTAGTGCACTGGAAATTGTTTTTAATTTTCATATTAGTCTCCAAAAGTCCCTATTTTTCTCACTATTGTTATGCAATAAGTTATATGTTGATATTTAACTGTGAAAACATTATTGCCTTCCCCAACCACTCCTAAGAGCCTTGCCAAAATGTTGATATTTTTTTACCATGGTTTGCCAAAATAACATCTTTATAGTGTTTAAACACCATTAACCACTAGACATTGGGAAGAAGAGTTCACATTACTCGTTAAAGATTTGATCTTGTGGGCATTATTGTATAGATAAGTGCATCATATGACTCAAGTTAGTGTTTGAAATACTTACTTTTCTTGGTGTTAAATTTTCAATCTAATAATTACTATCAAAGTCAAACTTATCAATGTGATTTTCAAGAAACAATTGTTAATGATAACTTTTGAAGTAATAATAAAAATTCAATCCAACATTCACCTGTGCAGGAAAAGGTTTCGACCACGGTTATTTTGGTCATTTCACTTTTATTTAAGAACCGAGACATATCCAGCCGAGGTAAAATGGGGTGATCTTTCTGCCTCGGTTGTCAACCGAGGCATAAAATTGAGCCTTATTATTACCTTGGTTCTAGAGGCAACTAAGGCATAATAGTCATTACAAATTAAAAGAAAATCAGAACCAGAAACCCTAGAGCTTCCACCACCTGCAATCTCACGGCCATTACGTCGCCACAATCTCTACCTCACCACGTCGACAATACACCTACAATCACCGTGCCTAAACGCGAAACCTTCAACGCTGCATTTGTTCAAAGCAAAAACTGATGGTGCACGTATATTCAACCAAAAATGAAGAAAAAGGCAAGAAAATACCGCAAAATCGTGGGGTTAAACAATGGACGACAAGGGCGACGAAGTGGCAGTCGGTTGGTGGCGCAACCGTGTCGGAATAATGGCAAATGATGCTGCTCGACAAAGCGTGACGGAGAAGGGAATGCTACTGCTGAATTCACAAAAGGAAGAAGAAAGGGGAATAGTGCAATCTAATTCAATTTGAAGATTTTTAATCTACTCGAGGCATAAAGTCCCAAAATGACCATTTTGCCTTGGTTTCCAGTCCACCCGAGGCCATATATCTCAAATAAAATAATTAAAAATGATAGTTTTATATCTCAATGTTTTCCAACCGAGGAAAAATAGGTTTTATGCCCCAATTTGGAAGGAATCGAGGCCGATCTTCTTAATTCAAAGAAAAAAAAAATTAAAAGAATGCAAATTTGAAAATTTTGGGGGACATTAGGCCTAAAACATAGGTAAAGAAATTTTTATACTTCAATTTTCATTGAAATTGAAAAATGTCACCGTAAATATACTTATGTTTTTCTTTAACCAAGACACGTTTAAAAGTCCAAATATGCACTCATAATTTAATGAATTATTCCTTTTAATCTCGAAAATGTCCTCGATCTATTCATCTAATTTTATAAAATAGTTCTTAGTCTATATTATAAGGATAAAATATCTATTTATTTTATTTTATTTATTATCATTCATAAGATTCAAAATCGAAACTTTGTTAACGAAGATCTTAGTCGAGTTTTATTTGGATTATTGACACATTAAAATATACCATTTGTTTAATCTTTTATGCTTATGGGATTTTGGTGCATTAAGTTTTTAAAGTCATTATTTTATGTGTTATATATATATATATATATATATATATATATATATATATATATATATATATATATATATATATAATAAAAATATATATAT
>Ga0099822_1012068_pt1 | contig 10399 bp, 4 predicted proteins | sample CowpeawhiteBW_FD_76839 | JGI IMG/M metagenome (GOLD analysis project Ga0099822, IMG submission 76839) | Root nodule microbial communities of legume samples collected from California USA - Cow pea white BW | ecosystem: Host-associated > Plants > Roots > Nodule | place: USA: California | collected... | reverse complement strand
TTGGCATCGTGGTGTGCCTAGTTTTGTAGGGGTGATGTTGGGAACCCCAGGACTGCGTTGTTATGCTATCTTATGTGTGGCGTTTCCTTTAATTGCGTTTATAAATTAAATGGGACGTTACAATTATTCATAATAAAAATTATTTGTCCATTTTATCATTTTAATAATTTTAGTAACTATTTTTTTAATTCAAATAATTACACAGATATAAAAACAAATTGAACAACAAAACAAATAAAAAGTGCAAGTAATTGAGATATGATCCCAGAGTAAATAAATGTAAAATGTGTGTTTAACTATAATAATAATAATAATAATAATAATAATAATAATAATTATTATTATTATAATAACAATAATAATAATAGATAATAATAAAAATAATAACACTAAAATAATATCGCGTAGTGATAATAATAATAATAATAATAATAATAATACAACTACATATATAAAGAGATAAACATCTTTGGTGTCCTTTTCTGTTTTTTCAATTTTATCCTCTGAATTGTTATTTTTTAAACTTAAATAATTATTTAAAATAAAAAAATTTATTTCAGTTTTATTATTTTACTAATTTTAGTAACTATTTTTTTGAATTTGATATAATTATTCAAATGTAAAATGGTCAAGTAATTGAAACATGACTCATATAGATAGTAAGTAAAAGTAAAATGTGTATGTAACCATAATAATAAAAATAAGGTTAAAATACTCCGATGGTCCTCGTTTTGGTTCAAAAATCTCAAATTGGTCCTCGAATTTTAATTGATCTTAATTTCGTCCTCATTTTTGTAAATGTGTTTTAAATCAACCCAGTGTCAAAATTATTAACGTTAACTTCATTTTAATTATCTAACGTGGCTTTATTCATTATTTTGAGGATTGAAAAATTGGTAGTGGACCCTAATAATTAAAACAAGCACCGTCCTTGAAACCCTAAATTACTGAATTAGGGATTGAAATTGGGTGCTGAAGGATCGCGACTGCGAGGGCGACTCCCATTGCGTCAATGCCGTGAACGTCGACGAAGGTGAGATTCAGCGTCGTCGAAGGTGAGGTCGAACATTTCAGAGGTCAATTTTCGAGCTTTAGTGTCGTTGATCGTAGTCGTTCTTGAGTGCCACACCGTGAAGGTGAGTATGACTTCATCCTTTTCATCGCAATAGCAAACAGGTGTTAAATCGAACCTCCTCACCGCACCGCCATGAGAAAAAACGCTGGAATTTTTCATCTCCCAATCATTGCAAGTGCAGGACGAGCAAGAATGAGAGGGAGACATTACCAATCTTATCAAATCAGAACGCACGAGACAACTTCACCTCACCTTTTTCAAACCCTAAGCTTCAAATGTTATGAACATAAACTCTTTTTAAAAGAGAAACCAAGAACACATGTGCCAAAACAACTGAATGACACATCAGAATACACAAAACAGTCACATCATCAGGAATAAATGCCGTTTGTCAACTGATAACGGAAAGGGTTGATTTAAAACACATTTACAAAAATGAGGACGAAATTGAGATCAATTAAAATTCGAGGACCAATTTGAGATTTTTGAACCAAAACGAGGACCATCAGAGTATTTTAACCTAATAATAATAATAATAATAATAATAATAATAATAATAATAACTATTATAATAATTATAGTTTTAATTAATAATAACAGTAGTAATAATAAAAATAATAATAGTAATATAATAATAGAAATAATTATAGTTAATAATGATAATAATAATACTTATAGTTGGTAGTAATACTGATCATAATAATTATAGTTGATAACAACAATTATAGTTAATAATAATAATAATTATTATTATAATTAGAGCTGATAATAATAATAACAATAATTAGTTATAATTGATAATAATAACAATAATATAAAAATAAAATAATGAATATCATGAAAATTAAGTTATATTGTTGTAAATGTTATTATTAATGAAATGAAGTTGTAAATTCAGTTTTAAATATAATAAATAAAATTAATATCATAATATGGTGCAGTTAATTGATTTTACAAAATAATTATAATAGTATATGACTTGTGTGTGCACACACTTTTTTTATTTATTTTAAATATGTTTAGAATAATAATATAATTATTATTATATTTATTTAACCATTAAAAATAATAGTAATAATATTAATATAAATTATAAATTATAAAATTTTTAAAAGATTAAAAATATATTTAGCAAAAGTATTTAGTATAATAATGTTTTTATAATTAAAATAAAAACACTTATACTAATAACATCACTATGAATACTAATAATAATAATAATAACAATAATAATGTTTATGCTATAAATATTAATGTCAATGCAAAATACCAAGGGTAATGTTGACATACTAATAATATATAATTATATATAAAGATATATACATCAACAACAAAACAATTAAGAAGGACAACTAATTGAAATATGATTTCGTAGTAAATAAAATTAAGATGTGTGTCTAACTATAATAAAAATAATAATACCATTATAATAATAATAATAATAATAATAATAATAATAATAATAATAATAATATCCCGTAGTGATAATAATAATAATAATAATAATAATAATAATATCCCGTAGTGATAATAATAATAATAATAATAATAATACACTAACTAAATAGATAAAGAGATAAACATCTTTGGTGTCTTTTTTATTTTATCAATTTTATCTTCTTAATTATTATATTTTAAATTTAAATAATTATTTATAATAAAAAAATATTTTTCAGTTTTATTATTTTACTAATTTTAGTAACTATTTTTTTTAAATTGAAATAATTGTTCAAATGGAAAGATAAATGAACAACAAAACAATTAAAAATGACAAGTAATTGAAACATGATTCCTACATAGTAAGTAAAAGTAAAATGTATATCTAACAATAATAATAATAATAACTATTATAATAATTATAGTTCTTAATAATAATAATAATAATAATAGTAATATAATAATAGAAATAATTATAATTAATAATAATGATAATAATTTTTATAGTTGATAGTAATAATGATTATTAATTATAGTTGATAATAATAACTCGTGACTGTTCTTGACCAATAATTTTGGAGGAGCCAAAATAATTTATAATAAAAAATTTTGAACTCATCAATAATTTATTCGGAATAAAAATCTCCAGTTATTCTTTTTTGAATGTAAATAACCATATTGTGTTCAAGAAATTCATCTTTCATCTTATTCCGAATTTTGTTTTGATAATGTTCGTTGTAGAAAATGAAACATTAAGAGTTAAATAAAATGAATTAGATAATCAATCAAGTAAAATACCTTTAATTTGTTTGTTTTTTGTCAAAGATTGACATAATTCGACAATGGTCGACAAATCTTTCAAATTTAATGGGTATAAACATCAACAATGAAATATTGGAGTAAAATTTTAAACTAATCATATATTTATCAATATACCATTTTTTTTAAGTTAAGACAAAAAAGTAATTTATCATAATCTAATAAAAATTGAGACGTAATTACTAACAAAAAATATATAATAGTAATAATATTATATATTACAAATAAGAGTAATAACTTTACTACTAATAATGTTAATAATACTAATAGTAATAATATATAATAGTAAGATATAATAATAATTACAATAATTATTATTATTATAATAATACTAATATTTGTTATAGTTTTACTACTATCACTATAAATAATATTTATAATAATATTATTATTAATAATTAGAAATACTAATACTTATAAAAATACTACAAATAATAATATTATAGTTGAAGTCATAAATAAATGAAAAAATAAAACAAATTGATTTTTGTAGGATTGGAACCCGGGTCCTTTTGTACCAGAGTTTTAAAATGACAAAAAAACTAATTTTTATGACATGTGTCAATAAAAGTAAATGGGTACTGTAGTAATTTTGGTAGTATCTTCTTTTCTTAATATGTAATAGATGTAATAGATAATAGATAAGTTATTTGATTATATGTGAAACTTTCTTTTCTTTATAGCTTATATATGTATTAATATTGCTATTCCATTTTTCTAAAATGAAAAATCTTTTAAAAAAATGCCTTCATGCAGGCTTAAACTACAGACCTTCAGTTTACAAGACTGATGCTCTACCACTAAGCTATAAAGGCTTACTATTTCAAAATTGTTTAAATTAAAGTTTTTTATCCTCAATTATCTCATTGATTTCTTGGATTGTAGGAACCCTGTACAATAAAATGAAGAAGGAATATTTAGGTGGGATACATTTCAATAGATTAGGCTACACAAATGATATATTACAAAAACATCATATTGTTTGAAAGAAGGGTATATGGGCCATGATATATATGATATTTTTTGTATGATTGAAATGAATAAATGAGGTGGTATGTGAAAGGGTAATGGGTTTGCCATGCTTATATTCATTATTATGAATATGATATGTGGTGATGATATAAGTTGGTTTTAACAAATTGAGTTTATATGAGAGAGAGTAATTTAGTAAATGGAAAGAAATACAACAGGAAAATTTGAAGTTGGATGAAGAATTCACTAGTAGGCATTGTTGTGGATGAGTAAACTAAAGCAGATGATTGTATATGCAATGATTTGTGATGATTGCATATGGAAGTAAAATAAATTATTTGTAGTAAATGCTCAATATATATGTGAAATTCATATCTTTGAATTACATACAAAAGTTGGCTTCTTCTATATATGGGGGATTTAGAATGAACCATCTCCTCTTGGAATGAGGTTTCACTTCCTCTAATAGGAAAATCTTTACTTTCTCAAGCGTAGTTAGGCTCAATCTCCTTCCACAAAGGTTAATTTCTTCCTCCCTTTGTTATTGTTTTACATATATTTTTGAGTTTCATTTTTCAATTTGGCATTTGACCTTAATATCATAAAAACTATCTCTCTAGAACTTTTTTCAAAATTTCTCTCTGCCTTCTCTCTAATTTTTTGATTCCACCACTCATCTATTTGATGATTAAGAACCAATACTAGACTTATAATAGGGAACACTTCATATCTGACCAATTAAAATTGACAACAAGGTAAGTTCACTTAGAAATTTAATTCCGTGGAGCTCCAAGGTCCTATGCACTAGCTTTATGTCACTGGATGTTGGCTTAGTCACATTGGGTGTAATATCCCTAATTTTAAATAATCATATTATTTATTTTATCCTTATAACTATCATCTCTTTAGAACTCTTGTCTAAAATTTCTCCCTACTTTCTCTCTAACTTTCTAACTCCACTAATCATTTGTTCAATGATCAAGAACCGTTGGTAGAGTCAATAAAAAACAATACATATTTGACCGATCAAAATTGAAAATTAGGTAAGTTCACTTGAAAATTTAATACCATGGAGCTCTATGGGTCTAGTCACTGAACACTAGAATTGTGCCACTTGACATGGGGTTAATGACGTTGGGTGTAATATCCCTACTTTTAAATAATCGTAGCATTCATTTTATCATTATTTAAATAAAAAAAGAGAGTTAGAAAATGTTACGCTTTAACTCCTAAAATTAAAATTAAGCTCATGTTTTGTATTATATCTACACAAAGTTTGAACATTGAAAAGTAAGTCAAGTAGTTTTTAGAAAATATTGAAACTTAGTAAAACTAAAAGAGTAATGAAAGCAACTAATAATAAAAACATAAAACACATAAACATATTAATTAATAAAATATTATTACATATTATATATATATATATATATATATATATATATATATAATACAAATAAATATTTTTTTAAACAGTGAACTTAGATAGAAAGTTACCTAAGTGTTCAATAATTATCCTTTTCAACTATTTGTACTTATTTGGATCGTGTATAAATTATTGATTAAGAAAAATAACATCTTGATAATCATCATATTTTTTATCCTTAAAATGCCCAAGAGTATGTCTTTGCAAAATGAGTCTTAAGTTTTAAACTAATGAGTTGAGATCAAACTGATGTAAGAGTGTTTGTGCTTAGGAAGTCATAGTTTGTTACACTATGGAATGAAATATAGAGACCATGGTGGAGTCTAAGGAAGTTTTTACCAAGTTTTTGAATATATGGATAATTTATAATAGTGTCCTGAACTTGGATATTCATAGGCCAAGCTTTGGACTATCTAATACATGCTCAACATCACCAAGGCTAGGTAATGAGTATATATCTCTTTTATGGGCAGATAAATAGATGATATTATCGAGAAAGAATAAATTATGATTTTACCAATGTTCTATGATAAATACTCAACTATCTAATCACTCCAACGTAACTTTTGATATTCATGATGGATCATCAAAAGTAGAATATGAATCCATATGTCTAATAAGGTGAGATTGACCTTTATGGTTGTTGGTGCAATCATAGGCTCCTAGCATCTGTATTATTTATTGAGTTTACTAAGATTGTTGTTTAAGGCTTAGAAAGACCTCACTCCTATCATATATTTCTTTTATATGTAGCTTTTGTATGACTAAAAGAAGAACGTGCTTAGTAAAAGTTGTTCTAGAAAAGTGTAAGATAAATGGACGATTAAGAATAAGTCACAACAATAAATACTTGTAGTAAGCATAGGTGTTAAGCAATAATTCAAAAAAAAAAATCTAGAAAAAAACTAAGGTAATTGTTCATTCTTTTAAGAAAAGATGGATAACTGACCAAACATTTCATATGAATTGTTGGAAAGAATGACAATTGTCTTGGAAAATATGAATATTGAAAAATTTAAACGAGGATTTAATCCTGATGGTGGTCAATCATGGATATTGAGAAATTTTTCATCGCAATGACATGTGTTGATGCAAATAGAGTCACATTTGCTACCTTTATGGTCATTGAAGAAGTCAAAAATTGGCGGAGATTTGTCAAACAACAATTTGTAGATAAAGGGATATAAATTACTTGGGAAATATTTAAACAAAAGTTTCTAGAAAAATATTTTCCGAAAGATCTTTGAAAAAGAAAGGAAGTTGAATTCCTTAATCCTTATCAAGGAACCATGTCTGTGGTAGAACAAGCAGCAAAATTTGACGAGTTGTCAAAATTTTGTCTTACTTTCACAAAATATTCTCACTGTTTTAAATTCAAAAGAGGATTGAGAACTGATATTAAGCATGGAACCAGTTATTTAGAGATATCCTCATTCCCTATGCTTGTAAACTGTTGCAGGATTTATGAGAGTGATACTAAGACAAGACAAACTCATTGGAGGCAAGGACGACCACAAAGTCCTGAAAGAAATGAGTTCAATAATAAGAAACCTTACTAATGCCCATCTCATGCTTCTTGGAAATCTTTAAGGAAAAAAATCATTCCCCTTCTACCAATACTTCAAGTATAACCATACCCCTCTTTCGAAAAATACAACTTTATAGTCCAACTGTTACGAAATTCAATAGGTTGATTTTCAAATCAATTGGTTGATTTCACTTAACTTAATTGAAATCATTCGATTAAAAAATAAATCAACAGATTGAATAAGTCACAGTTAAGACTACTATAGCTACCCTTTTAATCTGTTAAAAATCCATTCAACAGGTTAAAAGACACCATTTAACCTTTTGAAAAATATTTCAACAAGTTAAAAGACACAATAAAGACCCTATATATCTAATTAATGCTAAATGGTGTACAAAGTGAATTGCAATCTTCAAGCTCCATGATTGATCCATATAGAGGGCATGCATATAAGGCTTGATCAACACGAATAACATCAAATCTCCATATCTTCATCAATGTAAGTGTGGTTCCTAGGTAATGACTTCAAGTACCTTTATCAAAGCTTCATGAAATCTTCAAGTAACACACCATCCAAGCCACACATGATAACATTCTCCCCCTGATTTGATGAAGCCAACCTCTAACCACCTTCATTGCAACTTCCTTCCATTTGGTTGGATGCCATTAAATTGATGAAGTGCCACCTAAGCTTGAACTTGTGAAACTGGAGATTATTTCTAAGAGCAATATACACAAGATAACAAGCACACACAAATGCACATGCTCCCCCTATTAATATGGGTTCAATTCCATATTTTATTAAATCCACCTAAAATGCTTCCAATTTTCAATTTTGTCCAATTTTAGTTTGTTTAATTTTTCTCCCCCTTTAGATTCATCAAATAGAAGAAATGCATCAAGAAAACAAACATAGGATAACATTTCATTGATAATAGAACATGATATAAACAACACAAAAATAGAAACAGAGAAAATAGATATAACATGATACAATCAACCGATTGAAATTAAAAATAACCGACTAAAACTGACAGAACTCAAACTGAAATATCACAAACACATGGATGCAATGCATGATCCTAAAGGCCAACACACTTAGTCATCCTGAGTATCATTTATGGTCTGGAATGAAGTCAGCAAATCATGGATGTCATGGATTTGGTCATCCAATGTATTAAACCTCTCATTGCAATAGGTTTGATGTGCATGTTGAGACACATTGAGTTCATGTAGTTGATTCAACATCATCCTCTCAAATTGTGAGTACACAAGGCCTCTATCCTCTCAAGGGTTGTAGGGAATAATGTCCATTGGTCCAATAGTAGGTTCTTCCTCTTGGTTTGCTCCACTTGGGCCAGCTTCATGATCATGTGCACCACCAATTGCAGCACAAACAATTGTCCACTAATTCCCTACCTTGAGAAAGCCTATTTTATGAAGATTTTGGTTGGAGGTTTGGTTCAGCAATCCAGTTGACTCTTCCAGCTCATCCTCTACATCATTTCCAAAGTACACTATGAATTTGGACACCAAAACCACATATGGCAGCTTGAAATCCGTGAGTCTCTTGGCCTTGAGCATGTGATCACGAATCACAAAGATCTAATCCACTTGCACATTATATTGAATGCAATACATGAGGATCAAATCTCCCTCAATCAATGTAGAATGGTTGCTTCCACATGGAACTATGATTTTTGTGATAATCATAGCAAGAAGTCTTTCACTCACGTTGAGACTATAAGACCCGAGAAATTTAAATAATTAATTAAATAATTATTTAATAAATGCGAGTAGTAGGAGCCTTTAAGCCATTTAATGCGGATTGCTATGACATGGAAAAGTACTAACTCAAATGGTTGAGAGTACTTGCTTGTGTGAGAGGACTTGGGTTCAAGTCCTATGTATGTCATTTGCGTGTTATTTAATTATTATTGTCTTTAATAATATGCTAGAGCATGTTGAGTGATAATATAATCATAAAATTATATTAATCATCACGAAACATGAATTGGTTGAATGGTTGTACATTGATTTGGCTTTGGCATTGTGAGGGGTTCAAACCTTGGTGAACCCAAATTAAACTTTATTTTTTGCCAAAAATTCCAAAAACCGCCTAGCAGGCTATTCATAGCCGCCAGGCGACGCAAACATCCAGAGTGATTTCTGGGTTCCAGATACCTATTTCTTGCCCAATTTTCTGGGTTTTGCTTGAATTGTCAGGCGGTGATGAACACCCGCTAGGCGACGTGAGTCAATTTGGCTTGAATTGTGGTGCTTTGGGGTTCTAGGTTGTTTATGACCGGGAGAAAATTTGTTGTTGTCTCCATAGGTTACAAATCCTTCCTCTTTCAACTCCAACTTTGCAAACTTGGTCTTGTCACTTGTCATGTGTCTCGAACAACCACTATCAAGGTACCACAAATCTTTCTTATCAACTTTTATGACCTACAAAACATATTTGTATTACTTTGTACCCTTTGATAGGTTGGGTCCTTCTTGGCTACACCTTTCTAGATCCTTTTGGGATCCATTTCATAGCTCCTTTAGGAATATCATACTTTCTATCATAGCAGTTCTTAATAACATGACCTTTCTTTATACAATAGTTGCAAGAAATGAATGGCATATCATTTGGCTTACTTTTTGAAAAGAAACTAGAGAACTTCTTGGTTTTCTTTTTGAAAGTAGGATTATAACCAAGTCTATAACATCCCGTCAGGATATTACAGATTAAACGTAAATAAAATAAATAAAGTCATAAAGACATCGCATTTATGAATAAACCTCATTTCCCAAAAGCGTGAGAAATTTAAAACTTTATTAATGGCAAATATAATTCCCAATCCATAGTTTACAAAACTGAAATAATAGTAAAACGTCTCATGAGAGTTTAAATTTATTTCCAAAATATACATAATAAAAAGACTCTCATGCTATCCCTTGCTCCGTGTCTAAGCATCACTAGCACCACCTGCATCAACATCCTCTGCTCACGTGTACCGCGCACACGATCATCGCCAAACATAAGCAGATAGGGTGAGCTTAATAAAATCAACATACAATCATATTGATATACATATAAGTAGTCATATATATATATATATATATATATATATATTTATATATATATATTATATAA
>Ga0099822_1012063_pt1 | contig 10401 bp, 8 predicted proteins | sample CowpeawhiteBW_FD_76839 | JGI IMG/M metagenome (GOLD analysis project Ga0099822, IMG submission 76839) | Root nodule microbial communities of legume samples collected from California USA - Cow pea white BW | ecosystem: Host-associated > Plants > Roots > Nodule | place: USA: California | collected... | reverse complement strand
ATGTTATGCTGACAAGAAGAAAAAGAAGCATCGAGATAAAGAAGCTCATATGGCACAGGAAGATTATGATTCTGATTCTTCCGAAACCTTAACCTTGATGGTAACCACTACAGCAGGAAGTGCGAATTCACAAGAGAAGTCATGGTACTTACATTCAGGATGCTCGAATCATATGACTTGTCATAGAGAGTGGCTTATCAACTTTGATGCAGAGAAAAAAAGTAAGGTGAGATTTGTTGACGACAGTACCTTGAAAGTTGAGGGGGCTGGAGATGTAGTCATTTTAAGGAAAGATGGTTCAAAAGCTGTGATAGCAAATGTGTTGTTTGTGCCAGAGATGAAATGTAATCTCCTTAGCATAGGTCAATTGGTGCAAAAGGGGTTTACTGTAGTAATGGGAAATTATGACAGAATTGAGTTGTTTGATGTTAACAAAAATCTGATTTTGAGAAGCAAGATCTCGAAAAACAGAACCTTCCAAGTTAACATGAAGGTTGTTGATGCGCAATGCCTATCTGCAATCAAGAAGGATGACAAGAGTTGGTTATGGCATCTTAGGTATGGCCATTTGAATTTCAGAAGTCTAAAGCAACTCTGTGAGAAGAATATGGTTTCTGGGATTGGTGATATAAACTTACCAGAGAATTTCTGTGAGATTTGCTTGGCTGGAAAGCAAACCAGAAGACCATTCCAGACCAACATGAAGATGAGAGCCAAAGAATGCTTGGCAGTGGTGTACTCAGATGTATGTGGACCTTTTGAGATTCCCTCATTGGGTGGAAATAGGTATTTCATTACCTTCGTAGATGAGTATAGTAGAATGATTTGGTTGTATGTGATCAAAATGAAGAGTGAGGCGTTTGAAGTTTTCTTGAAGTTCAAAGCTAAAGTCGAGAGAGAGTGGAAAACTGTTGAAAACACTCAGAACAGATGGGGAGGAGAATTCACCTCTAACAGATTTGAAAGTTACTGTCAAGCTAATGGGATTATGCATGAGGTTACAGCACCCTACACACCACAACATAATGCTCTTGCGGAAAGAAGAAACCGGACAATCATGAACATGGTAAGAAGCTTGCTGAAAGAAAAAAAGCTGCCACATAAATTGTGGGGTGAAGCAACTTCCACTGCTGTTTACATCCTCAATAGATGTCCTACAAAGATGTTGAAAAGTGAAGTACCTTTGAAGGTTTGGTATGGAGTAAAACCTGCAGTTGGGCATCTTAAGGTTTTTGGGTCACTGGCTTTTAAGCACATACCTGACCAGAAGAGAACCAAGTTGCAGGATAAAAGTAAAGCAATGATCTTCATTGGATATCATCCTACAGGAGCATATAAGCTCTTTGATCCAAACCAATAGAAGGTGGTCCTGAGCAGAGATGTACTGGTACTAGAAGATCAAAGTTGGGACTGGGAGACCAAACAAACTAGCTTAAAGAAGTGCACAATTGATAGTGTAACGCTGACAGAATCTGTAACAGGTGAAACTGCACCAGAAGCAGTCACAGCAGAAAATATCAACAGGGCATAAGATGTTGTGACTCAAAGGTCACAAAGGGAGAGAGTAGTGCCACACAGGTTTGCTGACTTTGAAATGGTTTCTGATGAACAGGTTGATGATGATGGAGATTTAGTGCACATAGCACTAATGGCAGGGGCTGAACCAGTTGATGAGAAAGAAGTTGTGACACAACCAGTCTGGAGAGATGCGATGCATGAGGAGCTCAAGTCAATAGAGAAAAATGAGACAAAGTTCAAACGAATTGTTGGTTCTTTGCGGTATTTGTGCAACAGCAGAACATATTTGGCTTATAGTGTGGGATTGATAAGCAGATTCATGAGCAATCCAAAGAAGTCACACATGCTAGCAACCAAGAGATTGTTGAGATACATCCAAGGCACAACAGATTATGGGATATTATTTCCTATCGGACAGTAGAAATCAGAATTGGAGCTAGTATGGTACGCTGATTCAGATTACAATGGTGATTTGGTGGAAAGGAAGAGCACCTCAGGGTATTTGTTTTCGCTGAACGATGCTCCTGTCTCATGGTGTTCCAAGAAACAGTCGGTGGTAGCTCTGTCCAGTTGTGAGGCAGAATACATATCAGGAAGTCTTGCAGCATGCCAAGGAGTTTGGCTTGGAGAATTATTAAAGGAACTAAAAATCAGTATAAAAGCACCTATGGAGCTGAGAATTGATAACGTATCTGCCATAAACCTGTCTAAAAATCCTGTGAGTCATGGCAGAAGCAAACACATAGAAGTAAAATATCACTTCTTGAGAGACATGGTGAATAAAGGGAGAATTTCTGTGAAATACTGCAAGTCAGAGTTACAATTAACAGATGTTTTCACAAAAGCATTGAAGATTGAGAGATTTGAAGACTTAAGGAGGAGAGTTGGAGTTGTATCTGTCAAATACTTGACTTAAGGAAGAGTGTTAGTTTGTTTGTTAGTTTGAAAACAGTATTAAGTCAAGTATTTTGTTATTTCTATTTTTTAACAAAACCCGTTATTCTTTTCTGCTCTGTATAAAAGGCTTGGTCCTTTCATTCAATAAAACACAGTCTCACAATTTACTCTTACTCTCTCGTGTCTGCTCCAATATCAATCACACGTTAAGTTTTCTTTTCTCCACGAAAATATTATATAATATGCATTCCCACACATGAATTAAATTATAAAGTTATTTTTAAAATTTATAATTACCAATTATTATAGGTTCAGACTTTTTTTTTTATTTTTCTCTTCCTGTTATATTTATTTATCAATGTGGTGTGACATAGTTGGAGATGATTTTGTTTGTTAAGCGTAGAATCAGATATTGGTCCTAGTCTATGAGTATTAATATGCAATACTCTTTGGTAATTAATTTGAATTTTTAATTCAAAAATTCAAATTAAACCAATGATTTGTACCCATTTAATATTTTATTTCTTCAATCAAAATCAATCGAGTGAAGGAATTATTATTTTGGATCCGTAAGTATAATCAATTTACTGTAAGTGATAATGTACAATAACTATAGCTATTAATACATAACAATTATTTATTTAAACATGTAAGGAATTATCCGAATAGGAATAAAAGTAATGTGTAGATTAGCAACAACACTATCCAAATATTAATTACCCTAAGTGCATTTAAGGTGGAGGGCCATCTTATTTGGACGGAAAATGATAAATACTAACTACTTTTAGAATTTTAAAAAAAGAAGAGTAAATATGTACATATTAACATTGATTTAATTTAAAGAAACATATTTTAAATATGTTAATTGAAAATTATTTTTACAAATTAGTTCATGCATAAATTAATTTTAATTTAGAAAAAAAATTGATTCCATGTTTTCTTTTTAATAATAAAGATAAAAGCCAAATTTACATAATATATCGGTGAAGAAAGTTTTTAAAGCAAAAGATGTTTGCTTAGGTAGGGATGACAAAACAGGTCAGTCCGACCCGTTTTGGCACGGTCCGTATGTGATCCGTCAAAAACGGGTTGGGCCGGGCTGACCCGTCAAACAAAAACAGATCAACAATCACAACTTGTCCCGTATAAGATGGGCTAACGGGTCGGGTCGAGCTGGCCCATCCAATTTTTTTTTTAAGTTTTTTAATTTGTTTTCAAATTTTTCAAATTTCTTTATTTTTTAAATTTGTTTATATATACATATAAAATTTTTAAAGTCATATTTAATTAAATAAAATATTTTTTAACCTTTTAATTGATTAGTTAATGTTTTTAATTAGATAAGTTAAAAAAAAATTAAAATTTACATATTAAATTGTTCAATTATAACTAATAATTCAAACTTAATTTGTAGGGGTTAATGATTTAAATTACAATACTATTATATATTTATACATTTAAAATATATAATATAGAAAATTACTCTTTTTAATTACTTTTACTTTATTTTATTTTTTTTAAAACGGGTCAACGAGTCAGAACGGACTGGTCCATACTTTGGTTTGTCAAGTTGACGAGCTGGACGAAACAAGCCAGAACGATCTAACGGATTAAAATTTTCATCCCAATCCATTTCTTTTAACACATGTTGACGGACTGGTTCGTTGGCCCAACCATTTTGTCACCCCCTTAAGGAGTACAGAATCTAATATAGGTTAGAGTAATTATATTCACAATTAAACTATACTTAATTTGGTGAATAATTTTTGGATTATTAATGATGGTGTTTGAGATTGTTGATGCATGTATAGTTGTCGGCGGAGACTGGTGGCAGCTAGAAACTTCACCCAACTTCTTTCATAAATGACACAATCTTTCTCCCATTCTCTGTTGGATTCTCTCTTCCAACTTCACACACTTTTTCAATCTGCTTTCGTTGCTTTGCTTGCAAAATTCCACTTCTATCATATCGTCATTATCTGTTCCATCATAAAAACTAGGTCAATTTCGTAAATTGATACAATGTTCATGATGCCAATTTCATGCTTATAAATAGGAGGATGGTTAGAGTTCCTTAATTTCTTATAATCCACTAATTCAACCATACAAGGATTAGCTACTAATTAATTCTCAACTCAAATTTCTTTGCAGCGTTACAATCCATTAATCTAGGCTTAGCAAACATAACACCCAACTAAGATCGATGGATTATAAATATCAGATTGATATGAAGAAGAAACTCAGTTTCAAGTTATGGAAAACAACTCTGCAGTTTGTTGTATCAGTGTCTGTGTTCTGTTTCTTCGTATGGTACTCTTCTGGTTTTTTCATACTCCCTCAGTGTTTCCATGCTTACTTCTCCACCTGCCTTTTCTCCATGCTCACTCGCACTCTTCAAAGAAAATACATGTTTATCATCTGCAATGCCATTCTTGCTCTTCTAGCCATCTCACCTTTTCATGAAGAACTTCAAGCTTCCGCCACCGCTACTAAGACACAGGTTTCTGCAGAGGCTGTTGAAGACTTTCCTACGATTGAAGAAGCGAAAACGCAAGAAGATTATTCTGAACAAGTATCTGCAGCTGAACATGAGACAGAGATGGTGCCTATTGCAGAGGAAGAAGGAGGGACGGTGGCAAAAGATGATGAATTAGTAGCTGATACAAGAATGGAAACAACCGAAGATCAAGTAGCAAATACAGATGAACTGAATAGAAAGTTCGAAGAGTTTATAAGGAAAATGAAGGAGGAGATGAGAATTGAAGCTCAACGACAACCAATTGAAGTGTAGTACTTGCATGAATTTGCATTGTAACTGTAATATTATCATTATGATGATGATGAAGATGATGATTATGTTGTGGTCCTATCTTTATCATTTCCATTCGTATGTTAACATAGCTATGCTTCTCTAATTTTCAATTTGATTATGTCATGCAGTTTTCGACAACTGTAATTTTCTTTAAGAACGTTGAATATGTGAAATGAAGATCAATGTCAATCGATATCTTAACAAGAGGACAGATATTGATTAGAGATGGATAAACGTAAAGAAAGTAGAGCACTCACTATTTTTTTAGCAGAATACAAGATTCTAGAGCGTATTCCGAATATGAAGATATATGGAAAATTCTACAGAAAACCAGTCACATTAAAATTACGCGAACATAGGTTTGCTTTTATATATATATTTATATATTTTTGTCTCAGTGAAATTTGAAATTAATCCCTCATCGAAATTTTTGATCAATTTAGTTCTTCATCTTTAAAAGTATGTAAATTTAGTCTTTTTAATCAAATATTTTAAAATATTTTATTAAGTTTATTTGAAATTTCAAATGCGTTTTATGATAATATTTGTTAACATTCAAGTGAAAATAGATCAAATGGTGTAAACAATTCAAATATTATTATGAAATGCGTTTAAAACGTTAGATAAACTTAACAAAATTTGATTAAAAGGACTAAATTCATACATTTTTAAAGATGAAATACTAAATTGGTCAAAAATCTCAACTAAAGACCAATTCCAAATTTCACTCAAACAGGACCAAATACATGTTTAACTTTTTTGTATACATGTTATTACTTATCGCCAATTATAATGTTCAAAATGTTATGAATAAATCCTAAACCTTTAAAAATATTTATTAAAGATCGACAACCTTTAAAAATTAGTTAGAATAAAAACAAAAATCGTGTGTGATACAATTTTTATTAATATATTAATGAAAACAATGAAGTTAAAGAGTTAGTTATAACAAAATTAAAGTTAAAAAATATTTGTAAATGTACTGAAGTTTGACGATCAATAAGATTGAAGTTTAATAATTTCTTTTTGAAAAAAAAAATCCATTTTACAACAACAGTAAATTATTAATTATAAGATCAATAACATCGTCTCTTCCATAAATGAACAATCTAAAAATTGAGGAACAGTATGAAAATATTTTGAAAAGTATTCTTAATTTAAGGTGTTTTATGGTTTTAAAGTGTCCATTTGGAAGGATGAGAGATACTATTGGCTACTTTTAATGAATTCTGAATTTCCTTAAATGGTATTGGAGAATAGAATTTGAATAAGTGTGATCATCAGTCTCTTTCCTGAACAATTCCCAGGTAGCTAAAAGTTAATCATCAGTTACGATCATAGTTTTGCGCTTTAATAGGCCTTTAAACTATTTGATTTCCCAAACGTTAACATGCACGAACCTGCATTTCTGCACCTTTGAACATCCATTGCTTTGAACCATCAATGTTGAGATGAGGAGCAAATTAAGTCCCTCAAAATTTGAACCTTTTTCCAGGTGATCTCTGCTAACATATGAAGTTTTTTCAGCAAGGTGATGGGTGGTGATGAGGCTCGACAATCATTGCTCTCAGAACATTCAAATGAGAAAAATGGCCTCCAGAGGAGAAGGCCTAGTGCATTGGAGAAGGAGATCAACCACAGAGGACATAATGATGAAAAAAAGCCTTTGAATTCTCTAGCAGAATTCCATTTCAGACCAGTGTTGTTTTGGTTAGCTGCATACCTAGGTGGAGGAACTATTTGCTTCCTTCTCACACAGCATCACATAAAGGGTATAAAAACAAATGGGTTTCTTGATGCCATTTACTTCTGTGTTGTAACAATGACAACAGTTGGATATGGAGATCTTGTGCCAGATAGCGACCTTTCAAAACTTCTTGCTTGCATTTACGTCTTCACTGGAATGGCTCTTGTAGGGTTAATTCTTAGCAAAGCAGCAGATTATATTGTAGAAAAGCAGGAAATCATTCTTGTTAAAACCATATTCAAGGGTGAAAATTATGGTCCAGAACAGGTTTCCAAAGAGGTTGAAACCAACAAAGCTAAATACAAACTCATCCTGACAGCATCCATCTTTTTGGTGCTTATGATTGAGGGGACTATTTTTCTGTATTTTATTGAAAATCTGGATTTTGTTGATGCCTTTTATTGTGTTTGTTCCACAGTCACTACTTTAGGTTATGGGGATAAGAGCTTTTCCACCACTTTTGGTCGTGCTTTTGCTGTCTTCTGGATATTGAGCAGCACCATTTGCTTGGCTCAGTCTTTTGCTTATATTGCTGAACTTTATACTGAAAAAAGACAAAGGTCCCTTGCAAAAAGGGTTCTTGCACGAAAATTGTCACTCCTTGATCTTGAGGCAGCTGATCTTGATGGAGATCATGTAGTCAGGTAAATACAACAAGTACTCTTTCTAATCAGAATATAAGTCATTAATTGCTGACATTTTCAACATTTTTCGTTGTTTCAGTTCTACAGAGTTCGTGTTGTATAAATTGAAGGAAATGGGAAAGATCAGCCAAGATGATATTTTAGCTGTTCTGGATATTTTTAGACAACTAGATTTTGATCAATCAGGAACACTGACAGAAGCTGATCTCAGACCTAACCATGACTGAAGAGTGAGGTGAATTATTGAAATTTAATCGTCTCAATTAAAGTTTCTCGGTTGGAATAAAAGGGATTTATAAAAACTATAAAGAAAGAAATAGTGAGTCGAAGGATGATTTTGTGTTTTTCAAATGAATATTTAGCGACCGAAGCTTATATCTAAACAAAAATTTCGACAACTATGTTTCACTTGTGAGATTGAACACATGATGTGAGATTGAAACCGGGTACCAGACTCCAGAGTTTTGTGTTCGAGGACGTGAAGAAACATTCTAAGGAAACAGTCACTGAAGTGAAGGAAAGACAAGATCCAACAACTTCCAAAGCATGATGACATGAACTAAACCTAGCAAATGTGTTAGAAAAATAGTAAATACTTTTGTTTGTAAAAATCTCTCTCTTTGTACTCTTGTACTCTTGATCTCGTTATAGTGTTTTTGTCGGAATAACCCTTTGTTAGTTCATAATTACATGCATTTCAGTATTTCACCCAAAGCATCGATGAGATGTGGAGAAAAATATTAAATAAAGTAATCATGTCCAGAAGTTCATACTTTTATTTTCTTTCACACTGCTGATTCATTGTACATGATTGATACAATTATCACTTGGACCTGAATCTCTGGATACAGAGAACAAGTTATCAATGATCATTGTTTTGGACATAAAAGATTAGGAAAAGAAAGCTTGAAATTTGCAGTTTAGAAGTTTGGAGGCTCTTCGGTGTGTTGTGGCAGGCTTGTTACATAATCCAAGAGTCCTTCACCAGCTTTTTCACCGTGTCCATGATCTTCAGTTGAGAATTTGGAAACCCCTCCAAAAGCTATTATTGCAGCCAATAAGACTGCAGTGGAAGCAAACAAAGGCCAAAAATACGCCAGAATGGTCGTAATTCGTGGTGCTGCATATAGCATGAAGGATAAGGACAGTGAAAATGCTATTGCAATGGTGATATGGTATTTATACTGCACAACCATTTTTGTAGCATCCATGGGAGAGAGAATTGAGGGATAGAAGAAGCAGAAACGAAAGAGGGAGATGGAATAAGAGTGTGGTTATATCTCTATTCCCATTGATGAGTGAGTTTGCTGTTTATATTCTGCAGAGATTCTGAGAGCTTGCTTCTCCCATCTGCCACTAATTCTTCTAAATGCCAAGATGCTTCTGAAACTGTTCTCTCAAGAATAATAAGTAATGTTACATTCTTCAGTTTCCATGACCATAATATTTATCTCAATAATGATACACTTAGATATGAAGGTCTTTTATGTCGGTCATTAAAACAAACAATGCCAAATTTTTGGAATTAGAAATGTTGGATGAAGTCTGAGGGAACAGGAAAAGAACATATTCTTATTCTTATTCTGCTTTATGGGGATGTTGTTGTGATGAGGATCAGCAAGACAAGAAAACATGAATTATTCAATGAACTTTTGAGGCTAAACTTATTCTTCCTTTGGATTTAAGGTTTCTCTAAACCATACATGGACACTATTCCCCTCGTGTGCCCAATTTCACCCTTGATATCATCATTATTTAATGAAAGAACTCTGAAAAACAATTATAATGTTTTTCCCACCCAAACTCAGGTTTTGTAGTTATCATGATGATTCAACACTTTGGGCTTCAGCCATCAACATCCTTGATAAAGTCTCACATCATTTACTGTGATAAAGATTAAAGATTATTCTATACACCTTTTTTACTTTGAATTTGAACTCGTTTGTATACTAGCACGGGTTTAGGAAACTATGGAGGTGTGGGAAGAAATAAGCCGTTCACTGCTGGTTGAAGCTGAAAACTGGAGCCCAATTGAAATTGCTTGTTCAAAGTTGACCCATGTAAAAATATTTTCATGAGAAAGATGTGCATGTATATCGGTGTAATTATATTTATCTAATGACATCTTTTCTATATATTTTTTTCAACATTTATCTAAACTTAGAACTAGTCGTATAAATAAGGATGTCAAAAAAATTTTACCTGTAAATATCTGTAGATAAAATATGTAATGGATAGAAAATAAATATTATAAATAGATATATGCAGGTTACGGGTATTTTTTATACCTGTATGTTAATGAGACGGATACGGGTATCATAATATTCGTACTGTGAATACTCGTACCCGCTATACTCTAATTTAAATTAAAATTAAAAATTAAAAAACATGATTAAAACATTAACACATTAATTTTGAATTGATTTTTTTTATCAATCGATTTTAAAAAATCTCAATTTCTCTTTAAACCGTCATTCAACACTATTTAAATAAATTATTTACACTTTTTTTAAAATTTATGAATATTATATATTATATTTTTATTTAAATTTATAATTAAAATATATTATTAAATATTAATTTTTTTTTTTTTAAATATCACAAATACCCGTGTATCTGTAAATATTAAAAAAATATATAAATATCCACATAATAAATATATATATATATATATATATATAAATATGAACTAGATATTTATTCCACAGATAAAAAAAATTATTATTCATAAACCACCCTATTCACATAATAAATATAGATATAAAATATATATTTTTTTATTT
>Ga0099822_1012062_pt1 | contig 10401 bp, 6 predicted proteins | sample CowpeawhiteBW_FD_76839 | JGI IMG/M metagenome (GOLD analysis project Ga0099822, IMG submission 76839) | Root nodule microbial communities of legume samples collected from California USA - Cow pea white BW | ecosystem: Host-associated > Plants > Roots > Nodule | place: USA: California | collected... | reverse complement strand
GTTGGAAAATGATAGATGGAAAAGCAATATTAAGATTTATTAAAATAATTAAAATAATGATGCTTACAATTGCCATATTTTACATGTAATATATGGCAGTTTAAAGATTGATAGTTAAAATCGTCATAGAATATGACAATTCTTAAATTGTCGTATTATGTTGTAAAAAGCGACGGTTTTAAACAACTGTCATATTAAAATTGTCGCAATTTACATTATTTTTTGTAGTGTATGTGTTTCTTCTAAACATATCAAACTTTGCAAAATTTGAATTTGTGGCACTTGATATTACAAGGAAGAATTACTTATATTGGATATTAAATGTTGAAATGCATTTAGATGCAATGGGTCTTCGTGATATCATTAAGAAAGAAATAAACGATCTGAGTAACTAATTTGCTTTCGCAACAATAATATCATGAAAAAAGGATTTCACAAATATTTTGAATTAATTTCATGTCTTCTTATGACACAACAAAACAATGAGTTTTTGACAAAAAATCATGGGATCCACCCAATTGGTCCATTCCGATAAGTGAATGCAGCAATATTTTTTTTTTATATTTTCATACTCGTGATAATGATCATGGACATGGTCATGAAAGAAATTTTAAACAGACATTTTTCCACCAAAAGTGGCATAATAATGTGAAAAATGAAAAAGAAAAGGGTGAAAATTTATGAAAAATAAAATGAAAGTATATGTTATCATTACGGTGGTAAAGACCATTGGAGTCGTACACTAAAATATCTTTAAAAAAATAAGGAAAAAATATAGTTAAGTGCTCACTTCCCAGATTATCTAATTAAGAAAATTCGTCTTGATAATATTGGTGAATTTACATCTCATGTTTTTTATGATTATTGTATATCAATTGGAGCTGAAGTTGAACATGCAATAGCATATGTTAATGCTCAAAATGGACATGCAAAATTATTAATAAACATCTAAAACTGGTTGTAAGATCATTACTCATGAGAGCTAATCTTCCAATGGCTACTTGGGGATATGTAATTTTGCATGCTGCAATATTGATTTGCATCATGCCAACAAGTTATCGCAAATACTCTATTATGTAGTTGGGTTTTGGTAAGTAACCTAATATTTCTCAATAAAAAATTTTAGTTGTGGTGTATATGTTCCATTTTCCCCATAAAATGGACTATGGTGGGTCCTTAGAGACGATTAAGAATATATGTTGGATATGATTCTCCACCAATAATAAAATATCTTGAACTATAATAGGAGACTTATTTGCAATTTGATTTGTTGATTGTCATTTTGATAAATAAGTTTTTCCAACATTAGGGGGAGAAAGTAAACAATTGGAAAAATATATTAGTTAGAATGAATTATCATTATCTCGTCTTGATCGTTGTACAAAAGAATGTGAACTGGAAGTTCAAAGAATAATTCATTTACAAAATTAGTAAATCAATTACTAAATGCTTTTACTAACAAAAAAAAGGGTAACTAAATCATATATACTAGCTGCTAATGCTTCGAGTAGAATTGATATTAATTCATAACAGCCTGAAGTGTGGTAAGCCTGTTAGTTCTAAAGACATGCTTGAAGCATGGTAGACCTATTGGTTCCAAAGATAAAAACTCTTGAATGAGAAAATGAGCTAAAATGCAAGATAAACCTAATTGAAAATTTGGAAATCTTAAAATATTCATTTGACATAATTAATGATCTGATTTCAAAAAAACCTCAAGTACCTAAAAATGTTAAAAATGATGAGATCTCAATAAATTATGTCATGAATAAGATAATATGGAACCAAAATAAATTCAGCATTGACAAAACTTTTGCATATAATATAGCGATGAATGTTATGAGTGACAATGAGGATCAATGACCAATGATTATTGAAGATTTTCGACAAAGAAATGATTGGCCAAAATGAAAAGATGGAAAGAAGCATAATTATATTTTTTTGCTAAAGGAAAGGTTTTTAGACTTGTAGTTCGCACACCTAAGTGTATGAAACCCATTGGGTACATACAAATTTTTGCGCAAAAGTAGAATAAGAATGATGAAATTGCTAAATATAAAGCAAGTTTGTTGCTCAAGTTTTTTCATAAAAACATGATATTGATTTGTGAAGAGACATATTCACTCGTATTGGATTCAACAACATTTTGATATTTGATTATCCTAGTTACAAAAGGTCTCATTCGATATTTGATTATCGTAGTTGCACAAGAAGATTTGCATTAACATCTAATAGAAGATGGAATAACCTATTTGTACAACTCTCTTGAGAATGATATTTATATCGAAATTCCTAAAGGATTTAATTTTCCCAACAAAAAAAATTCCAAAGTGGATTATTCAATAAAATTGAACAAGTCCCTTTATTGATTAAAGCAATAAGGACGTATGTGGTATAATTGTCTTAGTGAGTACTTGTTAAAAGAAGGGTGAAAATGATCCTATTTGTCCTTGTATTTATATGAAAATATTAGAAAAAGAATTTGCCATAATTGTTGTTTATGTAAATGAAATAAGCATCATTGGAACTCCTAATGAGCTCACAAAGGCAATTGTTCATCAAGAGACTTATATAATGAGGTGCTTAAAAGTTTATAAATGGACAAGTTACATCCATCATGCACTCCAATGGTTATAAGGTCGTTAGATGTTGATAAAGATTCTTTTAGTTCTCAAGAAAATGATATGGAACTTCTTGATCTAGATGTACCATATCTTAGTGTTATAAAATCACTAATGTATCTTGCTAATTATACTTGACCTAATTGTAAGTTTTGAAATGGTTGAAATGCCAAGAAGGGAGAGGTGTTGAATTGACTAGTTAAAAAATATGGTGACTTTTGAAAGCCTAAAATAATTTTTAATTGAATCAATTTAATCACCAAGTATGGATGCACACACTCTTGAACTAGACACTTTCAATCGATCAAACACAGAGTTAGCCGCTTGATTTCATTAAACATATGCAATACTGATATAATCAATTGATTAAATCACAAAAACAGTTGACTAAAATACTAGAAAAAATACAGAAATGCGAATTTGTGATTTAAAGCAATAACAATATGAAAGATCAGTCAAGATAGATTTAAATGAGTTATACCAAAATGAACAATGCCACAAATAATGTCAGATCACACAAGAATGTCAAAAAGATGGTTCAACTCAAGATTCTTTAAACTTTAAAGTGTAAAACAAGAGATATTAGAGGAAAGAGCCATGAACAAGATTTTTATACTAGTTCACTTAAACATGAGCTACATCCAGTTTGTCAAGGAACCCGAGCCTGAATTTGCACTATTTCAAAAGATTTACAAAGTTTACACCCTTACACTTTCAAAATATGCAAAAAACACACACAAAGACTCTTGAATCACACAATAATCAAACCAGCACAACAAGACACCTCTTGAAGACCTGGAAAACCACCAGGCACAACCAAAAAGCTTGAGAAAGATCAAACCACAGTGGAAGCACAACTCTGCCTACCACAACTACCTTCTCCAAGCTTCAAACACCAAGCAAAATGCTCCAAGAATGATCCAAGATCAATCTTCAGCAGTTGCAATCTGTATGATCACGAAAGAGAGAGAATTCCACAATTTCCAGAATGATTTTGCGCTAAAAAATGGTCTTGCTACCTCTCTTTCAAAAAATACAACTCTTATAGTCAAACTGTTATGAAATTCAATAGGTTGATTTTCAAATCAATTGGTTGATTTCAGTTAACTTAAGTGAAATAAATTGATTACAAAATAAATCAACTGATTGAATAAGTTATAGTTAGGACTATTGCAACTAACCTGTTAATTTGTTAAAAATTCATTCAACAGATTAAAAGACACCATTTAACTTGTTGAAAAACATTTTAACAGATTAAAAGACACAACTAAGACCCTATACATTTTATTATTGCTAAATGGTTTACAAAATGAATTACAATCTTCAAGCTTATTTTCCCCATAATTGATCCAAATAGAGGCATGCCTACAAGGCTTTATCAACACGAGTAACATCAAATCCCCTATCTTCGTCAATGTAAGCATGGTTCCAAGGCCATGACTTCAAGTACCTTCATCAAAGCTTCATCAAATCTTCAAGTACCAAATCATCCATGCTACTTGTGTCAACACTAATATTGCATTTGTTATAAATTTGTTAAGCAAAATATAGTTCTTCACCTACAAGAAGACATTGGATTGGAGTATTTTATCCAAATGGTTCAAAATCATATCTAATGGGTCATCTAGTTGTACGTTATTTATCAGATCCCCACAATGTCACAATGGTTTATCACAAACAAGATATTTGTTCACATGTGGTAGCATAATGATTTTATGGTGATTTGTGAAACAAATCATATATAACAACAACATCGTTAAATCATGCAAAACTTTAGCATCACATGAGGTAAGTCGTGAATGTATTTGGTTGAGATGTATAATTTAACATGTGCAAAAAACTTGTCGTCTATCCTTGACAAAGATGCCATTAACAACCATATATGAAGACAATAGTGCATTGTTCAATTGAAAGGATGATATAAATATCCAAAATATTTGATCATTTAATAAAGGGTTAAATATGTGTTTAGTGCTTCAACTTTTAGTGAAAATTGGAATTAGTCCATCTTGGAAACCTTGAACCAATTTAGTCCCCCATCTTTAAAAATGCGTAAATTTAGTCATTTAAACCTATTTTTTTAAAGTTTATTTGACTTTTCAAACGCGTTTCTCAGCTAACATTGAAGTGAACATGTCTCAAACAATGTAAACAAACTAAATTACTATAATAAAATGTGTTTGAAGCATCAAATAAATTTAATAAAATTTGATTAAAAGGACTAAATACACACATTTACAAAGGTAAGAGACTAAATTGGTTTAAGATTTTCAAGAGAGACTAATTCCAATTTTCACTAAAAGTTGAAGGACCAAAAATATATTTAACCCTTTAATAAAATTAAATTTAGAAAAATATATTTTACTTTATTTCTTAAAACAATATTATTTTAAAAAATAATATATATTTATTAACGATACAAATTGTATATAATACTATATAACAAATTGTCGATTTTTTTTCTTAATCAAATTAAACCATGATAGGCATCTCTAAACATTATTTAAAAAATGAGTTGATTTTTAAAATAAAAAATTACTTCTTTTTAATTTGTGTCCTTAGATACATTTTAGTCATAGTTCAAGTTTTTATCTACTATAATTTTAATATACTTATTATTAAAGAATAACTTATATTCAAAGGTTGACGTATTAAACAATGAAACTTATATTTAAAGTATTAATTTTTTATATATACTATTTTTTTCCTTTTATAATTTCTAATTAGCCATTTAATAAAATTAAATTTTCTTAAGATAATAATATTTAAAAAATAATATATGTTTATTAATAATAAAATATAAAAATAACTATGATGAAATAATTTTGTCTTAAAAAATTATAGTTATCATTTTCATATTAAATAATAATATAAATATTCTTATTATTGAATATTTTTCTTCTTTTTTTATGTAAAATTGAATTAACTTTATGTATTAAAAATTAACATTGATGATACGTACATAATATTCTGTATAAGGTTTTAAATAATTATATTTATAACTGAATAAATTAAAATATTTTATATATTTAATAATTTATTTCAAAGGTTTAAAGTAAAAATTTGTAATAAAAAAGGTTACATTACTTAATGTTATGATTGTTTTTTTAATTAATAGTTCATTTCAATTTAAAAAATATATCTGTAATAAAAAAAAATCAAACTTCTTAATATTATATTTTTTGTTTACAATCTTTGTAATTAACTTTTTACTACATTCAACTTCAAAATATAACAACTTATAATTTTAGGGGTTGAGTATATGTGCAGCCCTTTAACTTTGATGCAAATAAGGAATTCATCTATGTCTGAAACTTTGATACAGTTTAGTCCTACATTTTAAAAATGAATGAATATAATCATTTTAACTCAATGTGTCAAACAATGTAAACAACTCAAAATGCTAGTATGAAACAAGTTTAATACACCAAAAAAAGTTGACATAATTGGATTAAAAGGACTATATTTATTCATTTTTAAAGTTTGAGGACCAAAGTATATAAAAGTTTTAGACAACAACTAATTCCAAATTCGCAACAAAGTTTAGGGACTAAAAACATATTTAATCCTAATTTTAGTAAGACTGAAACAAAAGGTAAAAGCTACCAAACTAATTGTCTTAGGATATACCAATGATGTATTTATATTGTCATAAACGAGTTTAACAATATGCATTAGATTAAAGGGACTATATTTATTCATTTTTAAAGTTTGAGGACCAAAGTGTATAAAAGTTTCAAACAAGAACTAATTCCAAATTCGCGACAAAGTTTAGGGACTAAAAACATACTTAACCCTAATTTTAATAAGACTAAAACAAAAGGTAAAAGCTAGCAAACTAATTGTCTTAGAATATACCAATGATGTATTTATATTGTCATTAAACGAGTTTAACAGTATACATTGGATAATTCTATCCATACACTAATTAGATGAGTATAGAAATAAAAATTAGGAAAGCTAGAAATATATGTTAGACGAGTCTATCCATATGCTAATTAGATGAGTACAACAAAAAATGTTAGACGAGTGATTCTGTTCATTAATTAAACGAATATAATAACAATTATTAAATTAGTCTTTCAATACACATCAGATCAATTTGTTCGTATATTGATTAGATTAGTATAACTAAAAACATTAGACAAGTCTAGCAATATACATTAGACAAGTCTTTACATATACTAATTAGACAAGTATAACAAAAACTATTAGATGAGTCATTCTATTAATTGATTAAACAAATATAACAAAAATCATTTAATGAGTATATTGATGCATTGATTAAACAAGTCTAACAATACACATTAAACGAGTTTGTCCATACAATCAGTAGACAAGTATAGCAAAAAACATTAAACGAGACATTTCATACATTGATTACACTAGTCTAGGAATACTCGTTAGAGCAATCTGTCCTAATATTGATTAGACGAGTCTACCTACAACATACATTGATAAGATGACCTTATCAATATACATTAGAGAAGTCTTTTTATACATAAATTAGACAAGTCTATTAATACAATACGAGTTTGTTATTCACTTATTTGACAAGTCTTACAATACACTTTAAACGTATGAACAAACACTAATTAGACAACTTTGTCCATTCCCTAATTAAACGAGTTTATAAAAAATCATTAGATGAGTCATTCCATACATTGATTACACGAGTCTAAGAATACTCATTAGACAAGTTTGTCCATACATTGATTAGACGACAAGTTTGTCCATACATTGATTAGACGACAAGTCTGTCCATACATTGATTAGACGAGTCTATCAACAAACACTAGACTAGTTTGTCCATACACTAATAAGATGAGTTTAAAAAAATACATTAGATAAGTCTTTTCATACACAAATTAGATAAGTCTATTAATACACATTAGACAAGTTTATCCACTCACTAATTAGATGAGTAATACACATTAGACAGATCTGAACATATACTAATTAGACGAGTCTAGTAGTATACATTATACAAGTGTGTCCATATACTATGAGACACGTCTAGCAATACATTTTAGAAAAAAGACTTTGTCGATGCATTGAATAGACGAGACTAGAAATACTCATAAGAAAAGTCTTTCCATACACCTAATAGAAGAGTATAACAATAAATATTACATGAGTGTAATTAACAATAAACATTAAACGAGACTGTAGATAAACTAATTAGAATAGTATAACAAAAAGATATTATATGAGTTATTCCATATGTTAATTAGATGAGTTTACAAATATTTTTATTAAATGAGTTGTCGATGGATATTGATCAAACCACTTTAACAATACACTTTAGACAAGTCATTCATATATTGATTAGACGAGTCTAACAATATACATTAGACAAGATTTTTCATACACAGATTAGACGATTTTATTAACACATTAAACAAGTATTTCATTCACTAATTAAATGAATCTTGCAATATACATTAGACGAGTCTGTTCATACACTAATTAGACTAGTTTAACAATACATATTAAACGAGTTTCAACATACATTGATTAGACAAATCTAGTAGTACATATTATATGAGTGTGTCCATATACTTCTGAGACAAGTCTAGCAATACATATCAGAAGAGTTTGTTGATACATTGATTAAACGAGTTTAGAAATACACATTAGATAAGTCTTTACATACACTTTTTAGACGAGTATAGAAAAATATTACACGAGTCTAACAATACACATTAGACAAGATTGTAGATACACTAATTAAAATAGTATAAAAAAAGATATTAAACGAGTTATTTCATAGGTTGGTTAGACCCAAACTCGCGCTCAAGCTCTCACGCAGGCGAAGAGTTTTCGTTTGAGCGAGACACCATCTCGCTCAGGCGAGAGAGGCTCGCCTAAGCGAGGACGGCTCGCCTAAGCGAGGACGCGTGGGGGCTTGAGGTATGTGCTGCATGTGTAGCTCAGGCGAGGAGGCTCTTTTTGGGCGAGGGGTATTCTCACTCAGGCGAGTAGCAGCTCGCTTAAGCAAGAATCCGCGAGTCTCGCAGGGTTCCCTGATGACAGTCTCGCCTAAGCGAGACCCTGTGGCTTAGGCGAGACTGGCACGGGACTTCACTATAGAACTGTTCCTTTCATGTTTGTTTGGCTTAGTATGCTTTACCTTGAGTTCGAATTGTATGAATTGAGTGACCTTGTATGAATGAGATGAAAATTATGATTCATGGGTTTTGGCATGATGTGAGCATAATGTTTGTATGGGATTGGTTCATAGAATTTAACATCATGAGTTGGTTAAGGAGTGGATATGAAATATGGAGGGATTCATGGAAAATGAATGATGTCCCTCGGCATGGTATTGGCATGATGTACGATTCCATTTTTATGGCTGTGGGAAGGATTAGTTGTGGTTGACTAAATATGAGATACGAATGAAGGATGATTACAAATATTGATATGATATTGACATGTGTGGTGAATATTTCATGATTGATTGAATATATATAGTATGTGGTCAGTACGTAAATCCTTGGGACCTTTAGGTGAGATTTCAGGGTAGTGCTTCAGTGGTCGGGACGTAATTCCATGGCCCTTGTTAGTGGGTGTCCATGGTGGTGCTCCATTTTATATAATTTGGTAAGGATTCAAGGTAAGGATTGCATCCTAACACTCTAAGGAGTCAGTTAGTCTCATTTAGAGCGGACTGACTCCTGTGGTGAGAGTAGCAGGAGGCCTGAAATTCATTAAGGGCTAACCTTGTGTGTGAGGGAATTGATTCATTTCAACACTTGTAACACTTGTAACACATAGCTCGGGGGTGAGCAGAGGTATCCACCACAAGTGCGAGCATCCGCTGAATCCGACCAGATTATATGTATCCGGATGAGTCGAGACAAGTCTTAGTGTATTGATTTGAGGAGTCGTAACATGATTGGATGACGTGTGTATAATTGATTGTGGAAGTATATATGTTTGCATGATAAAACCACTTTTGGCTCTAGCTTACCCTTCTGTATTGTTGTGTGTTCTACTATGTGGTACTCTCTTTTGCGATGATCATCAACTTGTTGATGTGAGAAGATGCGAGGAACACTCGTGGTCAACAGGGAGGTGATGGTTCCGCTGCTTGGCTTTTGGATTGACTTCTGCCTTTGGGCTTTTCATTTAGGGCTAAGGCCCATGCATTGCTTTCTCTGGGAATTTGCTTACGTCTTTATCACTCTCTTACTCTACTTTGTACCTGGCATCGTTGTGTGCCTCTTTTATTCATTCTTTAAGTAATTGAGATATCTGAGGGAGCGACATTATACTCTATTATTCTCGCTTCTTATGTTATACTGTGTGACATATCCTTTATTTAGCTTTATTAAATAAATGGGATGTTAAAAAAAATTGAAAAAAAATTAAAATTAATTTTAATTAGTACTTATTAGATCAGTTAGTTTAAATAAAATAAATATACAACTCTTAAAAATACATAAAAATTTAATTATTTAAAAAAATATAATTACATATTATTGTATTTTTTATTATAAAAAATTTATTTATATAATAAACTCATGAAATTAAGTCACTTTTATATTTTCGTTTTTTTTCTAATAGTTATAATTTAATATGTTCATTTTCTCAGTAGTTTTACCATATGATCTTAATTACTTTTGTTTTCTTGAAAAAGTAAAAAAAAAAAAAAAAAAAAAAAAGGGGGATTTTTTACTCTTAAAAAATAAAAATTTGAAAATAAAAAAAACAATAAAAAATTCCATTTTTTTTTTTTCATTAACCCCCCACTTCTGTTTTTTATTTTAATCCC
>Ga0099822_1012058_pt1 | contig 10406 bp, 8 predicted proteins | sample CowpeawhiteBW_FD_76839 | JGI IMG/M metagenome (GOLD analysis project Ga0099822, IMG submission 76839) | Root nodule microbial communities of legume samples collected from California USA - Cow pea white BW | ecosystem: Host-associated > Plants > Roots > Nodule | place: USA: California | collected... | reverse complement strand
GACATCGGAATACCAGTCGGTCTGGAGACGTTCGTATCCTATGGGCTTGCATTCAAGGATGCGATGGTGACCGAGCTGGATGAGAGACACGTGGCCAGTATCGCGCGCGATCCGAGAGGATTTTCCGTTACCCTGGAGGATGGCGAGGTTGTAACGGCCGGGCGCGTCGTGGTGGCCGTTGGCATCTCCTATTTCCCCTATGTCCCCCCCGCCCTCGCGCGCCTTCCGTCCGAACTTCTGACCCACAGTTCGGAACATCACGATTTGACGTGCTTCCGGTCACGAGATGTCGTGGTCGTTGGTGGGGGCTCGTCGGCCACAGACATCACGGCGTTGCTCTACGACCTCGGCGCGAATGTGCAGATGATTGCGCGACGAGACAAGCTGAACTTCAACGAGGAGCCAGACTCGATCAGGGAGTTCTCCAGATCGACGTGGCAGCAAATCAGGAAACCCATGAGCGGAATCGGTCCAGGTTGGCGTTACAAGCTATATGGCGATGCGCCATGGCTGTTTCGTCAACTGCCCCGCGCTCTGCGCCACAGGGTGGTTCGGAGGTCGCATGGACCGGCCGGAGCTTGGTTTATACGAAAGAAGGTGGAGAACGGTCCGCGTCTGCTTCTTGGGAGCATTTTGGAGCGAGCCGAGCGTCAAGGGGATCGGATCAGGCTCGAATTGCGAGCGGCTGACGGCGCCAGGCTGAAGGTCGAGCCGCAACACATTATTGCCGCGACCGGCTACAAGCTCGATGTTCAAAGACTGCCTTTCCTGAGCCAGGAAATCAGGGCGCGATTGAAGACCGCCGCTGGAACTCCGGTACTCTCTAGAGAATTTCAAGCGTCCATTCCGGGTCTCTACTTTCTGGGCACCCTATCAGCCAACAGCTTTGGCCCGGTCATGCGTTTTGCATTCGGGGCCGGCTACGCAGCCCGACGCCTGACACAAGCACTAGGCCAGCAGCGAACGCTGGCGCATCAGCCGGTTCATTGAGGGCTTAGGGGCCCCTGATGTCATCGTGGCCCGTTGATGCCTCCCGAGCGCAGGCCGATGGTGTGGGCTCCAGAAGTGACCGAGGTGACGCGCTTTCCAGGAGCCATCTTTCACGTTTCACGTTGACTTGCGACCTTTGGTGAAGGGCAGAACATGCAAAACGCACAAAAGACGTTTTCCGCAGCCGCGGTATCCATTGTTGCGGTTTTGTCGTTGACTTGCATTTCCCTGGCGCAAGATCCGCAACGGGCAGGTTGGCGACCGATTGCCGGTTCGAAAGCTCCGATCAGCATTCGGGGCATCACCTATGTGCCGGAATCCGCCATGAGTGATTGGAGTATTGGTCGATCGACAGCAAGCGCGACGGACATCACGCGGTTCGAGGTCCGTGCCGGGGATGAATGGGCGGAGGATCGCGAGTCCGGTGAAAACAAGGAGCGTTCCGAACTGGACGGCTACAAGCGCAGATTTCCCCACGGCGCCGACGTTTGGGGGGCCTACGCATTGTTCATCGAGCCCGGTGCGGACTACCAGTCAGACTGGACGGCAATCAGCCAGATGCATGGATCCAAGGTCAGGCCCTTTCACATACATTTCAAGCTGGGGCGACTGGTCATTTTCACCGAGGCCACAAGTCCGCGCCCAGCGACGAATGTGCGCTACAGCGGGCCATTAAGCCGCAATCAGTGGCACAATCTCGTATTCCATTTGCGAGAGGGTGAGGCCGACAGCGGTCGGTTAGACGTCTGGCTCGACGGTAACAAGATTGTTCAATTCGTTGGAGCCATCGGTGCTACTGGCAACGAGGCCTATTGGAAGTTCGGAATCTATCGCGGTTACGGCCCGATCGCGACGCCGTTCGCCATTCAGTTCGCCAACATGGAAATTGGCACGACCGACCTCACTTCAAGGATAACTAGCCCGCTGCCCGTCAAATAGCATCACGCCAAGCCATGAGTTAGGTCAGGCTGAAACTTGACCGCGAAGGCAGAGAGTACCTCAAGCACCGCTGTCCATATCGCTGGACCACGCCGCATGACCTCCTAAGTCTACAGTCCGGCCGGAATGGGTTGTGTTACGATGGTTGCTCCCGTACCCGTGCTCAAGGCCTTTATGGAGTTCGCGAGTGTGACCGGATCCTGAGCGGTCGCCACGATCGTCCGAATGTAATTCATGAACTTTGTGGATTCGACGGAGGCAGCGTTCGAGACGTAGAGCACGTCCTTGTTGTGCATCTCGAATCTGGAGGTGAGGAAATAGCCTCCGGGATCCCTCAAATCGACTTGATAAATGATCGGGATAACCGGCCCATCGAACTGTGAAACATCGACCCCCATGAGTGACGCGACCTCGCGCGTTTCCCCGCGATAGACGAAGACAGCGGCAGGATCGGCCGTGAGGTCGCTTAGGCCAGTGGCCTTTGCAATCGCCTCAGAAAGGGAAACGCGCCAGGCTTCGAATGGGAATTGACCCTGACGACCTGACGCGCCGAAGGCGACGAACGTTTGCGGTTCGCGAAACACGTAGATCACGTCGCGCGGTCGGACATAGATATTGTTTGCCGGCTCATCGATAAGGGCGCCAAAGGGAGTCGCGGCTTTCTTGCCGCCTCTCTCGAGGACGACCCACGACTCATTGCCCGCCCCCACGAGCCCGGCTGCCCGCCCAATCGCCTCCAGAAGGCGTTCGCCGCCGGGATTGACCGCGAAGCGACCCGCGCTGCGCACGTCCCCCAGCACCGTGAACGCTGACGATCGCTGATCGAGCAGAGTGACGACAACGCTTGGTGCAAGCGCACGGTTCTTCAAGGCACTGACGATGGCGCGCTCGATCTCGGCTATGGTGCGCCCTTTGGCAGGTATGGAGCCCGCCGACGGGACCGTACTGTTGCCGTCGACGCCCACCGCCTGGGGTGGAACGGTGAAGAAATTGCCAGGGCGCACCCCTGTTTCGTTCTGAACAAAAAGGCCTGCGCCCGTTTCGTAGACAGTCACACCTACAATGTCGCCGATTCCTACAACGACCGTCTGGGGGCCCCGCTGGTCGGCGATTCTACCTGCAATCCGTGGAGCATGAGTGGCAAGAACGTTGAGGACCTCAGGCCTTACCCGCACGAGGGCATAGGGAACGTTGCTCTGGCCGGATGCAATATCCCAGCTCTGCGGCCCGGCAACCGGCGTAATTCCGCACCCGCCGAGTGCCAAGGCAATTAGCGCAGTCAAAAATCCAAGGCGGAAACCCATGCCCCTCACCCCCAATTGCAACTCCGCTCTACCACGCCGCCGCGTCGGAGTAGGATGGCAGGAAGCTGAAAATTTAATATTCTCAAATGGGTGTTTCCCGAAAAGCACACTAAAACCTAGCTTCGCGGCCCGCCTGAGCCGATCCCGTGGTGAAGGCGACCTCTGGCCCGGTTGCGGGCCAGGACGAGGCCTTGCAGCCTATCCGCTGACCCTAGCTGATTCGGGTAAATGCTCCGCTAGTGGGCGATCTTCGTTGAGCGCCTGTTATGCTGCGGCGCACCTAGTTGGGCTGTGTTGGAATGGACCGCTTCCGGTTATGCATCAGCCTTGTTGGTTTAAGTCCGGCAAGGTGTCGGCGGCCGCCAAATGGGCGGATTGAGCTCCGTGGGAGTCGGTGAGGTCAGTCGAACAAGCCAAGAACCGGCCGGAATGAAGCTGTCGTCGCGAACAGCCTGACCGTGTTCTCGAGCGACTGATCGTGCTCAGGTCCCGACCAACTGAATGATCTTGCTGCGGATCGGGTCGGCCGGAGGATTGCGCTTCCTGAGCAGGCCGAGGACAAATCCCACTGCAGAAAGATGCCAGGTAAGCACGCTGAAAAAGCCCAAATTGAGCGACCTCGTCCGGATCGCCATCACCGCCACGGGCGCCACAAGTGCAGTCAAGAGCACCGGGACCGGCGCCGTCAATGTGGCAGCCAAGATCGAGCACGCCCAATAGGCCCAGACGCCGATCGAGAGCGGCACGATGCGGACTTCTCTGAGTAGCTGCGGTAGATATCGGCCAGGCAGTGCTGCGCGAAACAACTCCCCCGCGCTCAGAAATCGACCACTCAGAATGCGGTGCCACAACAATCGCCACGTTCCCATCGCATAGCTATAGTGATCGACGGCCCTGTCTTCCAACAGCACAAGGCGCCAGCCCTTCGTTCTAAGCCGTGCTCCGAGATCATACTCCTCAAAAGCGTGGAGATTCCGATCAGAGAAGTAACCCACTTCCGAAATCGCGGAGCGCCGGTAAAGGCCGCCTCCGTTGAGGCAATCAACATCCAGAAGGTTCTTTCTACGTGCACGCTGGAATCGCTTGATGCGGCCCTGAAGCTCGAGATTGTCGGCTCGCATCTCCTGAATATATCCGCCAACGCCCGCTACTGTCAGTTCACAGTCCAGAATTGACACTGCCTTGCGTAGGAATTCAGCATCGAGCTCCATGTCGCCATCAAGGACGTAGACGTATTCACCGCAGCTATGTTGATAGCCCAATTGGGGTCCAACACCGCATCTTCGCTCGGAGGCCTCTTCCAACACGACGACCGATGTCGGGAACTCTTTTGCAATTGCGACTGTATTGTCCGTCGAAGCGCTGTCGGCAACAACGACCTCGCCCTTCCAATCCACGACCGCAGCAAGCGCGCTTTTCGTGGCTCTCGCAATATTCGCCTGTTCGTTAAGCGTCTTGATAATGATACTGACCTTGACCATGGGCTAATTCTCTTACCCCCGCAGAGGCAGGGCTGAAATAGTAGTCGCGAAGCCTTTATCCGAGATACATTGAACGGCCAACATATCAAGCGATCTAGCGCAATGTGCTTTATGAAGCCGCCCTGGTGCTACTCTCGGTCACGAGCGGCCTCGCTGCTGGTGCCGAACGCCTGTCGCTCCACTGCGGAAAAACTCGAGCCACGAACCGTCGGTCCGATCCACAGGACGTCAGTTCGGCCCCCGACTTTCCCTCCGCGATAAAGGCCCTGCTTGACGTAGATTCGTTGACCGGAAGGAACAGCCGCGGTCCCCTGAAGTGTCAACCTGAACCGATCGTTCCCTTCGTCGCGCCGCCAAATCGCATAGGTTCCCGAAGTCCAATCCACTTCAAGAATGAAATCGGTCCACTTGCCTAAACTTACCAGCCCTCCATCCGATAGTCTCATATTATTAAATGTGTATGTCGGGGGCTCATCAATTGTCCGCTGCGCAGCAGCGAGGCTGCCCCACCCGTAGAATTGCCAGACATAGGACCAGCTGTTGCACGCATTCTGATGCTCGGTTGCGCAGTCGGCGGGCGAGAATGCCGACCAGGGTAGCTGTTGCCCGTTCCAGTTGGTCGGAAAGTAGTAGCTTGTAGCGTAGTACTGAGTGCCGCTCGCTACGCCTTCCCTGATTTCCCTGCCCTCGCTGTCCTGCATCGAAAACATTTCAGCGCGTTCACTGTTCGCATTCAGTGCGAGCGGATCGTCATGCGGCTGGACTTCAACGCGAACGGCCATATCGCCGTGACTCGTCCGAAAGCCGTCGGGATGGATGCGACAGTCGTCTACGGCCTGACGACCGTACCAGCCGCCGGTCTGGATCCGGTTCCAGTCCGTCGCAAACGTGATGCCCTCCGGCAGATTTCTATTCGGCGCGAGTCGATCGACCACGCGTCGACCGGCACTTACTGAACTCGGGCACAGTTTGATGGGAATCGGAGCGGCAGAGCGGATCGAGCCTGCCTGCACCCGAGCATCGTTCACTATCGCGAACGCGGCAACGAGAACCACAAAGCAAGTACATTTCGGCCAAATCGGCTCAGGCATTTTGTGAAACCTGTAGCGAACCGACACCCGGAGCCGTGACTCTCGAGCGAAATGTCGCTCTCTCGACTGCATGAGGCGGCTCTTTCCTCCATTGCGTGCGGAGCCATCCGTGAGCCCTCGGCAAATGATGGCAGCAACCCCATGGGCTTGGCTCGCTGGCAGTGGTTCGGACATCGGGGTGGTTAATTAATTATTTGCGCGCTGTTGGTTTTTTGCCTATAGTTCTAAAATACGTTAACTAGCATTTAAATCAATATTCCGAATTAGCATGATTGTTGTCTGCTTATTTATTTGGTGCTGATTTGACAGACAGTTTTGATGTTCGCGACGATATTGATCGGATCGGGGTGGCATCGGCGGGATCGCCGCTGCGTATATCTGAAGACGCAATCCCCTATCTATTATCTACGGCAGATCTATTTACCATACTGCTATCCAGCGCCGGAGCTGGGAGCAGCTATCAGTTCCTGACCGGCCACGGTCTACCCAATCTGCTGCCGTACTGCGCAACCGGTATCCTTGCAGGGCTACTCTACGTTCTCCGAATGGGAGGCAGGGGGCATTATAGTTTCCTGGATGCCATGAGCCCGCGCCTTGGCACGGGCGAGATCATTTCTTGCTGGTGTGTCACGGCGTTGCTGCTGGTCCTGCTTGCATTTCTTCTCAAGATTGGTCCCGATTATTCACGAGGAGCGTTCGTCGTCTTCTGTTTTTTGGCGCCGATGTCTCTGTTCGTTGCGCGATGTCTCTCGAAGATTGTCCTCAGGGAAGCGGTGTCGCGTAGAGCGGTTGGAAGGCGGCACGCGGTTGTCGTCGGAATGCCCAACGAGATCGCAAGCTTAAGAAGCCAGCGATTGTTGGCGCGATTCTGGGCGGGAGAAGTCAAGAGCTTCACGCTGAGCGACGCAGACCCCTCCGTGTCGGCATCTGCTGATGCTGCGGTCATGACGTCAGCTATTGATTTCGTGAGGCGTCATGACTGTCGAGAAATTCTGCTCGCGCTGCCTTGGACGGACACGATGCGTCTTGAGTTCGTTCGCAATCACATAAGAGTGCTTCCGGTCGCTGCGCAGTTGCTGCCAGATGTCAGTGTTCGATCGCTGGCGAGTAATCGATCATCCGAGTGCGTTCGGTCGCTGGCGATCAATGTCCAGAGTGCTCCTCTTAGTGAAGCCCAACGATTCGTGAAGCGTACCATCGACATTGTCTTGGCGCTCCTGGCACTTGTATTTTTCTCACCAATTATGGCCGTAACCGCCATCGCCATAAAGATGGACAGCCCCGGTCCGGTTATCTTCAGGCAGGATCGTAAAGGCTTTAACGGCAGGCGCTTCACCATATTTAAATTCCGGACCATGACGGTCCAGGAAAATGGCGCAGCGGTCGCTCAGGCGACGCGTGACGATCCCCGCGTGACGGAAATCGGACGCATATTGCGATCAACCAGCTTCGATGAGTTGCCTCAGTTATTCAATGTGCTGATGGGCACCATGTCTATGGTTGGACCTCGCCCCCACGCCCTGGCTCATGATGTCCAGTTCGAAAGCATGCTACGCGACTATGCGGTTCGCCAGAACGTGAAGCCGGGCATTACGGGTTGGGCCCAGTGCAACGGTGCGAGGGGGGCCACTCCTTCAATCGACAAAATTGCAGAAAGGGTTCGGCTGGACCTTTGGTACGTCAACAACTGGAGCCTGAGACTGGATATCCAAATCCTGGCCAAAACCTTCGTTGAAGTGATCAAGCAGCGCAACGCGTACTAGCAATGGTGTGCCTGCTCGCATGAACCTTGCCCGAAAGGAAGCTGGCCGGAGGTCCTAGGCCCCTACTCTCGGGTCGTACGATCGGCGGCGATTCAGCGCATCTCTTGAGGCGAGCATGGAGGCGATCGGTGGACACTCATTGCCGGAGGAGTGGCCTCTCTTTGCAGTGGGCTTTTCTTTCTCCGTCCGGCCGTTGGCAGCCGTGCATCTGTGCCGTCGTTCGAGACAAGCCAATCCGAACTCGAGGGATATCTGGATGAACTGCGGAGGCAGCACGAGGTGAGACCTGGAAGCGACCACGTCTGAGATGCGACGCGTCCGCCGAGCGTGGATCACTACCGGCGGAAACGGGACATCTCTCTCAGCTTACCCGCAGCGGGCGTGAAACGTCCGGCTACCCAGGATCTCTAAGCGGCGCCACAGTCACCGATAGGATGGCCGCCGGCCGTCATCTGGTTACCTCATTCGAGCCCAATGCCCCCCCTTTGCTTGCAATGATCGCTCCCCGATCCACCCCGTTTGGGTCAATGGGGGGATTGAGCCCGTTTGATCAACGGGCGCCGGAGGCAGGCAGCCTCGGCAGATGATGAGGATCCTTTTCAGCCTTTCGTCGGCAGCTCGATTCATTGCATCCAAGGCGGCGCCCCACTCCTTAGAATAGGGTTTCAGCTTGGCCAAATCCTCATCGGTGGGAACGTGCTCAGCGGGCGTCGCGACCGCCGGAACTGCATCCACCTTCTGTGCGGGCACCGCATGTTTTCTGACCAAGGAAGCGCGCCGAACGAGCGGCCGGCCAAGGGCGTCCGAGTTTGTCGCGGTGACCAGTGTTGGTCCGTAGACGGCTGGGCCCCTGCAGCAGGCACCAAGACCCAATGCAATCGCGACGAGGAGGAGGAATAATCGCGTCATCGGCGGCAAATCGCCCAATAACCAGCTAATCTCGCGTAGAAGATTAGAGAAATATGGTTAATACTGATTTACCAGAGATGATTTCGAAGTGAGCGCGATGAAAAGGCCCTGCATCGCAGAGCTTGTTGGCGACGGAGCGGGAAGAATCGATTTAGCGGGCAGCCCAATGGCTATTCCGAAAGCAGGAGTTGCCTGGCCGCGTTTTGCCTCGCCGAAATAGGATTATTTGCGCAACGTTCAGTTCCAGTGACCGCTGCAAACGAACCGGGAAGCCCTTTCGCTGATGGTGAAGTCGCGCGTCTCCAGAACTACCTTGAATTCGGGCTCAAGGTGAACGCGCTGAGCAATCTGCTGAAAATCCTGGTCAGGAACCGGCGAAGGTGACGCTTGCAAGAAGCTAGAAGTGCAGCGTCTCACGCCTAGTAACAGAATAATTGATCGCCATAGCGCTGGCATGAGCGACCATCGCTGAAAATGGTCGTGTTGCCATAAGTCTGGGCCGTCGTGCCGTTGCTGAAGTAGGTCGTGTTCCCATAGCTTTGGAAGCTCGTGTCGTCGCTGTTATAAGTGGTGCTGCCAAAGCGCTGGGAGACGTCGCCGTTGCTCCAATAGGTCGTGGCCCCATTGCCTCTGGCCGACAAGCCACTCCCACATTGAGCCTGGCCGCCTGCGAACTGGCAGTTCTGAGCCTGAGCGGACGACGTCCACATCAGAAGCGCAATCACAAGGTATCGCATAGCCATGTCCTCGCTTGGAAAACAAAGCTTACCCCCCTACGCGGAATTTGCCAGACTCTTCGTTGCCGCCCCGCCCGCTTCGAGCGAGTTTCGCAACTGAACTCCTGAGGTTATGCGAGTCAACTGCTCTCGCGATGACCCCGCCGCGACAATAGCCAGCCGCTAGCTCGACACCGATATCACGCGGACCGGCGAAGCATTGAGTGTCGAGCAATGGACCTTCTTGCTCACCTGGAACGAAGTTGCCGAGCGGCACGGAGGTTCGCGCTCTCGATGATCCCGTCGACTTGTCCCAATAGTTAGACCATAGGCGATTGCGCCACTAGGTCGCATACACGCGGTCAGCGGAACATGGGACCTGTGTGTTTTTCACCAATTGGCATTATCGGATGGCAATTTCTCAAGGGTTCACGGTTTCTGTCTACGTCATTGCCGCGCTTGGCGCGTTCGAACAGATATCGGAACTACTTGGGCTGACGCTGCTCACCTTCATGCCGCTGGGCGGCATCTCGATTCCGCTGGAAGCGATTATTGCTGAAGGAATCCCCAAGACCCTTTGGCCGCTCGCTGCCGCAAGTCCGCTGCCTGCATTGCGCGGAGAGGCGACGGCGACAAAGTCGCGTTCGAAGGTTCGGGTCTTGCACTATATGGGCACAAATTTCGGTATGACCGGTGTCGAGACATTCATCCTGCAGTTCTGCGCGGCCCAGAAGCGCGCGGGTCTCATTCCGTCGATTGTGATGGACTTGAGCAATCGGCAAGACGTGCGCACCATCGCGAACGATCTCGGCATTTGCGTGCACGACCTCCCTTCCGAACGGCCGTTCGAACATCGATTTCTCCGCAAGCTTGGCACCGCAATCCTGCGGGCGCGGCGGATCCATGTGCTGCGTCGGATGCTCAGACAGAACGACGTTCTTCACATCCAGGCGGTTGGGATTTCCTGCCTAGACGGCTTCATCGCGGCTGCACTGGCGCGGACCCGCGTCGTGGTCACCCATCACGGAACGTTGAGCTGGTTCGAGCCGCAATGGGACTTGCTCGCCGACATCACCTTCTGGATTGAGAAGCGGACGGCTTCGAGCATTGCTATGCCGTACGCTGCCGCGGCGGCCGAACTATGCCGCGAGGGTATTTCGCCCGAGCGGGCGAAGGTGATTCCGTTCTGTGTCGACGAGCAGTTGTTCTCGGG